>Ga0194060_10001479_pt1 | contig 16788 bp, 16 predicted proteins | sample SepL225m_MetaG_FD_163427 | JGI IMG/M metagenome (GOLD analysis project Ga0194060, IMG submission 163427) | Anoxic zone freshwater microbial communities from boreal shield lake in IISD Experimental Lakes Area, Ontario, Canada - Sep2016-L222-5m | ecosystem: Environmental > Aquatic > Freshwater >...
GGTCGAGAAGCGCCGAGCAAAGGAGCTGGACCTCGAGCGGGCGGCCTCCGGAAAGGCTGGCGAGGCGGTCGATGGCGGCGTCCGTGAACGCGACCGGGGTGCCGGCGAACGGGCGAAGGGCGACGAGACGAACCTCGTCCTTGGTGAGCCCGCGAACGAAGTGAGAGTCGTACCCGTCGAACGCGCGTCGCATCGTCTGGTCCGTGTCGCGCGTCCAGTGCGCGACCACCGCGAGGCGGACGCCGGGAACGCGAAGGCCGTCGATTACGACGAGGAGGTCGGGACGATCCGCCAGGGCGATCGCCTCGTCGATGACGATCGTGCGCTCGTTGCCGGACTGCCCATCGACGGTTTCCGCAAGCGATGTCCGAAAACTCTCCGCGGACAGTTCCGTCCCGTACGGGCCGACGTCCTCGTGGACGAACGGGCCCGGAAAATTTCGCCTCAACGCGTGCCCGAGGCTCGTCTTGCCCGCGCGCCAGACGCCTCGGATCACCACCGGCCGCCCCGCGCGCAGCGAGTCTGCAACCGCGCGCTCCTGGTCGAGCCGCACGACGCTTTCGCGGACGAGCAGTCCGCGCTCATACCGACCCACGCGCTCCGAAAAAAACGACCGGCGTTCCTCAATGGAACGTCCGATCGCTTCCCGGGATCCCTCGGCGAGCCCTTCGCGCATACCGTTACGAGACTTCCTCCTCAATCTCCATCAGCCGGTTGTACTTTGCCAGGCGCTCCGATCGCGACAGCGATCCCGCCTTGATGTACTCGGCGTTCACGGCGACGGCGAGGTCGGCGATGGTGGTGTCGGTCGTTTCTCCCGAGCGATGGGATACGGACACGGCGTATCCGCTCTGCTGGGCGAGCAGGATCGCGTCCATCGTCTCCGAGAGCGAGCCGATCTGGTTCACCTTGATGAGGATTGCGTTCGCGCACCCTTCCTCGATTCCCTGCCGCAGGCGCTCGGCGTTCGTCACGAAGAAGTCGTCGCCGACGAGCGCCATCTTGTCTCCGAGACGGTCGGTGAGCTTCTTCCATCCCTCCCAGTCGTCCTCGGCAAGGCCGTCCTCGAGCGAGACGATCGGATACTTCTTGGAAAGCCTGTCCCACATCGCGATCATCTGGTCGGACGTGAACGACGTGCCGTCGACCTTCAGGACGTAGCGCTTCGTCTTGGCGTCATAAAACTCGGACGTCGCCGGGTCCATCGCCAGCGTCACGTCCTTGCCCGGCACGTATCCCGCGTCCTTGATCGCCTGGACGATCGTTTTGAGCGCCTCCTCGTTCTTGGCCAGCTTGACCGCGAATCCGCCCTCGTCGCCGACGAGCGTCGAGAATCCCCTCTTCTTCAGGAGACGGCCGAGCGCGTGGAACACCTCGGAGCCACAGCGGACGCGCTCTCGGAATTTCTTCTGCTGCGGAACGATCATGAACTCCTGGAAATCGAGAATCCAGCCCGCGTGCGCGCCGCCGTTCAGGATGTTCATCGTCGGGATCGGGAGACGGTAGGTCTTGTACTTCAGGTCGAATGCGCGGCGAAGGTACGCATACAGCGGCAGGCCGCTGGCATTGGCCGCGGCTCGGGCGCAGGCGAGCGAGACGCCGAGGATGGCGTTCGCGCCGAGTTTCGACTTGTTCGCCGTGCCGTCGAGAAAGATCATCCGCGAATCGAGCTCGCGCTGGGCAGACACGTCCATGCCGATGAGGACGGGCGCGATCTTCGCGTGCACGTTCTTCGCGGCCTTGAGCACGCCCTTCCCGCCGTATCGCTTCGCGTCGCCGTCGCGCAGCTCGAGTGCCTCGTGCGACCCCGTCGACGCGCCGCTCGGAACGGACGCGGATCCGGAAACGCCGTTGTCGAGAAGAACGGTCACCTCGAGCGTCGGGTTGCCGCGGGAATCAAGAATCTCGTGCGCGTGGATGGATTCGATTTTCATAGTCGTGAGTTTACGATTCGAGCGCTTCGACTCCCGGCATCTTCTCCCCGGCGAGAAACTCCAGCATCGCTCCCCCGCCGGTCGAAAGGAGCGTGAACTGGTCCGCGACTCCGGCGGCTTCGACGGCGGGAATCGTGTCGCCTCCGCCGACGATCGTGACCGCCTTCTTGTTCGCGGCGATGGCGCGGGCGACGGCGGTCGTCCCCTTCGAAAACGCGTCCACCTCGCAGTAGCCGAGCGGGCCGTTCCACACGACCATCTTGGTTCCCTTGATTTCCTCGCAAAATCGTCGAATCGTGTCGGGCCCAAGGTCGACGATCCGGTCGGTCTTGCGAACCGCGCCAATCGCGACCGTCCGGCAGGTCGCGTCCTTGCGAAGGCTCTGCGCGACCAGCATATCCGTCGGCAACCAGATCTTCTCACGGAATTTCTTCATCAGCTGCTCCGCGTCCTTCATGCCGTCCTTGTCCACCGCGGACTTGCCGATCTCGATCCCGTCCGCCACGAAGAACGCGTGGGCAAGCGCCCCGCCGACGAGCACACGGTCGGCCTCGGGGAGCAGGCGGCGCATCACCGGAATCTTGTCCGCCATCTTCAGCCCGCCCATGACCACCACGAACGGGTGCCTCGGATGTGCCAAAACCTTCGCGAGCACCTCCACCTCGGACACAAGCTGCGGCCCCGCGTAGCCTGGAAGCTCGGAAGTGATGGCATCGACGGAGGCGTGCGCGCGATGCGACACCGCGAACGCGTCGTTCATGTACAGGTCGCCGAGCTGGGCAAGCGCATGCGCGAGCGTCGTGGAGTTGCGCTCCTCGCCCGCGTCGAAGCGCACGTTCTCGAGCAGGACGACGTCTCCGTCCCTCATCGAGCGCACGAGCTTCTGCGCGAACGGACCGGCGATGTCGCGCGCGACCGGGACGTTGATCGACAGAAGCTCGGACAACCGTCGCGCGACCGGACGAACCGTATACGCGCTGATCTTCCGCCCGTTCGGCCGGCCAAGGTGCGTCATGACCACGACCTTCGCCCCGCGCTGCCGCAGCCACTCGATATCCACAGCCGCCCTGGCAACCTTCCCATGCGGCCCGTCGACGACTTTCCCCTTTGCGACCGGCACGTTGGCGTCAATTCTAAGCAACACCCGCTTCCCGGATAGATCCACACCACTGCGCAAAGTCCTCAAACGCATATCGGGGGGATTGTATCACAAAAAAAAGACGCGAACCACGGTGGGTTCGCGAGGGGCTAGCGGTTAGAATACTGGACGGCGTGGCCGGAAGACCGTCCCGTAGCATTCGATGACCGATGCGTTGGGGTGGTGTTCGACGTCCGTCTCGACGCACCGCGCCCAGAGCCTCCAGCCGGCGGAGGTCGCTGGAGTCGCCCAATGGACGGTGCGGCCATCGTAACGCCGGATGGTGCCGGCTTCGTGTGCGATCTCGGGGACTCCCGAGGCGCGAACGGCGGCGTCGAACGCCCGGAAGTTCGGAATCAGTTCCGGCATCCGCAGCCGAAGCGGCCCGTCCAGGAACCCCGTCGCGCAGTGGCCTGACGACTGGTACGCCTGGAGAATCGGCGAGTACCGCTGCCGCTCTTGCCGGGCACGTATGTCGTGCAGAACCTTCACGCCGAAGGGCAGCACCCGGGTATCTCTCACGGCGATGCTTTCATCGACGTGCCGAAGGCAGCTGTCGACAGGCAGGTCACCGGGCAGGAAGTACTGGATCTTCGAGTCGAAGTAGGCGTAGCGCCTCGTGCCGGTAAGGCCGTTGCGCATGCCCATGAGCACGCTGAGCGTCAGCGGCCCGGCGAGCTCAATGGCTTCCTCGAATGGACACCAGCAGAACGTCACGCCGTCGTCACGAACCTGTTCCTGCGAAGGAGCGGGGAGCCGTTCCACAAGCTCGAGACGGTTCGGGAAGTTGGCTTCGAACGACTCGATCTCCGTGACGCCGCGCGCCAGGTATCGTTCGAGCGTCGTGGCCCGCTTCTCCTCTGCGACGTCCGTCTCCGGCGGGCCCGGAGGCTTCTGCTCGGTAGAGCCATGGTAGGCCCCTTCGTTGGTGAAGGGTTCCACCGATTGGGTTTCGGCGTTACGAACCTTGCTAAGCGAGGTGCTCACGACCGTTCTCCTCCCACGTTCGGCACGAAGTCGAACATGGCTTGGTAGTACTGCAGTTTTGCCCTTGGATCTTGCGCGAGTCGCACGACCTCGGGAACACGTTCGTGCAGGTGCTCGTCGGAGGGGTAACGGTGACGCTCCTGATCGGCGCCGTAGCAGTCGGGCATTCCGTACAGGCGATTGTACGTCAGGTTGTCGATGACCTGCCCTCCCATGACCGTGGGCGGGAGCGGAGCCCAGTCATGCTCGATGAAGAAGCTTTCCGCGCCCCAGCGGCGGTAGAAGCCGAGCTTCGCCATACGCGCCATCCAGGGAGGATCGCCGATCTGCCAGAACCCAACGCCGCACAGCAGGTGCTGCGAGTGGATGATCGGAAGTCGGCTACCGTCCAGGACGTCGCGGCTGTAATGGCGGGCGATGTTTTCAAGGAACGCCCGCGCGATGTGCGCGCCACGATGGTCCGGGCCCACGACGAAGTTTGCGATTTGGTGGTACCGGTTCGGCTTGAAGCTCTGGGGCGGCGGAAACGCGAAGCGGTCAAACCACTTGTGCGCGGGATCATCCTGATCCGGCCGGTCCCAGTCCACGTCTTCGACGATCGTCGACCAACGCAGGTTGTTGTACAGCCCGGTGAAGAAGAAGATCGTGTCCTTGCTTCTTCCCACGAGGATGGTCGCGATGATTTCGTGCGTGCGCTCATCGTGCCGGCGAGACAGGACGAAGCGGTGTCCGGCGACGCCCCAAAGCGTCGACACTCCCTCGGGGGAGATGATGTCCCGCTGCACGCGACGAACCACGACGGTGGGCAGATGCCCACCGAGCTCACAGCGCGCCTGTTCGAGCGATCGCGTCAGCAGCGACGAGATCGCGCGCGCGATCATGGGATTCTCAGTCGACACGATGCCGAGCTCCATGCCGTCCGGAAGTGTCACGAAGTTCTGCGCGCCGGGGCTTCGGGTCTCCTCGTAGGTCAGGTACGCCGCATGCAGGCAAACCGTTTCCACGAACCGATGAATCGGATCGAATACGTCTTCCGAGTGTGACATCTGACGGTCTCCCTTGGTTTCCCATTCCCCCCGAAACAAAATCGGGGAGGCCGTGAACATAGCACGGACTCCTCGAATCGTCCAGATCGCGACGGGACTAAAGTCCCTGGGAAATCTAATCGTTCCTCCGGTACACCTTCGCCCCAGACGACCACAGCTTCCACGCCTCGCCGACGGGAAGGATCGAGACGAAGTACTGCAGGTCCGCGGCCTTGCGGATGAGATAGCCGAGGAGGCCCGTCAGATGGAACCAGCCGAAGTCGGCGATGGCGTACGTTCCCCCCATGGGGACGACGGTGACCCAGCGGTCGGGCGGGGTCCAGGACATCGGGAGCTTTCGCTCGAGGGTGCGCGCGATGTTTTCCGCGACGATGGCGGCCTCCTTCACCGCGGCCTGCGCGAGCGCCGGGACGCGCTTCTTCGTCTTCGGATGCGTGAAGGCGGCGCAGTCGCCGAGGGCATAAACGTTCTTCGTTCCCTCGACGAGGAAGTTCGGCGTCACCTTGACGTATCCGCGATCGTCCACCGGAAGGCCCCACGTCTTCACGACGTCGAGCGACTTTACTCCCGCGGTCCACACGATCACGTCGGCCTCATGCCGGACCGTCGTCCCGTCCGCCCGTTCGAGCGTAACCGCGTTCGCCTCCAAGGACTTGAGCTTCGTGGCGGCAAGGACGCTGATGCCGAGCGCGTGGAGGCGTTCCTTGGCGCAGCGACGAACGGGCGCCGGGAACATCGAGAGGATGTCCGGGCCGGCCTCGACGAGCGAGATGTCGTAGTCCCGGCGCAGCAGCGTCTCCTCATCGATCATCCGGTGAAAGAAGTTCGCTGTCTCCGAGGCGAACTCGGTTCCCGACGCGCCGCCGCCCACGACCAGAATCGAAAGACGCTTTTCCTTCCCGTCCTTGTAAGATCGAATGAACTCGAACATTCGCTCGCGGATGGCGAACGCGTCCTTGAGCGTCTTCATGGGCAACGCGAACTTGTCCGCGCCGGCGATTCCGTACGTGGCGCTCTCGACTCCGACCGCGACCACGAGGTCGTCGTACGGGATCGTTTCCCCGCTCGATAGCGCGACGTTCTGCTCGGCAGCGTCGACGGTCGCGACGGTCCCCTGGACGAACCGGATATTCTTTTTCTTGATGATGTTCCGAACCGCGTCAATCTGGACGCACGCCCCGCTCTGCAGTTCGCCGACGCACGCGTCCGACGACAATTCCAGATCCCCGCTCGACACCTCGTAGAGCAGCGGCGTGTACAGGTGCTCGGGACGCGGGTCGACGAGCGTGATCTCGAACGCCTTAAGCCGCACCTTGCGCTTGGCAAGCTCGAGCGCCGTGCGCAGGCCGCCGAATCCGGCGCCGATTATTACGATTTTGTGAGAATCCATAGGGGAAAGAAACAAAATTCAAGAAGGGCAAGATGCAAAGAAGATTCAACGGCCAAGGGACAAAATTGAAATTTTACGTTTCAACTTTGATTCTTCCTTGTCTCTTGCCCTTCTTGCATTTGCCTCTTTCTCACAGTCCTCCGACGTGCTCCGCCATCTCAACCAGCCGCACGGAGTACCCCCACTCGTTGTCGTACCACGCAAGGACCTTCACGAGGTCGCCGTCCACGACGCGCGTCATCTCGAGGTCGACGACCGACGAGAAGGTCGATCCGATGAAGTCGGACGAGACGAGCGGGACGTCGGACACGCCGAGGATTCCCTTGTAGCGCGGCGAGGCGGCAGCCTTCTTGAAGGCGTCGTTGATCTCCTCGACGGTCACCTTGCGCTTGAGCACGAAGGTAAAGTCGGACAGCGAGACGTCGAGCGTCGGAACGCGGATGGCGAGCCCGTCGAACTTGCCCTTGAGCTCGGGGACGACCTCGGTCACGGCCTTCGCGGCCCCGGTCGACGTCGGCACGATGTTCACGAGCGCGGCGCGGGCGCGGCGCATGTCGGGGTGCATCTTCGGCGGCAGGCCGTCAACGATGTTCTGCTCGGCGGTCACGGAATGCACGGTCGTCATCATCGCCTTCTTCACGCCGAACAGCTCGTGCATGATCTGCGCGACCGGAGCGATCGAGTTCGTGGTGCACGACGCGTTGTTCACGATCGCGTCCGAGCCCTTCGCGCTCTTGTGGTTCACGCCCATAAGAAACGTCGGCACGTCCTTCGCCGGCGCCGAGATCACAACCTTCTTCGCGCCCGCGACAAGATGCGCGGACGCCTTCTCCTTGTCTGCGAACCGACCGGTCGACTCGATGACGACGTCGACTTTGAATTGCTTCCACGGCAGCTTCGTCGGCTCCGTCTCCGCCACGATGGGGATGATCTGCCCGTCGACGATGAGGTTGTGCTCGTCAAACGAAACCTCGTGCGGCCAGGTGCGCATCACGGAATCATATTTCAAAAGGTGCGCGAGGATCTTCGGCTCGGTCAAGTCGTTGATCGCGACGAACTTCGTCCCCTTCCGTCCGAATCCGATTTTGAACGCGTTGCGGCCGATTCGGCCAAAGCCGTTGATTGCGATGCGAAGCATAGGAATAGTCGTTGAGTCTTTGAGTCGTTAAGTCGCTGAGACGAGGATAATATACCATAATCCAACAAAAAGAACCGCCCACAGGGTGAGCGGCCCGAGCCGGGAGCGACGAGCGCTCGACCGGCAGGCTACTTGGCGCAGTGTTCCTTGATGGTCACCGTACCGTTGAGGACGCCGTACGAACTCTCCTCCTTGAAGGAGTACGTCTCGGCAACGTCCCCCTCGTGGAACGGCCGGGTGAGGTACCAAAGGTTCGCGTCCTTCCAGGTGACGTTGACCACCTTCTGGCAGTCGGGGATTTCCATGGTCGTGGACCCACCCCAGCTTTTGGCTGCGATGTTGTCCGTGCAGCCGGACCCGAAAAGACAGAGAAGCAGAACGAAACGCATCGAATTCTCCAGACCACCAGCGGGATGCCAGCGGACGAACAATCTACCACAGCAATGAAGTCTGTCAACGCATGAATGCAAAAACAGGGCTCGATTGAGCCCTGTTTAATCTCTTCCTAGGAAATCATGAACCGTGCGAACCGGGCCACCTGGATGTTTTCCCCAATCGTGGAGATCTTTCCCTTGATGTACTCGCTGACCGTCAGGTCCTCGTCCTTGATGAAGGTCTGCTCCATCAGGCAGATTTCGCCGAACCACTTGTTCAGCTTGCCCTCGACGATCTTCTCGACGATTTCGGCCGGCTTGGCCTGCTCGGCCACCTCGGCGCGGAACAGTTCCTTCTGCTTCTCGACCAGGTCCTGCGGGACGTCCTCGCGGCGGACGTAGAGCGGGTCGGCGGCTCCCACGTGCATGGCGACGTCGTGGCAGAGCGCCCCGAACGCCTCGTTGCGGGCCACGAAGTCGGTCTCGCAGAGGATCTCGACCATCGCGCCAAGCTTGCCGTTGCCGTGCAGGTACGCGTGAACCTTCCCTTCCTTGGTCTCGCGCTCGGCCTTCTTGTCGGCCTTGGCAAGCCCCTTCTCCTGGAGCTTCTCCGCGGCAACCGTCAGGTCGCCGTTGGCTTCCTCAAGGGCCTTCTTCGCGTCCATCATTCCGGCACCGGTCATTTCGCGCAGCTGCGCGACGAGCTTTGCATCGATCATAATGAAAGATCTAAATGGTTGGTTTGAGAACTACGCCGCCTTCGCCGGGGTCGCGGCCACCTTCGCGGCCTCCACGGCCTTCAGGTTGCGCATCGCCTCCGCCTTTCCTTCCGTAACGGCCTCGGCCACGAGGCGGGTGATCATCTCAATCGCCTTCACCGCGTCGTCGTTGGTCGGGATGACCATGTGTACGCCGCTCGGGTTCACGTTGGTGTCGCACATGGCGACGACCTTCGTACCGGTGGTGTTGGCCTCCATGACCGCGGTCTTCTCGGTGCGGATGTCCACCACGAAGATCGCCTCCGGCGGCTTCTCAAGCATCTGGATTCCACCAACCTTGTGCTCCATCTCCTCGATCTCGCGGCCGAGGACGATCTGCTCCTTCTTCGTGTACTTCTTCAGCTCGCCCTTCTCGCGCTGGTCCTTCAGCGAGCGGAGGCGCTTCAGCGTGACCTTGATCTGCGGGAAGTTGGTCAGCGTTCCGCCAAGCCAGCGCTCGGTCACGAACGGCATACCGCACTGTTCCGCGTACTTGCGCACGATCGGCTGCGCCTGGCGCTTGGTTCCGACGAACAGCACGTTGCCGCCGCGGGCCACCACGGAGCGAACGTACTCCAGGGCCTCCGGAAGCATCTTCTGCGTCTTCTCAAGGTCGACAATGTGAATGGATCCGCGCGATCCGAAAATATACGGCTTCATCTTCGGGTGCCAGCGCGACGTCTGGTGACCAAAGTGAACGCCGGCCTGGAGCATCTCCACGAGCGAAGGCAATTTGCCCATAGTGTTATTTTCCTTTTATTGACCGTCGAAATGACAGGTCCACCGAAGGCACACGATCGAGCCCCGAGAAACGGGGAGGAAATCGACCGGAGTTTGTCCCTCTGTTTGATTAAACAGCCCTAAGGCTGACGACCGGGAGTGTACTAGAAGTACGGGAAATGGTCAATCTTAGCGAATAAACATCGCGTCCCCGAACGAGAAGAACCGGTATCCGAGACGGACGGCTTCCTCGTAGGCCGCGACGACGTTCTCCCTCCCCGCGAACGCGGAGACGAGGACGAGGAGGGTGGACTTTGGAAGGTGGAAGTTGGTGATGAGGGCGTCGATGACCTTGAACTCGAAGCCGGGGGTGATGAACAGGTTCACGTCGGCGGAGAAACCGTCGGCTGGCAAAACGTCCCTGTCATTGCGAGGTCCGCAGACCGAAGCAATCTCATCGAGGGATTGCTTCGTCGTTGAGACTCCTCGCAATGACGACGCGACGCCCTCGAGGACGCGGACGGTCGTCGTTCCAACCGCGACGATGCGACGACCTTCCCGCTTCGCCGCGTTGATGCGACCAGCCGTCTCCGCGTCGATCGACACGAACTCGGCGTGCATCACGTGTTCCTCGAGCGTCTCGGTCTTTACCGGGCGGAACGTGCCGATCCCCACATGGAGCGTGACGAACTCGAACTGGACGCCCTTCGCCTTGAGCGTCGCGATCAGCGCGTCGGTGAAGTGGAACCCCGCGGTGGGCGCCGCGACCGAGCCGACGGTCTTCGCGTACACGGTCTGATACTCGTCGAGCTTCGCTGGCGCCTTGTCCACGTACGGCGGAACCGGGATCTCGCCGTGCGCGTCCGCGAACGCGATGACCTCGTCGACCGTCGCGTTCATCTCGAGCGTCACGACCCCATCGTCCCTCTTCTCGACGACGACCGCGACCATCCCACGCAGATCGATCCAGTCCCCAAGGGCGACCTTCTTCCCAGGCCGCACCATCGCCGACCACCGCGTCCCTTCCCCGCGCAGCAGGAATACTTCGAGGCCGATCTTCTTTCCAGGGACGCTGACCGTCCCGCTCAATCGTGCCTTGAAAACTTTTGTGTTGTTCATCACCAGCACATCGCCCGCGACCAACTCGTCGACGATCTCCCAGAACACCTTGTGCATACGCTCCCCCGACGCACGATCCAGCACCAACATTCGCGACGAATCGCGCGGGGAAACCGAAAACTGGGCGATTTGCTCGGGCGGGAGGTGGTAGTCGAACAGGGAGATGGGTGTGGGCACAAGGCGTAACGACAAATGAGTGAGTCCGTTGTAGACTGCGATTAATCTAACAGCCAATCGTATGAACATCAAGCAATCCGCCTCGACCCTCGTCATCCTGGCCGCCGTCGCGCTCGTGGGCGCCGGGTGCCTTTCCTCGTCGAAGCCGGGAGAGACGAGGCCGATCGTCTCGGCGAAACCGACGCTCAACGTTCCTCCCGAGGTTCTCGGACAGGACACGCCGAGCGTCGCGCGACAGGAAACCACGACCACCTTCGCCACTGGACCGGACGGATCGATGGTGACCACCGTCTCCGAAGATACGACGACGGTTCGCGACGCCACGTCGGGACTGACGTTCTCCGTTCCGACGTCGCTTGGGGAGATAAGAACGCAGGATGAGAACGGATTCGGGACGGAGGGGACGAAGAGCGGGGATGGCAGTTCCGCGGACTGTCTCGTCCAGCGGTCGTTCCTGGCCGGCGACGTCATCTTCCTCACCAACTACGACACCTTCCAGTGCGACCAGCCGGGACGCGGAGGATACTGGGGCGACCAGGCGCAAGCGTTCAAAACCGAAGCGGACATTGAGAAGTGGTGCAAAGCAAAGGACGCGTGCGACACGTTCGCGAACAAGAGCGGGATCACGATCTATCACGCCTTCACGAGGTCCGTGGAAGAGTATGGGACAACCTATGCCGAAATCGACGAATACGGGGCCTGGAACGCAGAACGGTCCGTCCACGGCGTGCTCTTCTCGAACGAGGGCTTCGTCCAGGCGGGCGCCGGCAGACAGCTGGAGACGCTGAAATCGATCGTCGATTCCCTGTCGTTCTACGTGGAATAATGTCATTCGATTGACATATTCCCGCGTCATTGCTACACTTCCGCTCGTTATTCCCCCACCTCATATGAAGAAAACAATTCACCCACAATACTTCCCGAAAGCGAAGATTTCCTGCGCCTGCGGGGCCAAGTACGAGATCGGCTCGACGGTTCCGGAAATCGCGGTGGAATTGTGCGCCGCCTGCCACCCGTTCTACACGGGCAAGCAGAAGATCATCGACACGGCACGCCGCGTCGAGAAGTTCGGCGATAAGCTGACCAAGGTCGTTGCCGGGGCAAAGGTTGCCAAGAAGGCCAAGACCGAGGCGCGCACCGCCAAAAAGAAGGAAAAGGCCGTCAAAGCATCCTAGGAACATGAACCTCATCGACGAGCTCACAAAGGTGAAGTCGCGTCAGAAAGAGCTCGAGACACTATTGAGTGACTCGAGCGTTCTTTCTAATACGGCGAGATTGCGCGAGGTAAACACGGAGTTCGGCGACGTGTGCGAGACTGTCGCGATTGGCGACCAATACGCCAGGGCCGTCTCGGACCTGAAGAGCGCGGAATCGGCGCTTGCGAACGAGGCCGACCCGGACATGCGACAGATGGCGCTCGACGAGATCGCGCTCGTGAAGGGCCGCCTCCCCAAGCTGGAGGAGGACTTCACGCTGGCACTCGTTCCGCCCGACCCGCTCGACAAGAAGAACACCATCGTGGAAATTCGCGCGGGCGCCGGCGGGGACGAGTCCGCGCACTTCGCGGGCGAGCTGTTCCGGATGTACACGCGGTATTCCGACGCGCAGGGATGGAAGATCCATCTTATCTCTTCGAGCCGCAACGACCTGGGCGGATTCAAGGAAGTTATCTTCTCGATGGAGGGAAAGAACGTGTACAGCCGCATGAAGTACGAGAGCGGCGTGCACCGCGTCCAGCGCGTCCCGGAAACCGAGAAGGCCGGGCGCGTGCACACGTCGACGGTCACGGTCGCGATCATGCCGGAGGCCGAGGACGTGGACGTGAAGATCGACATGAAGGATTTGCGCATCGACACGATGACGTCGAGCGGCGCGGGCGGGCAGAGCGTGAACACCACGTACTCCGCCATCCGCATCATCCACATTCCCACGGGAATCATGGTGCAGTGCCAGGACGAGCGCAGCCAGACGCAGAACAAGGAGCGCGCCATGACGGTTTTGCGCGCCCGCCTGTTCGCGTTCGAGCAGGAGCGCGTGCGCAAGGAGCGCGAGGACAAGGTGCGCGGCCAGATCGGGCATGGAAACCGGTCCGAGAAGATTCGCACGTACAACTTCCCGCAGGACCGCCTCACCGACCACCGCATCGGCCAGAACTTCCACAACCTGCCAAAAATCATGGAAGGCGACATCGACGAGATCGTGAATGCGCTCAAGACCGCCGAGCTGAATAATGCGTTCTTGGAAAACGACACGGACGACTGATATGCAGGCGGTCATCCTCGCGGCTGGAAAAGGGTTGCGCCTGCGTCCCATCACGGAATCGGTTCCCAAGGCGCTGGTGGACGTGTGCGGCACGCCGCTTCTTTTTCACATTCTGAATTCCCTGCCGTCGACGGTGACCGAGATCTTCGTCGTCGTTGGCTATCTCAGCGAGCAGATCCGCGCGGCGATCGGGGACGCGTTCGATGGGAAGACGGTCCGCTACGTCACGCAGGAACCGCTCGACGGGACCGGGAGCGCGCTGCGACTTTTGAAGGATGAGCTGCGTGAGAAATTTCTCGTCGTGAACGGAGATGACATGTACGGAAAAGACGATCTCGAACGTCTCGCACGACACGACCTCGCGGTCCTCGTCGCGCCGACGGAAGACGAGACGGGATCGACTGCGATGATCGACGCGGCCGGACGGTTCGTCGGAATCCGAAACGACGCGATCGCGACCGCGCGCTCCCGCGTCTGCGGCGCATACGTCCTCGACAAAACGTTCTTCGACGAGCCGCTCGCGACCGTGAACGTTCACGACAAAGTCGAGTACAGCCTCCCGCACACGATCGTCGCCATGGCGCGCGCCCATGCGATCGCGACGGAAGTTGCGACGCACTGGCAGCCGGTCGGCACGCACGAGGAACTGGCGAGAGTCCGAGCGACCTGTGCATAACTTCTTTGAAAAGTCCTTGACCGGACTTTTTTAAGTCGCTATATTGAATGAACCGCTAGGCACGAGCGTAAGTTGAGATGGACGCAAGTCCGACCCAGCCCCAGCGACGCCATGCGATAGACGGAGAAGCAGGCCACGGTGCAAACCGTCGTGCGACTCCCTCGGGCCGTTCATCCCATTTGCATCGTACGCATTCCTGGCATAGCCACGCATCCAATCGACGCAAGTCGAGACGGAACGCGGTTGTCCCCTCGGAACTTTGAGACGCTTGCGCCTCGAATACGGTCGGTGAGGATCATCGGTAACCAGTCCTCCAGCAGGAATCAACGAGAAGAACTGTCGCGCCTCCGGAGCAATCTGGAACAAGCCGTCCCAATGGACAAAGCCGAAAGCACGCTATCGACCTCACCGTCGAGAGAAGCCTGAAAAATTCGCCGCCGGCGAATGCCACGTCTAAAAGACAAGCAGCTTGCAGCCGCAGCACTCACTCGTCGAAGACCAACGCGCCCACAGCGCCGCGATCACCATCTGGACGGACTCCCCCTTCCCCCTACGTTGTGAGCTTGCTCCAACGTCTTTTTTTGTGTAAGAATGCATCCGTATGATGGTGATGGAAGCATTGAAGTGGGCGAACGAGACCCTGAAGCGGGGCGTGGACGGATCTGGGCTGGATTCGCCGATGCTGGACGCGGAGGTTCTTTTGGCCGCGTCGCTCGACGTGAACAAGGCGTGGCTGTTCACGCACCTCGACCGCGAGCTCAAGTCGCACGAGAACGACAAGTTCCGCGCGTTCGTAAAGCGACGGTCCACGGGCGAGCCGGTCGCGTACGTCATCGGATACCGCGAGTTCTACAAGCGCCGCTTCGCCGTCAACCGCCACGTCCTCATCCCGCGTCCCGCGACCGAGATTCTCGTCGAGGCCGCCCTCCGTGTTGCCACCCAGCTCCCAAATACAAACGACCAAGAACAAACTACCTTGTTCTCCGATATTGGTACTGGCTCCGGCGCAATCGCGGTTACCCTCGCCGCGGAGTCCAGGGCACACGTCCTCGCGACCGACATGAGCAAAGAGGCGCTCGCCGTTGCCAAGTCGAACGCGGTCGCGCACAAGGTCGACGAGCTCGTCGATTTCCGCCATGGCAACCTCGTCGAGCCGGTCGTGAAGATCTTCGCCTCGCTCGGCAAGCAGTCGCCGTACCATCACCTGATCGTCTGCGCCAATCTCCCGTACCTCACCCAGCACCAGGTAGATGCCGCCCAGCGCGAGGTCCGCGACTTCGAGCCGCACGAGGCGCTCATCGCTGGCCAGGACGGGCTCGACGACTACTGGAACCTCATCCGACTTCTGAAAAAGAACCGCTCCGTCCTCCCCGAGCGCGTCACGATCCTTCTCGAGATCGACCCGTCGCAGAACGCGCGGATCGTCGAGCTGATCCGGCACGACTTCCCGCACGCGGAGCCGGCGATTACGAAGGATTTGGAAGGGTTTGATAGGGTCGTGACGGCGGAGATCTAACGGAGAATAACCCGTTACTTTGCCAGTCTCAGCAAAGATTTTAAAAAACCGCTCAACATACCTCGCAGCTGCGAGGTATGTTGAGCGGTTTTTTATTTCCATTGACGATATCGGCCGTCATGAGTACTCTGTCGCGACACCCCAAGGAGTGCTCATGGGAAAGTCCAAGCGTCGCGACGACGATGACGTCGAAGCGAGATCCGAGCGCCAACCTCTTCCGCCGCTTGATCCGAAAAAGTCAGAAGCGCGGGAACAGCGCTGGAGAGACGAAATCGCCCGCGTCGGCCGCGGAGACCGTCACGGAGGCGTCTACTACGTCGGCAACTACGACCATGACGGCAACGAACTCTTTGGAGACGAGCTCGCCGCCCGCGACGCACGCCATACGCGCGACGATGACGACAACCTTCTCTTTCGCGACACAAACGACTGACATCTCCGCCAGAACTTGGCGGTTTTTTATTTTCCAACGAAAAAGCCGGACGAACTTCGCCCGGCCTCGTCGCGACGACCACCCCTGTCCCCTCCTGCCTATCAGGAGGGGGAACGTTTTAGGGGGAGGACTCGGCCACCGTTACGTCGCTCTCGTCCGCCGCGACCTCGATCCAGGAGTTTCCCGCGTTCATCGCGATCTCCTTCCCGTCCTTGTCGTAGAACGCAAGTCGCTCGCTCGCGGACTGTTTCTTCCAGGTCGCGTCGATCGTCGCGCCGTCCTGGAGAACCCACGCCTTCCCTTCTCCCGTCGTGCGGATCTTGCGCCGTCCGACCGCGTCGAGGACCGACACGTCAGTGACGATCACCGCGACGTTATTCGCCGAGACGCGCGTGCCGTCCTGCGTGACAGTCTTGCGGCCGCCTTGGGCGCGGAGATAGGTATTCGTCGCGGTATCGTATGTCCACATTGCGACGTAGAGGTCGGAATTGAATCGGACGGAGATCGAGTTCTGCCAGACGGCGTCGGGCGCGGCGTCGGTCGACCCCGGCGTGACGAACGTCTTGGCGCCGTCCTTGAACTTCCACACCCCGTACAGCACGTCCGACGCCGTTCCCTTCTCCTCGGCCTTCGCAACCGCGGCCGCGAGCAGGTCCGTCGACGTGTAGGCATTGTGCGGCGCCGATCTGTCGGCGGACCTCCAGAAGCTGTTGCCGTGGGAGAATTCGTTCAGGTCAAACGTTCCCGTCGAGCCGATGAGCGCGAGGGCGTCGTTGGAACCGCCGACGTGGGCGTAGAGCGCGTCGAACTCGCTGGCCCAGTCGACGAAGTACGGCCGGGCCGATCGGACGGGACCGATCTTGTCGACCTTGGCGTCGGCCGAGAAGAACGCCTCGAACCTCGGGATCGCGGCCTCGACCGGCGCCTCGATGACGAGGAAGGCCTTGTCGATGCCGCTCTGGGGCCAGGCATCGACGGAATTATCGATCATGACGGCGTAAACGCGAGGGAGAATGTCGACGGGCTCGACGATCGGGAGACCGGTGAGGACGTCCCGGAATGTCGGTTCGGACGGGGCGATGACCTCACCCTGTCCCTCTCCTTTTGAAGGAGAGGGACA
>Ga0194060_10001480_pt1 | contig 16786 bp, 15 predicted proteins | sample SepL225m_MetaG_FD_163427 | JGI IMG/M metagenome (GOLD analysis project Ga0194060, IMG submission 163427) | Anoxic zone freshwater microbial communities from boreal shield lake in IISD Experimental Lakes Area, Ontario, Canada - Sep2016-L222-5m | ecosystem: Environmental > Aquatic > Freshwater >...
CCCCAGCCCCCTCTCCCTGAACGGGAGAGGGGGAGCCGAGCGCATCCTGATGAAGAATCTCCCCTCTCCCCGTGAGGGAGAGGGGCAGGGGGTGAGGGGGCCGGAGCTGACTTTGCTCATGCCCTGGCTGGTGGCTCTATCGGTTTGACCAGTGCCCGTCAGAATGCTATAATACCGCTTCCATGTGGTGACGATCAGTCGTCGCCATACCATGTAGCCTCACCAGGATCGCTGGGGCAGCAGCACCTTCCAGACACAGCGGTGATCCGTCGGCAGATGTTTGGCTGACACCACTGTTGCAGGGCGGGGCTGTCATTGACAGACAAAGGAGTCGCGCTATTAGAGACCGGTTTCGCATCAATAACCGCATTCGCGCGCGCGAAGTCCGCCTGATCGACGAAAACGGCACGCAGGTCGGAATCGTCACAGTGCGTGAGGCAGTCGTCCTCGCAGAGGAGCGCGGCCTCGATCTCGTCGAGGTTGCTCCTAATGCAGTGCCTCCCGTCTGCCGATTACTCGACTACGGTAAGTTTCGCTACGAGCAGAGCCAGAAAGAGCGCGAGGCGCGCAAAAACCAAAAGCAGGCCGATCTTAAGCAGATCCGCCTGATGCCGAAGACCGACGAACATGACATGGGCGTCAAGGCGAACCAGGCGCGACGCTTCCTGCTGAGGGGCGACAAGGTTAAGTTTAACGTGCGCTTCCGTGGGCGCGAGATGGCCCACCCCGACATCGGGCGCAAGATGCTGGAGCAGATTGCCGAGCAGCTCCGCGATATTGCGATTGTCGAGCAGAAGCCGCTGATGGAGGGCCGCGTACTCTCCCTGCTGCTCGCACCTACGGCGAAGGTGATTAAGGCTGCTCTGCTCGCGCAGAAGGCCCAGATCCAGAAGCCCAAGGTGGCGAAGCCAGCACCGGCAAGCGGTAGCACTGTAGCGGCGGCACCTCATGTCGGCAACGATGAGCTTGACGACGATGAGCTTGACGATGAGCTTGACGACGAGCTTGACGACGAGCTTGACGACGATGAGCTTGACGACGATGAGCTTGACGACGATGAGCTTGACGACGATGAGCCTGACGACGATGAGCCTGATGACGCGAAGTAGAGACGAATAGGAACGCTCATGCCTAAGATGAAGACCCACAAGGGTGCCAAGCGCCGTTTTAAGATTACGGCAACCGGCAAGGTGATGCAGCAACAGGGTGTCCGTGGCAACAAGCGCCGCCGCCCTAAGCGATCCCAGCGCAAGTACGGGAAAGATCAGACGATGTCGCTGACGAGCCGTCGCCACATTGAGGTTGCGCTGCCCTACGGCCTGAAGTAAAGCCCGCCCAGCGCACATGCGCAGACAGATAAACAAAAGCGGACGGCGAGGCATCACACCGGAAGTCGGCACGCAGGTGTCGGTTTCGTTGCGTGCCTGTACCCGTTACTAGTCCTAAATACAGCCGGGCGTAGCTCAGGGTTCGGCTTGCCACCCCCTGACCTGCCTCTTTCATGTGGAGGATCTCATACCATGGCTCGTGTGAAGCGTGGCATTATGGCGCGCAAGCGCCACAGTAAGCTGCTCGATCAGGCAAAGGGCTTTCGCGGTAGTCGCTCACGGCACTATAGGGTTGCCCACGAGGCGGTGATGCACGCCCTGGCCTATGCCTACCGCGACCGACGCAATAAGAAGCGTGACTTCCGTCGGCTCTGGATCCAGCGTATTAATGCGGCGGCTCGTCTGAACGGCACGACCTACAGTCGTCTGATCAACGGCCTGAAGGTCGCTGGGATTAATCTGGATCGCAAGATCCTCGCCGATATCGCCGTGCGCGACCCGAAGGCGTTTAGCGATATTGTCGCCGCAGCCTCCGTACAGAAGTAGGTGGGCGACAGAAAGGCTGTGGGGGCGGCACAGTGCCGCCCCCACAGCCTTTTTATCGCCCATACCAGCTTATGATCACCAGTGTCAGTAATACCCACGTCAAGTATCTGCGCTCGCTATGCGCCGACCCACGCTATCGGCGCAGCGAGCGCAGGTTTGTGATCGAGGGGGTACGCCTGGTTGCTGACGCCCTGGCCGCTGGGGCGAAACTCCAGGTGGCTCTCTATAATTCTGACCAACTGAGCGGCACGCCGCTGGGCGCGGCGCTGCTCGCCCAACTCGTCGGACGGGACAACTGTCACGAGACGAGTGAGGCAGCGGTGGCCGCCGCCGCCGAAACCCGCAGCCCCCAGGGCGTCGTGGCTGCCGTAGCCCTGACGGATCTTGTGCCCCGCCCTGGCCTCTATCTGGTTCTCGACGCCATCCAGGATCCGGGCAACCTCGGCACCCTGCTGCGCTCGGCGGAGTCCGCCGGGGTCGGGTTGGTACTCTGCTCGCAGGGCTGCGCCGACCTCTTCAACCCCAAGGTGGTGCGCGCCGCTATGGGCGCGCACTTTAGCCTGCCCCTGCGTAGCGACCTGAGTTGGGACGATCTGGCCCACGAGCTGAGCGACACGCCGCTGATCTATGCAGCCGGGGCGGAGGCGGCTATGCCCTACGACGCCGCCGACTGGCGTCAGCCCGCCGCCCTGATCATTGGCTCGGAGGCCCACGGGATCTGTCCTGAGGGACTCGCCCTGGCTACCCACCATATCTCTATCCCGATGCTTGGCAAGGCTGAGTCGCTGAATGCTGCTGTGGCCGGTAGCATCATTCTGTTTGAGGCGCTGCGCCAGCGCAGCCGGGGGAGGACGTAGGTTTTTGTTGATTTTTGGCGGCGAAGCCGCCAAAAATCAACAAAAGAGAGATCTTTGAGGAGGCACGATGACGAGCACCGATGATCTGACGGCCCTAGACACTCAGGCTCAGGCCGACCTCGCTGCGGTGGGCGACCTGACCGGCCTGGCCGAGTGGAAGACCCGGTACACGGGCAAGTCCGGCGCGCTGACCCGCGCCCTGCGCAGTATGGGCAGCGTGCCCGCCGAACAGCGCCCTGAGTTGGGCCGCCGGGTGAACGCCCTGCGCGAGCTGCTTGAGGTTGCCTTTGAGGCCGCCGAGTCTCGCTTGAAATTGGCTGCCCAGGACGCCGAACTGGCCGCCGACCGAATCGACGTAACCATGCCCGGCCACGCGCCCGCCCTCGGCCACCTCCACCTGACCACTCAGGTGCTGCGCCAGGTTGAGACGATCTTCGCCGAGATGGGCTTCCAGGTCTGGGAGAGTTCCGAGGTTGAGCTGGACGATGTGAACTTCAGCCAGCTTAATTTCCCGCCCGACCACCCGGCCCGTGATATGCAGGACACTTTTTATGTCGAGATGCCGCCCGAGGCCCCGGCGGTGTTGCTACGCACCCACACCTCGCCCGGCCAGATGCACGCGATGCGGCGCTACGCGCCCGCGCCCCTGCGCGTGCTGCTGCCTGGTAAGGTCTACCGTAACGAGCAGATGACGGCGCGTAGCGAGATGATGTTCCACCAGTTTGAGTTTCTGGCGGTGGGCCACCATATTACGATGGCTGACCTAAAGGGGACGCTGGCCTTCTTCGCTGAGCGCATGTACGGCCCCGACACGAAGGTGCGGCTGCGCCCAAGCTATTTTCCCTTCACCGAGCCAAGCGTCGAGATGGACGTGAGTTGCTTCCTCTGCGCGGGGAAGGGCTGCCGCATCTGTAAACACGTGGGCTGGCTGGAGATCGGCGGCTGTGGGATGGTTCACCCGAATGTGCTGCGTAACGGTGGCTATGACCCGGAGGTCTTCAGCGGTTTCGCCGGTGGCTTCGGCCCTGAGCGTATCGCGATGCTAAAGTATGGCATCGACGACCTGCGTAACTTCTACTCGGGCGATGTGCGCTTCGTTGAGCAGTTTGGCTAGGGACGAGGGTCAGCGGGAGATCGCTACTCTTCCGCTGACCCTCCTGATCATTCTTTTCCTCACCCTCTGCTGCGTCTATAACGCAAACGTCCCGCTAGGCGAGGGGCCAGACGAACCCGGCCACCTCGCCTATGTCTTTTTCCTGGCCCGCGAGTGGCGTCTGCCGGTGCAGCGCGCCGCCCCCGCGCAGAGCGATGTGCAGGGCGAGGGCCACCAGCCGCCCCTGGCCTACCTGCTGGCCGCACCAGCGGTGGCCTGGCTGCCCGCCACCGACCGCCAGATTGTGCTGACCGCCAACCGCAAGTTTATCTGGAAGGGTGGCGACCAGCCGGCGGCGTTTATGCGTGGCAGCCGCGAGTACTGGCCCTGGCAGGGCAGCACCCTCGTGTGGCACATCGCCCGCGCCGTCTCGGCCCTCTGCGGGGCCGCCACCGTGCTGTGTACCTACCTGGCCGCCCGCGTCCTCTGGCCGGGCCAGCGATCCGCCCCGCTCCTGGCCGCAGCCCTGGTCGCCCTCAACCCGCAGTTCCTCTTCACCTGCGCCCTGGTGAGCAACGACCCGCTCCTGGCCGCCCTGGGCGCGGCCATCCTCTGGCGCTGCCTGGCTCTCGCCGAGTGTCGCGAGCCACAGAACCAGCGCCGCTCACTGCTGTCATCCGGCATCTGCGGGCTACTCTTCGGCATGGCCCTGCTTACCAAGCAGAGCGCCCTGCTATTCGGGCCGCTGCTGCTCTGGGCAACCTGGCGCGATGCACGCGGCATTTGGCGTCGCCTCATGATGAACACTCTGGCCTGGGCGATCAGCGCCGCGCTGGTGGCGGGCTGGTGGTACCTGCGCAACGGGCAACTCTACGGCGACATCTTTGGGGCCGCCGTGTTCAGCGCCGAGTTTGCCGGGCAGCCCTTCGCCTGGGGCGACCCGGCGGCGTGGGCCGGGGCGCTCGGCCAGATTTTTAGCTCCTTCTGGGCGCGCTTCGGCTGGATGAGCGTGGCCCCACCCACCTGGATGATCTGGTTCTACGGCGCACTGGTGGGAGTCTCGATCATCGGCTGGCTGAAACAGGCGTTGGGAGAGGTGCGGAGAGGGTTCGTCCCTCTCCACAAAAAAACCTCCCGCTTTGCTGGCCCCGTAATCCTGGTAGCGATGGCCTGCGTCTGGACCCTGAGCTTCGCCGCCACCGCCGGACTGGTGGCATGGCAGGGGCGTATGCTCTTCCCGGCCATAAGCGCCATCGGCATCCTCCTGGCGGAAGGAATGCACAATGCACAATGCACAATGCAAAAGTTCTTACATTTTGCATTGTGCATTGTGCATTGTGCATTGTCCACATCCATGCCCCTCGCCGTAATTGCCCCGGCTTACACCTGGGCCACCCTACCGCCAGCGCAGGCCCAGCAGCGCCTCGGCACACCGGTGTACCTGCGCTACGCCCAGGACTGGGAACGCGGCGTGACGCTGCGCGGTTGGCGTCTGGACGGCTCGCCCATCCCCGGCGCGGAGTTGCCGATCACCCTGACCTGGAATAGCCTGGAGCCCATCCCGCGCAGTTGGACTGTGTTCATCCAGGTGCGTGATCAGCACGACCAGATTATGGCTCAGAGCGAGAGTCGTCCCGTAAGCGCGACCCTGCCCTTTACGGTCTGGACACCCGGCGACTGGGTAGCCGATCACCATTTTTTGCTATTGCCAACAGATCTGCCGTCCGGCTCCTACCGCCTAATCATCGGCCTCTACCGGCCCGAAAAAGACAACCTACGCCTGCCGGTCTGGGCCGAGGACGGACACTCGATTGGCGATCAGGCGGATCTCGGCGAGGTGATCGTTGTGGGCTACGACCGAACCCCTTAACACGGGAATCATCATGAATATAGCGTGCTATAATCGGGACAAACCCCAGACAGCCCAAGGAGTGATCGTCATGAGCGACCAGCAGATGCCGTGGGAGCGGGCCGGTATGAACGCCGCCTGGTACGAGAACCAGCCTTTCGACGTAGGGATGCGCGTAACCATCACCGACTCGGTCTGGCGCGTACGCACGGGCGCAGCGACCGGACGGGTGGTTGGCTTCGATGCGAGCGGGCCGCTGCCCGGCGAGGATTTTATCCGCGTACTCGTACAGCCCGATACACAGACTGTGACCATCGTGGCTATTCCGCCCACGGCCCTCGGGCACGAAGATGTCTCCGAAATCCACGGGATCGCACAGACCCTGCTAACGGGCGCGGAGCAGTCGCTCAGCCCCGATCAGTTCAATAAGCTCCTGCACTGGCTCTGTAGTGATGCGTGCAAGGAGCTGATCGCCTCGCCGAATATCCGGCTCCAACGCATCCGCGCCGGGGCAATCTACTTCCCCGGCCTAGTGCTGCCCGAAATGGTGGCGCTGGCGGAGGCGCGGCTGCACTAGCCCAAGCTACCGCCCCCGTATCACGTCTATTGCCCCCAGGATCTGAGGATCCTTGTCTGGGGGGTAGCGCCACCAATCAGCAGGAACCGTGCGGTCGGGGATCACGCCGCGCCCCTCGATCAGCGAGCCGTCGGGCAGCCTGTAGGCCAGCTCAGCGAGCATGATGCGCGAGCCGTCTTCCAGTTTGTAGGTGTAGAGGTTCTCGGTGTTGCCAGCGCTAGGCTGTCCAACCACCTTCGCTCGCCCAAGCACCTGCATACCAGCGGCAAACATCTCGGCTGCGCTGGCGGTTTCAGGGCAGATAAGTACAGTGATCGGTACACCATTCATGCCGCTGATGACCATGCCCGTGGGAATGCGCTCATCTTTACTCTCGGTGCGCCCGCTGGTGCTGCCAATGGAACCACCGTTGTGGAAGAGCGCGATAGTGTTGAGCATCAGGTGAACATAGCCACCCGAATTAGTGCGTACATCGATCAACAGACCCTCCAGGGGGCCTTGGGCAAGCAGATCTTCAACAGCCTGGCGAACGTGGGTATCTGTGGCTGCCACAAAGAAGCTGGGGATGCTGATCAAACCAATGTTACCGGCGAGGCGTTGCGCACTCACGCGGTTAAAGATGTCGGGGTCGATCACCGCACGCACCACCAGCACATCGTGTACACCCTGGCCCGGCGACTTCACGCTGAGCCGCACCCGCGTACCCGGCTCGCCGCGCACCCGGCTGATCGGCCGATCTGAGCCGAACGCCTCACGATCAGTGAAGGCAATCCCGTCAATGGCTGTGATCAGGTCGCGGGGCTGAATCCCCGCCTTCGCGGCAGGGCCGTCGGGCACCACACTGCTCACCATACCACCCTCGTCCACCTCGCGGATCTCGGCACCGATACCGCCGTAGCGCAGCTTGCCCGCGAACTCGGCATCCTGCTCGGCAACATCCTGCGGCGACTCGAATCGTGAGTGGTCATCGCCTAGCCGCACGATCATCTCGCGCATAAGGGCGTAGAATTCCTCGGGTGAAGCGCTACCCTCCACCTTCGGCGCGAACTCATCCCGGATCGCCAGCCAGTTTACTCCACGGTAGTCCTCGTAAAGATAGTGTTCGTGTACTGTCTCCCAGATCTGCTCAAAGATCCGCTCACGTGTCTCATCGGACAACGGGGCCAGAGTGGGCGTGGGGTCAAGCGGCGTATCGGTGGGTAGGGGTGTCGGTAGCCGTGTCGGACGCACTGGCGACGGACGACCAACTAAAGCACCGGACATCAGGGTTGTTGTGGCAGATGCCTGGAGGAAGGCGGTAGGTACGGGGGATGGTAAGGCCACTGTGGCACGGGGTACGGACGCGGCAGTAGGCACGATGGACGCAGGACGTGAGAGACCGCACGCCGACAGAGTGAGGGCGACAAGGAGGGAGACAACGACATGCGACCGGTAGTGCATATCATAATCATACCATAAAGGAATGGTTAAGGCTGTTGCACCAGCCCTGGTTCCGATGAACGCGCTATACTGTATAGCAATCCTCTTGGGGTTGTTGTGTGGAGTCAAGGCTTTAGCCGGATAAGGCCGCCTAAAGGCTCGACTCCTTTTCATAACCAGTTTAGGATTGCTGTATCTGTCTCCCACGACCACCAGCACAGAGAGAACGCCATGCAGACCCTTCGCGACATCCGGTGTATTCAGCGGCCTGGGATTGCCGAGTTCGGCTGGGGGCACCCTGACCCGGCCCTGCTGCCTGCCGAAGCACTGGCCCAGGCAGCCGCACTCGCGCTCAGCCGCGACTGGCGATCCGCTCTCGTCTATGGGGCCGACCAGGGGCCGGGTTGCCTGATCGAACTGGTGCGCCGGAGGCTCGGGCGGCTGGAGGGGAACATGCCTGCCGCTGATCAGGTGATGATCACCGGCGGCATTTCGCAGGCTCTCGACATGGTCTGTGCCCAGATCAGCCGCCCCGGTGATGTGGCTCTTGTCGAGGCACCCACCTACCACCTCGCCCTGCGCATCTTCCGCGAGTGCGGCCTGCGCGTTGTGGCGGTGCCAGGCGACTCGCAGGGTGTCCATGTGGACGCCGCTGAAGCCATGCTGCATATGCTCCAGAGCAGCGGCGAGCGGGTGGCGCTTCTCTATACCGTCGCCACGTTCGGCAACCCCACCGGCTCAACCTTGGCCGCCGACCGCCGCTACGCCCTGGCTGCACTGGCCCGACGCGAGGGCTTGATGGTGATCGAGGACGATGCCTACGGCGAGCTGTGGTACGACACGCCACCCCCGCCGCCGATCTTTAACCTGACCCCCGCAGGTCCGATCATCCGCCTCGGCTCCTACTCCAAGGTGCTGGCCCCCGGTCTCCGCCTCGGTTGGATGCTGGCGGCGCCCGAGATCGTGCGGCGCTGCGCCACAAGCGGCGTGTTCGACAGCGGCGGCGGCATCAACCACTTCACCGCCCATGTCGTCGCCGCCTTTATCGAACTTGGTCTGCTCGACCCCCACGTCGAGCGGTTGCGCACATCCTTGGGCGAGCGCCGCGACACCATGATGACGGCCCTCGCCCGCCACCTGCCGTCCGGCTGCACGTGGAACCCGGCCCTGGGAGGGTACTTCGTCTGGGTGCGCCTGCCTGCCAACATTGATGGCGCAGCCACCCTACCCGCCGCCGAGGCCGCCGGGGTGAGTTACCTGCCTGGTGAGCGCTTCTTCGCTGAAGGTGGCGGCCACCACTACCTACGCCTCTCGTTCAGCCTACTCCCGTTAGAGCAGATCACCGAAGGCGTGGCCCGCCTGGGGGCCGTGCTGCGCAGAGCCTAATACTCCGTCCGAGTATAGATACTCCAACCGATCCCATATCCGTAAACAAGCTCGGATGGAGGACTAATGCCAATACCTTTCAAATAACGAATCTACCGCCGCTCAGCCCTCACCCCCCCAGCCCCCTCTCCCTGAACGGGAGAGGGGGAGTGTTCCGCACCAGGAAGGGATATACTCCCCTCTCCCCGTGAGGGAGAGGGGCTGGGGGTGAGGGGGCAAGGTCGATGCAGGATCGGCTTACTTGAAAAGTATTGGTACTACCGCATCTCAAAGATCTCTTTTTCCACCAGCTCAATATTCACCGGATACTCGCCGATAAAGCAGCCCTTACAGAAGTTCCCCGGCTCACGGCGGGTCGAGCGGATCAGTCCCCCCAGGCTTAGGTAGGCCAGGCTATCGGCACCGAGAAACGCACAGATTTCGGGGATGCTCATGCGGTGGGCGATCAGCTCGGGGTAGGTAGCCATATCGACGCCGAGGAAGCAGGGGTGGCGGATGGGCGGCGAGCAAACGCGGATGTGAACCTCGGTGGCCCCGGCCTCGCGCAGCAAGCGCACGATTGGGCCGGAGGTGTTGCCACGCACGATGCTGTCGTCGATCAGCACGACCCGTTTGCCGGCGAGGTTCTCGGCCAGGACGTTAAACTTCAGTGAGATGCCCACCTTGCGCAGTTGGTCATCGGGCTGGATGAACGTGCGGCCAATGTAACGGTTCTTGATCAGCCCCTCGCTATACGGGATGCCCGACTCCTGGGCGTAGCCGATGGCGGCGGGAACGGCGCTGTCGGGCACCGGGATGACCACATCGGCATCACAGGGCGACTCGCGGGCCAGTTCGCGGCCCTGCGACACGCGCACGGCGTGAAGTGAGACCCCTTGGAGCAGGCTGTCGGGGCGAGCGAAGTAAATATACTCAAACAGGCAGGATGCCGACTTCGGGGCGGGCATACGTGCGATCACCTGTGGCCCCTCCTCGGTGAGCATCAGGATCTCGCCAGGCTCCACCTCACGCACAAACTTGGCCCCGATTGTACCAAGGGCGCAGCTCTCCGACGCCACCACCCAGCCCCGCTCGCCCAGACGACCTAGACAGAGCGGGTGCAGACCCCACGGGTCGCGCACGGCGAAGAGCGCATCGCGGGTAAGCACAGTCAGACAGTAGGCACCCTGAGCGCGCACCATAAAGACGCGCAGCTTCTCCTCCCAAGTGCGGCCCTCACCGCCAGCCAGCATCTGGGTAATCACCTCCGAGTCGCTCGTGCTGGTGAGGCCCACACCGCGCAGGAGCAACTCGCGGCGCAGGGCACCGGCGTTGCTCAGGTTGCCGTTATGACCCACCGCCAGCGGACCGAGGGCACTCTCGACCACAAACGGCTGCGCGTTCTCCAGCTTCGAGGAGCCGGTGGTCGAGTAGCGAGTGTGGCCAATGGCGAAGTGACCGACGAGGGGGCGCAAGTTGTCCTCGTTGAACACATGCGAGACGAGGCCCATCTGCTTGTAGTAACGTAGCCCGTGACCATTCGATACGGCGATACCGGCGCTCTCCTGACCACGATGTTGGAGTGCGTAGAGTCCGAAGAAGGTCAGCCGCGCAACATCGGCGTCGGGGGCGACAATCCCAAAGATGCCACACTCGTGCGCGGGCTTATCATCGCGCTCGAACAGGTCAAACTCGGGTATCGCATTCCGCGTGCGGGTGCTCTCCATGGTGGGTGATCCTCCGCAGGCGCACGGCGCCTGCAACCTTGTACACGTAAAACGTCAATAAATAGTTAAGCAACCGAACGAAAGTATAGCACAGCAAAACCCCACCGCTGGCAGCACGTCTACGTCACCGCAAACACCTCATCGACACTCACGCTGAACCCATCGAGCAGATGCGAGGTGGCTCGCTCGCCCCGAGTGAATACCCCGTGGGCAACGTAGGCACATCCCATAAGAGTCAGCACCGTAACCGTCGTATCGAGCGGGTTGACGATCCAATACTCGGGGATGCCGGCCTCGGCGTAATCGGCCACCTTCTCTACCGTATCACGCTCGGGGTTATCGTTGCTGATAATCTCGACCACCAGATCTGCGCCGAGCCAGAAGAGATTCTGGGCGCGTGGATCGCCCCGGTCAAGCACCATCAGCAGATCCGGCTCACGGAATTTGCCCGGTCGCACCTGAATACGCAGTGGTGCGTAGAAGATATCGCCGCCAATCCGCTGAACTACGGCCAAGAAGGCAAGAAAGAGCAGCTTCGAGATAGCTTGGTGATACGTGGTCGGCATCGGCAAAACCTCAATACACCCGTCAGAGTATTCCAGCAAGCGATGTGTCTGGTTGGTGAGCCGGATATACTGTTCGACGCTCCAGGAACCCTGGAGATCGCGGAGATCAATCTCCGTGGTATCATCATCAAGCTTCAGGGCCATCTTGGGCGCATAGATCGCGACGGTCATCGTCATCCTCCGGGGTGAGATCTGCGGGCCGTGCGTCTAGTATAGCGCAACACCCAGCCTTTACAGAATCGCTTACCTTGTGATACCCTCGTAAAGTAGGAAGTTCGTCTTTTGCCTTTTGCATTCCACAGAGGAGCCCATGCCATCTATCGACCTCAACTGTGACTGTGGAGAAAGCTTTGGACCGTGGACAATGGGCAACGACGCAACAGTGCTGGCCCACGTCACCTCGGCGAATGTGGCCTGCGGCGGGCACGCTGGCGACCCAGTGACCATGCGGCGCACGGTGCGGCTCTGCAAGGGGCTGGGCGTGGTGGTGGGCGCACACCCAGGCTACCCCGACTTACAAGGCTTTGGGCGGCGCAGCATCCCGCTGGACCCAGCCGAGATCGAGGACATCGTGCTGGCCCAGATCGGCGCGCTCTACGCCATCGCCCGCGCCGAGGGCGTGGAGTTGCGCCATGTGAAGGCGCACGGCGCGCTCTACAACGATGCGGCCATCAAGATGCCAATCGCGGAGGCCATCGCTCGCGCTGTGGCCGCGTTTAGCCGCGAACTGGTGTTGGTTGGCCTTACTGGCTCCGCCATCGTGGAGGCCGGACATGCCGCCGGGCTGCGGGTGGCCCGCGAGGCGTTCGCTGACCGCACCTACGAGCCTGATGGGAGCCTGCGTAGCCGCCGCCTCCCCGACGCGCTGATCATCGGCCCGCAGCGCAATCTGGCCCAGGCCGTCGGCATCGCGACCCAGGGACTGGCCTTCAGCCTCGCTGGCGTCCTGGTGCCCGTTCAGGCCGACACCCTCTGCATCCACAGCGATACCCCAGGGGCTGCTGTGCGGGCCGCCGTGCTACGCCAGGGTCTCATCGCCGCTGGGGTTGAGGTGCGGCCCTACGACCCTGATGCATCGTAAGACATGGTTCAGAATGGGTACATTCAGCTTTACAGTCTTGCGATGAGGCGAGGATGCGATAGCATCGCCTCGTCGTATCCTCGCCTCATCGCCACACTGTAAAGCTGAAACCTGGTACCTGAAACCTTGTCTAACAATTCACAACGTACCCTATGATACCAGGAGGATCCCTTACATGCAGAAAACGAAAAACGCACGTAAGTTCACCCTGGGCGAGATCATCGCCAACGCAGTGACCCACGGGATCGGCACGGCCCTGGCAATCGCCGGGTTGGCCGTACTCGTCGCCTTCGCCAGCCTCCACGGTGATGTCTGGCGGATTGTCAGTGCGAGCATCTACGGGGCTACGCTCATCTTTCTCTACCTTTTCTCTACGCTTTACCATAGTGTCCTGGGGCCACGGATCAGCCAGGTGCTACGAGTCTTTGACCACGCGGCGATCTTCCTGCTGATCGCGGGAACCTACACACCAATTACTCTGGTGACGCTGCGTGGCCCCCTGGGTTGGGCACTCTTTGGGATTATCTGGAGCATGGCCTTGTTCGGCGTGGCGTTTCAGACCACTCTGCTACGTCGTCACACCGGAATCTCGCTCGGCCTGTACATCGGCATGGGCTGGGCGGTGATCATAGCGGCCCGCCCGATGATAGATGCCATGCCCATATCCGGCATGATCCTGCTGGCCTCCGGTGGCCTGGCCTACACCTTCGGCGTGATCTTCTACGTTTGGCACCGACTGCCTTACCACCATGCGATCTGGCACCTCTTTGTGATGGCCGGTAGCACCCTGCATTTCTTTGCGATCTTGCTGTATGTGATCTAGCACCTCTTCATATGTTTGGTTGACATTGCCAGCTTCGCTGGCAATGTCAACCAAACATATAGCAATCCTATTCCGGTCGTGAAGGAGGAGTCAAGGCTTTAGCCGGCTGAAGCCTTGACTCCTCTTCACGGCTCCAAGAGGATTGCTATATCATTGATTCTCTATGAAATGGATCTTCCACCCGCTGGGCGACTCGGCACTGCTGATGGATGCCGGAGGCGAACATGTCGATGCCAATCGGGCCGCGCTGGATCTGGCGGCCGCCCTAGAGGCCAACCCGCCGCCCTGACTGCGCGCCGCCGTGCCCGCCATCGCCTCGCTGCTGGTCTGCTTTGATCCGCTGGCGGTGAGCCATACGGGCGTCGAGGCTCATCTGCGCGGTCTGCCGACGGCGAGGCGACGGGGAGATTCTCGCGAGCGGCGGGTGGTGCGCGTGCCGGTGCGCTACGGCGGCGAGGACGGGCCGGATCTTGAGAGCGCCGCCTGGACGCTCGGACTTACCCCTGATGATCTCGTGGCGACTCACACCGCCGAACCGTACCGGGTGATGATGATCGGCTTCGCGCCGGGATTTCCCTACATCGGCCCGCTGCCCGCTGCCCTGCACATCCCGCGTCGATCAACCCCGCGCAGCGCCGTGCCCGCCGGGTCGGTGGCGATTGCCGCTGGCCTGAGCGGGATCTACCCGGCCCGGCTGCCCGGCGGCTGGCACCTGATTGGTCGCACCGACATGCGCCTCTTTGACCCGCAGGCCCGCCCGCCCGTTGCTCTCGCCGCCGGCGATCTGGTGCAGTTTTCGGCGCTATAGCAATCCTAAATTGGTTATGAAAAGGAGTCGAGCCTTGATGCGTCCGACTCCCCCTCTCCCGCTCAGGGAGAGGGGGCTGGGGGGTGAGGGCTGATCGGCGACAAACTATAAAGTACCTGCGAACCTTGTCTTAGGCATGTTTCAATCCAGATTGACAATTCAGCGACGAAACGATGACGCGGTGAGGCGCTCCGTATCGCCTCATCACCTCATCGCCTCGTCGCAAGACTGTAAAGCTGAATGTGCCCATTTTGAAACATGCCTTAGGAGTCGATCTGATTGCGGGTGTGGTCGAGGTAATCCTGAAGGATGATCGAGGCGGCGACCTGGTCGATCTGCTGCTTGCGCTTCTCCGGCTTGACCCCGAGGTCGCGCAGCATCTGTTCGGCGGCGACGGTGGTAAGGCGCTCATCAAAGAGGGCCACCGGCAGATTAAGGGCGGGGGTGATCTCGCGGACAAAAGCGTGGATCAGTTCGGCCTGAGGGCCGATCTCGCCGCGCAGGGTCAGGGGCAGACCAACTACCACCTCCACCACCTCGTTCTCACGGGCGAGCCGCACGATCTCGGCGATGGCGCGCTCGCGGGGGATGGCCCTGATGGTGGTGAGCGGGCTGGACAGGAACGCCGATGCGTCGCTCAGGGCTACGCCGATCCGCCGTGCGCCGACATCTAATCCGAGGACTCGTCGGTCAGCCATTGATTCGCTCGATTTCAGATTGTAGATTTTTAGATTGTAGATGTGTCGTAACAGGACGCGCCGCATGTGCCTAAACTGTCAAAGACAAGGTTTCAGAATGCCTAGTTTTACAAGACAGTGTACGACCCTCACCCCCCAGCCCCCTCTCCCTGAACGGGAGAGGGGGAGCCGAGCGTATCCTGATACAGAATCTCCCCTCTCCCCGTGAGGGAGAGGGGCAGGGGGTGAGGGTTCTCCGGCGGCAAACTGTCAAGCTGATTTGAACCTTGTTAGAGGTAGCAATCCTCTTACCGCGACTCGACGCGCAGTTGGAAATCCCAACTCGGGAGCTTATCGACAGTGGGTAGGGTGTAGCTACTGATCAGTTCCTGCTGCACCAGGGATTGCAGAGCCGCATCGGCCTCTGCACGCGACTTGCCGCGCACCGCATCGCGTACCTGCTGAAGAGCTGCGGCGCTCAGGCTGGGTCCGCATGCCGGGTCGTGGGTATTCGGGGTGATCTGGCCGTTTACCGTGAGCCGTGTGCTGTCCCACACCCAACTTGTAATTGCTGGAGCCTTGCAGTCGCCGGGTTGGAGCAGGTTTGCTTGGCGCAGTTGCTCGGTGAGTACCTCGCCAATCTGGTTCGTCAGTAGCTTGCCGGATGGGGTGGCAAGGGCACTGTAGCGGGCCTGAAGCATGACCGTGAAGGTCGGGTTCGCTGGGTCTACCATCTCGCCAACAGCGGGGGAGACGGTGTACTCAAAGTCCTGGAGTTGCTCTAGGGCGGCGCGGCGGGGAAAAATCGTCGTCGTTTCCAACTGTAGGCTGCGCGCACTGGCAAGGCCCTGGATCTGCTGGCGGGCCTGCGTATCGAGTTTCACCAGACCGTCGCCCAGCAGGCGCTGCACATCGCTATCCTTCACGATCCGCACCTGATCTTCGCTGCCCCCGGAGATCGGATCGTGGCGCACGACCAGCGCCCCCCCCACGTTAAAGGTTTGTCCACCAGGCATTACGATCCTGCGGATGCTGTTGGCGTCCACGTTCGAGGCGCTGCCCGGCGAGCGGGCCACAACCTCAATGCTCGCCGTGCCCTTGGTCGTGACAATCTGGTTGCCCTGGTCGCTGGTGGTGGACGGGGGCACCACAACATCGCCGGCGCTAACGAAGGGCACGTCCTGACCATCGGCCTTGACGGCGACAAACTCGCTACCGGCAGGCAGCGTGATCGGCTGCGGGTTCAGACTGATCAGCGTTATGGTGCCCCTGGCGGTACCGGACGGGGACATCGTGCCGTCAGCGATCTGTCCGCTCACGGTTACGGCGACATCGCTGAAGATCGCCTCGGCGAGTACAGCGGTGCCTGTGCTACCGCCGCCGGGTGCTGTCAGCGGAATAGGGAAGTTACTGATTGGCTCGATCTGCGCGGAGCGCACCGGCGGAGCGACGATCACCGTCGCCTTGGAGCCAAGGATCAGGTTCGCAGCGATGGCGATGATCAGCAACAGGCCGATGATCAGCCCTACGCGGACAAGCCTATTCTGGCGAGGCGGGGCAACCTGCCGAAACTCATCGTCGAGCTGTGAACCTCGGCGCGGGGCGTCGGTGCTTGACGGGGCCGTCGTCGTGCGGGACGAGCGTGGTGGCGGCACAGAGGTAACTCGTCCGGTCTGTTTAGCGCGCACCTTCTCCGCGTCCGAGAGTTCAATATCCTCAGGGCGGATGCGCCGTGGCGCAGCGGGAGGAACCTCGGTGCGGCGCGGAGCGGGCTGACGCAACGTATCCTCGTCGTCATTCAGGCTATCGAGGGCGTCGAGGAAATCGTCATCCTTGCTCGTCGCGCCAGGGTGCGCGGGGCGGGTGTCAGGATCTGCGGAGATGCTCTCCAGGGCGGCGAAGAAATCCTCGTCTTCGGCGGCGGGGCCGACGGCGCGGGGCGGCGGCAGCGCGTCGAGGTCATCGAGCGCATCGAGGAAGGCCGCGTCGCTGGCGCTCAGGTCGGCGGCCACACGACTGGACGCAGCGCCACGGGACTCCTCGCGGTTGAGGACGTGGGTAGCATAGGGG
>Ga0194060_10001481_pt1 | contig 16785 bp, 8 predicted proteins | sample SepL225m_MetaG_FD_163427 | JGI IMG/M metagenome (GOLD analysis project Ga0194060, IMG submission 163427) | Anoxic zone freshwater microbial communities from boreal shield lake in IISD Experimental Lakes Area, Ontario, Canada - Sep2016-L222-5m | ecosystem: Environmental > Aquatic > Freshwater >...
GTAATGAAAACGCTACGATGCAAATTCACCCACCCCCTGCCCCCCTCCCGTCAAGGGAGGGGGAAATTGTTGTCGTCATTCCCATGTCCTCAACGCAGAAGCGCATCTATATCCTGAGTCAGTACGACGATGGCGATTCCCCTTACCATCTGACCGGGGCGGTGCTGATTGACGGGATGCTTGATGTGGTACGACTGACTACGGTGTTTGAAGAGTTGACCAGTCGACATGAGAGTCTGAGAACCAGCTTCGAGATGCGTGACGGAGAACTTATCCAATGTATCCATCCGGCACTGCCACTGGCTATAGAGTATAGCGATGCTCTGACTGACGATCCTGACGAAGAGTTGCTGCGGATTATTGGCAGGGGGATGGCTCCATATCAGTTGTCCGAACCACCGCTGATGAGGATCGTTGTCGTTCGTTTTTCGGATACCCGCCACATTTTGTTTCTGGACATTCACCATATTGCGGCAGACGGTTTTTCCATGAATATTCTGGTAAGCGAGTTTGTCCGATGCTACGCCGGAGAATCGCTCCCCCCGTTAAAGTTTCAGTATCGGGATCATGTCGCACTCCAGAATCGTTATCTGTTGGCTGCAGAGGCCAAACGTGACGCCGACTGGTTCCTTGAGCGCTTTGCCGGTACCCTTCCGACTCTTCAGCTCCCGACAGATTTTTCACGTTCGCCTCAACTGTCATTTGCCGGGGATATGGTGCGATTCAACATTGATGCGGAGAAAACAGCACGCCTGAAACAGCTTGCCAGAGAACAGGGAACAACTCTCTTCATGCTGCTTCTGGCCGCCTATTTTACCTTGCTGCACCGTCTTACAGGAGAAGAGGACATTATTGTAGGAAGTCCGGTAGCCGGACGTGATAATGACTCGTTCGGCACCATAGGCATGTTTGCCGACACACTGCCGGTCAGGGCTTTACTTTCGGGTGCGACACCATTCTGCTCTTTCCTGAAACAGATGAGCAGGGAGACATTCCAGGCGTTTGAGCACCAGCAGTTTTCACTCGAACAGCTTCTGGAACGTCTGAACCTGCGCGCCGATGTCAGCCGTAACCCGCTGTTTGATGCCTCGTTTGTATATGAAAAAGCTGACTACCGCGTTGTGCGGATTAAGGAATTGACTGTGACCCCGATCGCGATTCAGGGAAAAACAGCAATGTTTGATCTTAGCATCGAAGTAGTGGAGGAATTGGGAGAACTTTCCTGCTTTCTTGAATACTCAACCAGTCTGTTCTGTAGAGAAACAGCGGAGCGATGGTCAGGGTATTACCGGAGAATACTGGATGCAGTACTGCAAGCCCCGGAAACGCCGATTACCGCTATCAGTATGATTCCGCCGGAAGAGCAGGAACTGCTGCTCGCAGGTGGTGAAACGGTCGGTTCGGTTTCCTGTTTACCTGAAACTACCATTGTGCAGGTTTTGCAGGAACAGGTCCTCCGCACTCCTGACCTTCCAGCGCTTATCTATACTCCGACCGGGAGCAGTGCTGATGACACCAGTATTTCATATTCCGAGATGAACTGCCTGGCAAACCGTCTCGCTCATTATCTGATCAAAACACACAATCTGCGGAGTGGCGATCTTGTAGCTATTCCAGCGGGACGAAGTCCTGAACTTGTCATTGCGCTTCTCGCCATACTTAAGGCCGGCGCAGCCTATCTTCCGATAGAGCGCACCCTGCCTGAAGAACGTATTCACTACATTCTCAAGGATAGCGAAGCCGTCTTCATGCTTTCAGATCATGATGAACCGGTGCGCGCCGTTACGACCATAAATCTCGTAAAGCTAAAGGAAGAATTGACGCTATTCCCTGATGACAACCTCTCTTACACTCCTGGCGCCTGCGATCTGGCGTATGTTATCTACACATCCGGATCCACCGGGCTTCCCAAGGGGTGTCTGATCGAGCATCGCAGCCTCATGCACTACTGTTCATATTTTGTGAACTATTATATGGGAGAAACCGGGTTCGGGACTTTCGGCCTGTTCACCACACTTGCCTTTGATATGACACTGGCAAGCATCTATCCCCCCCTTATGGTTGGCAAGCCGCTCTACATATATCCTGATACCATGGATATTACAGATATCCTGAGGCACACATTCGACTCCGCCACGGTCATTGATGCCATCAACATCACCCCGTCACACATCTCCATGCTCGAACATCTGAAGATTGAACATAGCAATGTGGGACTGGCCATTGTAGGTGGCGAGGCGTTTACCATGGAGCAGGTACGGATGCTCCGTCGCCTGAATCCGGAAATGCGGATTTACAACGAGTACGGTCCCACCGAGTTTACCGTAGGATGTACCGCCACGGAAATATTACCGGATGAGCAGCGCATTGTAATTGGCCGGCCGATTGTCGGAACAGGCGTTTATATCCTGGATTCCGGCTTACGGCTCCTTCCGACCGGTGTGCCGGGTGAAATATGCCTTGGAGGAGCTGGAATTGCTCGCGGCTACCTGAACATGCCTGAACTGACTGCGGAAAAATTTGCGCCGCACCCTTTCAAACCGGGGGAGAAAATCTACCGAACCGGTGATATCGGCATCAGGCGGGCTGACGGGGTATTTGAATGTCTGGGGCGCTGTGATGATCAGGTCAAAATCCGTGGATTCCGTATTGAGCTCGGTGAGATCGAACAGGCCCTGCTTGATATTGCCGGCATTAACGAGGCTGTCGTCATTGTGCGTGAGGTCGGCACATCGCGCGAACTAGCTGCGTTCATCACCGGCCCGGCTCCGGATAGTGACGAGATACTGAGAACTCTGGCGCTGCGGCTCCCGGTTTACATGATACCACCCTATCTGGTGAGGCTGGAGCAAATACCGGTGAATCTGAACGGCAAGACCGATCGCAAGGCTCTTGCCCGGATAGAGCTAGCCGCTGAAGATGGCGCACGCTTTCAGGCGCGTTCGGTTTCTGCGCCGCGCACTGATCTGGAACGGCAGATTGTTGAAATATGGGAGCAGGTTCTGCAGCAGGGCGCAATTGGTATCGAGGACAATTTTTTCGATCTTGGTGGTCAAAGCCTCAAAGCTGTGCAGGCGGTGGGGCGGATTCAGAAGGAGATGGGGCTGGATCTGAAGCTGCGTGATTTCTTCACCTCCCCGACAATTGCCCAGTTGGTCGCAATTGCCGGAACACGTGGTAAATTTCGATTTGACGCAATACAGGCACTTGATATTCAGGATACTTATCTTCTCTCCCATGGCCAGAAACGATTGTGGCTGATAGACCAGATGGAGGGAGGAATAGCCGCGTACAATATGAACGGTGCCTGGCTGCTCACGGGGAATCTGGACGTGGAGCGTCTGCGTGAAGCGGTGCGTGCCATGATCGGACGGCATGAGATACTGAGAACCACCTTTGAGATGGTTGCCGGTGAGCCTAAACAGAGAGTTCATGCCTGCATGGATGTCCCGGTGAGGGAGTGCACCCTGTCAGGAGAAAATGATCAGGAAGGCGCTGCCTTGCGTATGGCGCATGACGAAGGGAAGATGCCGTTTGACCTGTCTCTTGGCCCGCTGATGCGGATGCTGCTGATCCGCCTCGAACCGGCGCACGATGGAGCCTGTCGAACGGTTATGGTATTCACCATACACCATATCATCTGCGACGGCTGGTCTGTAGAGGTCATGCTTAAAGAGCTTTCGGCTCTTTACGATGGGGGTTCTGAGCTGCTTCCCAAGCTTTGCATCCAATACCGGGATTATGCGGCATGGCAACATCTCCTTCTGTCCGGAGTGGCAGGCGATGAGGGTAAGAGCTATTGGTCTTCGGTCCTTTCAGGTGATTCTGAGCCGCTCAACCTTCCTACAGATTTTCCCCGTCCCGACAGGATGAGTTCCTTTGGGAGCAGTATTCCTTTCTGTCTGGAACGCTCCTTGACGGAAAAGCTCAATCGATTGGGGGCCGCTCGTAATATGACCCTTTTCATGGTGTTGGTGGCGGCCATCAAAGTGCTTCTCTACAGCCGTACCGGCCAGAAGGAAATCATTATCGGTTCTCCGGTTGCCGGTCGGGATCATCCGGAACTGGAAAACCAGATCGGCCTCTATCTGAACACCCTCCCGCTGCGTGACAGGATATATGGGGATGAACCATTTGGCTTGCTGTTGGAGCGGGTGCGTACTACGGTTACAGAAGCTTTTGCCCATCAGTACTACCCATTTGACCTGATTGTTGAGGAATGCGGTTTTGCGATGGATCCATCAAGAAATCCACTGTTTGATGTGCTGTTCGTGCTGCAGAATATTACCGATACGCAACTGACGCTGGGGGATGTCCATATAAAAGCGTTTCAGGAGGATGCGCTTATGAGCAAATTTGATCTCATGTTCGATTTTCGAGATCTGCCCGAACTCTCCGGAAATATAGAATATTGTGCCGATCTCTTCTCGAAGGAAACGGTTACGACGCTTGGTGAGGATCTGAAAACGATCATTGCATCCGTAACTGAAGAGTGTAACAGAACCGTGACCGAACTCTGCGCACTCCTTGAAGGAGAACTGGGGACCAGATCACGGCAAGAGTTACTACAGGCATCCATGTCCCTGGATGAGGATTTTTAGTACAAAAATGTAACATTATATCTGCTGATAAAAAGGAGAAGAAACGTGGAGTCAACTGAAGATGTGAAGTGTACTCATAAGTATCAGCTTAAGCAGGAGTATCTGCCATTACTGATGAAACTTCTTGATCCGATACGCAAGGAGGAGTTGCAAGAACAGATGAGCAAGGAGGAAGGGCTAGACGGGGAGAAGGTCACTGCCATTCTGACCACTCTTGAGGAATCGGGGCTGTTGAATTACGAGGAGAATGCCGCACAATCTTCAATTTACGCTGTGGCCTATGGCACAGGTCTGAACGGACACAGGGCGATGCTGATGGATCATGCGAGAACTGATCTATTCAGAAGAGCCATTGAAGAACTGGTTTCGCCTGGAGCAACCGTTATAGATGTCGGCACCGGTAGCGGAATTCTCGGTTTTTTTGCCGCGCGTGCCGGAGCGGATCGTGTGATTCTGATAGATAATACTGCCATTATAGAAGATGCAAAAGAGTTGGCGCAGATAAACGGACTTCAGGATAAAATCGAATTCTTTCGCGGTGATGCTGCAGAGTTTGCTGTTGATGTCAAAGCAGATCTGATCATTTCTGAATGGATCGGCTATTTTTTAATGGAAGAGTACATGTATGGCGCTTTCACTTCGGTGCGGGATCGCTTTTTGGCTATGGGGGGAAATGTGATCCCTGGCGCTGCCGAGCTATATCTTGCGCCTGTCGATGCGCCTGAGCTTGATATAAAGTACGGGTTTGGTTTCTGGGAAGCGCCTATGTACGGTTTCGATTTCAGTATTGGTGTCAACAGGCAGATAGAACGGTTAAAACGAGTCGTGACTGATGTCAAACAGGAGTCTGTCCTGGCGGAGCCGTGGCAAATTATAAAACTTGATTGCCAGACTGAACATATGGAATCATTTCATTTTTACCGGGAAGGTGAGTTCAGAATAGATAGAGCCGGGTCTGTTAACGGCTTTGCCGGCTGGTTTGCTCTGCGATTGTCTCCAAAAATTGTGCTTGATACTTCCCCTTTTGCCAAAAGCACCCATTGGCAGCAGACCTTTTTTCCTATACGTGCAATCAATGTTCAGAAAGGTGATATGCTCAGGACAGGCATGACGAGCGAAAATGGGGGTGTCAGTCCCAACATAACTTTGCAGATATCGGTTGTCCGCGATGACATAATTATTGATTCATGCAGTTATACCTATCTTGGGAAGCTTTTTTGAGGTAACCCGGACTATCTCTTGTAATGCAGTAAGGATTTTTTGTGAATTTAACTCTGTTGGAACATCTGGCCGGTTTTGGCGTCATAACGAAACTCGGCGATAAAACATTTGAAGCGGTGAACTCCTTTCTCGTGAGGACGGCTCGCGACCCTGTTCCGGTCACAGATGATGCTATAAACCCTCCGGAAACAACTCCGATTTCCGAAGAGTCCGAAATCGATCTCATAGTCGGCACAAAGAAGGATGAACAGAGCCTCGCCCTCTCAGTCGGGGCTTTGGCTCTGACGGCATCATCCGCCCCTCTGCTCTCTTTTTCGGGGGCGGCAATAAATGTCTATGTGCTCTACCCGATATTCAAACGCGGGTTTTACCGGTTGTTCATCAAGAGGCAATTTACCAATGACCTGCTGATTATTCTGGTAAATATCCTCCTCCTGTTGAGTGGCCATTTCTTCCTGTTGACCATGAGCACTGTAACCTTCTTTTTCGGAAGCTGGATTCAGTACCGGGCCAAGATGCGTTCGGCCAGGGAAATTTCCGAACTTTTTGCGACGATGCCGGGAAAAGTATGGCTGCTCAAGGACGGAATTGAAATTGAGGTGCCTCTCGAACAGGTGATGGCGGGTGATCTCGTTGTGGTGCATCCTAGCGAGATCATACCCGCAGACGGTTTTATCGTGACAGGTTCATGCCAGATCGATCAGCACACACTGACCGGCGAATTCCAGTATGCCGAAAAAACCGTTGATGACAAGGTGTTTGCCTCAACCATGATTGTCTCAGGTGTTATCACGTACAAGGTAACCAGCGCCGGAAGCGAGACATTGGCTCATCAGTTGAACGAAATACTGAAGCACTCGGTAGACAGCAAGACCCAGTTGAACATGAAAGGGGAGGAGTGGGCCGACAGGACCGCACTTCCCATCATGATTCTCGGCACGGTGGTGGCCGCCTCCGGCCAGATACTACATGGCATCATTATTTTGAAATTCGCCATTGGCAATACCATCAGAATAGCCTGCCCGCTCGGCACATTGAACTACATGACCATCCTGACCAGAAAAGGCATTCTGGTGAAGAGTTCCCGTGAGCTGGAAAAACTCCCCGAAATCGACACCATTCTGTTCGACAAAACCGGTACCATTACGGAAGGGAAGCCGGTGGTACGAGAAGTCATACCACTTGGTGCCGCTGACGGGAAGAGAGTCATCGAACTGGCGGCCATTGCCGAAAAACGGATGTCTCATCCTATTGCGATGGCAATCCTGGAAAAGGCCGATGAAATGGGTCTGTCGATACCGGATATTGCCGAGAAGAGCTACACCATTTCCATGGGGATAACCGTTAAGCTGCCTGATGGCGTCGTTACGGTCGGCAGCCGCAGGTTCCTGGAGTCGGAAGGGATCGATCTGTCCGGTTATGCCAGCATTTTGGACGAGTTGCTGACCAGCGGCTTTAATGTGGTTGTGGTGGCGCTGAACAGTGATGCAAGTGGGTTCATCGTGTTGGAGGAAGCGGTACGCCCTGAGATTGTCAGTCAGGTCGAGGCGTTGCGCGCACGGGGGATCAAACATTTCGGGCTGGTAACCGGCGACCAGGAACATTCGGCCCGCAGAATTGCCAAAGCCCTCAATTTTGACAGCTATTACCACAGCGTACTCCCGGAAAAGAAAGCTGACATCGTCAGGATGCTACAGGAAGAGGGACGATCGGTCTGTTTCGTCGGTGACGGCATCAACGATGCCATTGCCCTGAAACAGGCCGATGCCTCTATCTCTTTCTCCGGCGCCTCAACTGCCGCCGCCGATTCGGCCAATATAATCCTGCTATCCGGTGGCTTCGAGAGCCTGGATAAACTTTTCGAGGTTGCCGAAGCGCTCAGAACCAACCTAAAGGAGAGCCTCACTCTGGCGGTCGCACCCTCAGTGGTAAATATCATTGGTCTCGTCACTATTCCGGAATACAGCGTACTTGCGGCAATACTGATAAAATTTGTCGGCAGGGGCGCCGCGATAGCCAATGCCATGTATCCGCTGGTTAAGGAGCAGAGGGAGAAAGGCAGGTTGAAGGTTGAAGAAAGGCAGGTTGAAGAAAAACAGGTTGAAGGTTGAAGGTTGAAGGATGGCAGGTTGAAGTTAAAGTTAAAGTTAAAGTTAAAGTTAAAGAAAGGTAGGTAACATAATGATTCTAGCTTCAACCTTCAACCTTCAACCTTAATGATACGACGAACAAGGAGATACCATGGGCGATTTAGAGCTTCCAAACCACGAGGAGTTGAGCAAGCTGAAGGAGAATAGCTTTGACAAGCGCGTGGCGCTGGTCATGTCAGTATTCGCGGTTATCCTTGCGATCACATCCCTTGGCGGCAGCAACGCGATGAAGGGGATGCTGCTGGCGCAGCAGCAGTCGTCTGACCAGTGGGCCTTCTACCAGTCCAAGGTCATCCGCGAGCACCTTTACCGGACGACGAAGGCGCAGACCGAGGCGGCACTGCTCGACCGGGGGGCAGCCATGAGCGCCAAGGCGCGTCAGAAGTATGAGGAGCTGGCAAAGGGCTACGCTGCAGAGGAAGCGCGTTTCAAAGAAGAGAAGAAGCAGATCGAGGCGGTGGCTAAGAAGCTCGAGGCCGACCGCGACCTGAACGGCAGCCGCGACCCATACTTCGACTACGCCGAGGTGCTGCTCCAGATAGCCATCGTCATGTCATCCATTTCCATCATGACCTACTCGCGCGGCATTTTCTGGTTCGCCACCGGTTTCGCAAGCCTCGGAAGCATCCTGACGATAAACGGGTTCCTTCTGCTCTTCCGACTTCCCTTCCTGCATTAGAAGCGTAGGAAACCAGAGGTGTCAGAGTCATGTGCGGAATAGCCGGTATTTTTGATCGTATGGGAGAGGGGAGGGGGGAAGCTTCTCTGCTGCGTGCCATGACCGATGCCCTGATTCACCGGGGGCCGGATGATTCGGGGTTTCATCATGAGCAGAACCTGGGTCTCGGTTTCCGGCGGCTGGCAATCGTTGACCTGGCTGGTGGTAATCAGCCGCTTTATAACGAAGATCGTACCATCGTGATTGTCTGCAATGGCGAGATATTCAACTTCCGGGAACTGCGCGAGGGTCTTGAGGCGAGGAGGCACCTTTTCAGAACAGAGTGCGATGTCGAGGTGCTGCTGCACCTGTACGAGGAGGAAGGGGCCGATTTTATCACCCGCCTGAATGGCCAGTTCGCCTTTGCCCTGTATGACACAGCCAGGCGTCGACTGCTGCTGGCGCGGGATCATGTCGGTATCGCGCCGCTCTTTTATACCGAGGCCAATGGGCTGTTCCTCTTCGCTTCCGAGATCAAGGGGCTGCTGAAGCATCCTGCCGTTGTGCGGGAAGTTGATCTGACCGGCCTTGATCAGGTCTTCGCCTTCCCGGGGTGCCTTGCCCCCCGAACCATGTTCAAGGGGATCAGAAGTCTGGAGGCGGGACATTTTCTGCTGGTGGATCAGCAGGGGATTACGGATTGCCAGTACTGGGATATGGACTACCCTGAAGAAGGGGTTTGCACGTACAGGGACGAAGGGTATTACCTTGAACGCCTTGATGATGAGCTGCAGCGGGCGGTAAAGCTGCGGCTTCTGGGAGACGTACCGGTCGGCTACTACCTCTCCGGCGGGCTTGATTCATCGATGATTGCCGGCATTCTACACCATCTGGTTCCGGATGAACGGAGACACTCTTTTTCCATAGGTTTTGCGCAGCAGGAAATTGACGAAACCCGCTTTCAGCGGATGATGGCCGATCATGTCGGTTCCATCCACCACGAGATGCGCTTTAACTGGCCAGAGATCAGCGACGGTTTCAGGAAGATGATCCTCCATGCTGAAAGTCCGCTGCGGGAGAGTTACGATACCTGCTCTATCGCGCTTTCCCGTGCTGTTCGGGAGGCCGGAATGAAGGTGGTGCTGGTGGGGGAGGGGTCTGACGAGCTGCTTGCTGGCTATTATGGCTACAAGTTTGACCGACAACGGCTGGAGCAGGGTGGTGACGACCAGTTTGATACTGAAGGGATGCTGGAGGCTGAACTCCGAGAGGAGCTCTGGGGTGATGACTCGTTCATCTACGAAAAGAATCTCTATGAGTTTCAGTCGGTCAGGGAGGCTCTTTATTCGGGGCGTGTGCTGGATCAGTTCCGGGATTTTAATTCTGTCCGTGAGGGGGTTATTGATAAAGCCAAACTTATCGGGCGGCATCCGGTACACCGGCGCTCCTATATCGACCTGAAGCTTCGTCTGGCATCGCACCTGATTTCTGATCATGGAGACCGAGCTGCTTTCGCCAACTCTGTGGAGGCCAGATATCCGTTTTTGGATATCAATCTGATGCAGTTTGTACGGGAAATTCCGCCAGAGATGAAACTGAACGGACTAACGGAAAAATATCTGTTGAAACGTCTCGGGGAGCGCTATGTACCTGCCCCGATCCGGGAACGCCAGAAGTTCGGTTTCGTCGCACCGGGGAGCCCATATCTGCTGGGCCAGGGGCTGGAGTGGGTACGTGATCTGCTCTCTTCGGCGGTCATTGCTCGACAGGGTTACTTTAATCCGGATACGGTGGAGCGCTTGATACAGCGTTACACTAGCCCAGGTTTCCACCTGAATGTCCCTTACGAGGACGACCTGCTGATGATCGTGCTCAGTTTCGGGGTGTTTCTGGAGGAGTTCGGGATGGCTGATTATTAGATAGTATCGGCCGAAAAATCAAGAAAGGGAACGATATCCATGCAAGAAAACGGAAGCTTCAGCACCTGCCCGGTCAACTCTCATACAGAGTGGGATCTCCTTGAAGAAGTGATCATCGGAAGTCCGGAAAATGCCGTTGCATCCTTCGGTGTTCCTGCTGACAGGTTTGTCTATTCTGAGGATGAAATTGCCGAGATTGAAAGGTACCTGAAGCTTTATCAGCCCTATCCGCCTGAAATCATAACCGCTGCCAAACTTGCTGCCGAGCGATTTGCGGGTATACTCGAAGCAGAAGGGGTGGTCGTTCGCAGAGTTGATGAGATTGATTATGCCACGGAATGTGCAGCACCTGACTGGAACGGGGTAAAAGGGTTTTGCGCCGCCAACCCCCGGGATCCGTTCATCGTTATCGGAGATCAGATCATTGAGGCTCCGATGTGTTCCCGCTCCCGCTATTTTGAGGGGAGGGCGTACCGCCGGCTGTTCAACGATTATTCACGGAAAGGCGCACGGTGGGTATCTGCGCCGAAGCCGTTTCTGATGGATGAACTTTACAACCCTGATTTCGAGCGGGCTGATTCGCCAACACCGTATGTTCTTCACAACCTTGAACCGGTATTTGATGCCGCTGATTTTGTCCGATGCGGACGTGATATCATCGGTCAACGAAGTCATGTCACCAATGACAGAGGGATAGAGTGGCTGCGGCGTCATCTAGGTGATGACTATACGATTCATCTCATACAAAGCCTTGATCCAAAACCTTCCCACATTGACACTACCCTGATGCCACTGGCTCCCGGAAAGGTTCTAGTCAACGCCACGTTCACAGATGTGGCAAAGTTGCCGGAGTTTTTCAAAAACTGGGAGGTGTTGATTGCGCCTGAGCCCGTACCGTATCAAACCCGTCCAAGGTTAATGAGCAACTGGATCAGCATAAACACCCTGATGCTTGATGAGAAGCGCATTGTCGTGGAAGAGCGGCAGGAACCGCTGATCAAGGCGCTGAAAGAGTGGGGCTTTTCACCTATTACCTGCGACTTTGAGGACTATTATCCCTTTATCGGTGGTTTTCATTGCGCCACACTGGATATACGCAGAAGAGGAACGCTGCAGTCATATTTTTAGAAACCAATTTTGCTTAAGGACCCAATGAATAAAAATATTTTTATGAAGCCTCGATCCTGGCCGATTACTGTAAAGCTGTCAGTGGTCATGTTGCTTTTCTCGATCCTGCCGATGTTGGTAACGACTCAGTACGGCTTGAACCGCGCGCTGGAAAACATCATGCTTTCAGAGATGGAAAATCTGCAGCGATTTTCAGTCGGCCTGTCAACAAAGATGGAACTGGTTATAGACAATACCCATAGTATAGCAACCTATCTCTCCTGGGATCATGACGTTGCTGCCCTGCTCAGGAATGAAAATGATAAAACGCGAGCGCGGGTACTTGACAAGTTTCTGCGTCTTCAAACCGCCAATTCTGCCATCGATTTGATTAAAGTGATGGATGTTTCCGGGAAAACGATGGTAAGCACAACTCCGAGTCCCCCGAATTTGAAACTTAATTTTCGCGCCTACTTCCAGGAGGCTCTTAAAGGCAATAATTATGTTTCCAGCATTGAAGTCGGCTACCTGACTAAAAAGGCCGGGATGTACTTTTCTGCTCCTGTTATCGACTCACAAGGGGCTGTTCTCGGCGTAACCGTATTGAAACTGAAAGCTTCCGCCGTAACTTCGATCACAGACGATATCAACAAGAGCGGCAGCAAGAGAGCCTATATTGTTGATTCCGATGGAATTGTAATTCATCATCCCGATTCGCGACTGCTTTACCGGAGTCTGGCGCTATTACCGGCAGATGTCAAAAAACGGATCGTTACGGAAAGACAGTTTATGCTTGATGATTTCGAAAGTCTTGGCTTGGATACGCTCTACAAGATATTCAAAAGCTCACGTGATCCTGGCTACGCAACGTATCTCTCATCCCTGTCGCACCAAAATGAGCTGGTAGGGTTTGCACCGCTGAAGAGAATGGGATGGACAGTTGCGGTGGAACAGCCGGAAACGGCTTTGACTGTTCCTCTCAGAGGGATTTATAGAGATTTTATGACCGGTGTGGCCGTGTTCGCCCTTTTTCTGATCTTGATGAGCATTTTTTTTGCCGGGACGTTCGTAAAACCGCTGCGTGTTGTAATGGAAGCGGCAAAAGCCGTTGAAAGGGGCGATTACCGTAATGCCTACGTTGTTCTATCATCTGAGGATGAAATTGGTGAAATGTCGAAAACATTTAATACAATGGTGGAGGGGGTACAGGCGCGCGAGAGAGAACGGGACATTCTCGGACGGGTTGTATCTCCGGAGGTGCGCGATAAACTGCTGTCCGGTGACGTGAATCTTGTTGGTGAAAACAGGAGAGTATCCATACTGTTTTCTGACATCCGTGGTTTTACGACTTTTTCTGAACAGATGCATCCCCATGAAGTGGTCGCAATGCTAAATGAATACCTAGGTGAGATGAGCGAAGCGGTACGTCACCATGGCGGCTACATCAACAATTTCATAGGTGATGCAATAGTGGTTATTTTCGGCGCTCCGCTGGGATGGGATGACAACGAAGAGAGGGCTTTGAGAGCTGCAGCGGAGATGAGAGCCCGTCTGAAGATTCTTAATATGCACAGGGCAAGCCAGGGAGAGCACATAATAGAATGCGGTATCGGGATAAGTACCGGCAAGGTGGTTGCGGGTCAGGTGGGTACGGCAGAGCGTTTTCTCTACACTGTAATCGGCGATGCCGTAAACATTGCTTCGCGTCTTGAATCTTTGACCAAGGATTATCCGGACAATCCGATTTTGATTAATGCGGCGACGTATGAAAAAGTTAAAGATATCAGTGGTTTTGGTTTTAATTCGCTTGGTGCCGTGTTGTTAAAGGGGAAGGCGGAAGCGGTTGATGTCTATGCCTGCCATCCAGAAGCAATAGCTTGAAATGATTCGTTGATATTTCAATAGTGGTCACGACACTGCGCAATCAAGAGGGTATCTCCTTCAACTGCATACACCAGACGGTGGCAGTTGTCTATTCTGCGAGACCAGAAGCCAGTTAGCTGATGCTTGAGTGGTTCGGGCTTACCGATACCTGCAAACGGTTCGCGCTGAATCTCCCGGATAAGCTGATTGATGCGTTTGAGCATTGCCTTATCGGTCTTCTGCCAGTGGAGGTAGTCTTCCCACGCGGCGGTTGAGAATTTGATCATCATTACGACAACTCTCTGATTTGTCCGCAACCCGCACGCAGTTCATCAACCGACTCAAGCAACCGCTTGGCTCCTTGCGGGTTCCTGAGAAGATATGCCGTTTCTTCAAATGCGTGATAATCATCGAGGGAAAGGATGACAACCGGTTTGCCACGCTGGCTGGTCACTACTACGGGGACGTGGTCTTCATTGACTGATCGCATGACATCTGCAAGGTGCTGTCGCGTAAAAGTGTAGGTCAGTGCATTCATAAATATCGTCTCCTTAGTGAGTATGTACATAACATAGTACATATCTGTTTATAAATCAAGAAATTGTTGAACAATACAGTGATTGGACATGGAACAGACAATGAACAAAAAAATAGTCCATAGCGTTTTTGAACATATTGCCGCTACGTTTCCGAACCGAAACGCCGTTGAGGAGAGCGGTGGCGCGTCCATAATCTATCGCGACCTGAATTGCCGAGCGAATATAATCGCGTCACTGCTGGCAGCGCGTGGTATCGGCAGGGATAAGCTGGCTGCAGTTCTGCTTCCTGCAGGCATCGGCTACACTGCGGCCATTCTTGGCGTCATGAAGGCTGGCGGCATCTTCATGCCGCTTGACCTGGCTCTTCCCCGTCCACGATTGCATCATATTCTTTCGCATACAACGCCTGCGGTAATCATTACCGATGAAGCTTTAGTTGCTGAAATGATTGATATGCTGGAAGAATTTGGTCTGGCGGAGAACACGCGCGTGCTGGTGCTAGAACCCCACCCCCACCCTAACCCTCCCCCTGAAGGGGAGGGGATTAAATTCACTGACATGAGCTTTACCGACGGTGAATGGGTACGCTCTCCCGCCAATGTCACCTCAGATGGCTCCAATCTACCACTGATTTCGGAACCTGATGATAGCTGTTATGTGATCTATACCTCCGGCTCCACCGGGATTCCCAAATTCATCGAGGGGTGGCACAAGGGGTTAGCTCATTACTGCCACTGGCAGGCTACAGAATTCGGGCTTAACGATACCTCGAAGATCAGTCAGATGGCACCGGTCACCTTTGAGGCCAGCCTGAAGGACTTTTTTGTCGCCCTTACCTGCGGGGCAACCCTCTGTATTCCCTCTCCCGATGTCAAAGAAAATCCGGCGCGCCTGATCGAGTGGATTGAATCATCGGAAATCACCCTTTTTCAGACAGTGCCCTCCTATCTGCGGCTGGTAACTCGCGAGGTTTTGGCTCAGGGTGATAAAAACCGGTTTCCCGCGATGAAGCTGCTGTTCCAGTCCGGCGATACTCTCTATGGCAAGGATGTCAACTTGTGGCGGCTGGCAACTGGCGATCATGTCGAACTGGTCAACCTATACGGTCCGGCGGAAGTTACCCTGCTCAAGAGCTTTCACCGTATCCCTCCCGGTGCGTTGAGGCCGAACGAAATCGTCCCGATCGGCAAACCGATAAGCAACACCGTTATACTGATTCTTAACGGCAACACCCTCTGTTCTCCCGGAAAGATCGGCGAGATCTGCGTAAAATCCCCCTTTATCGTCAAAGGGTATTACCGTTCGCCGGAACTGACTGCCGAGAAGTTTGTCCAGAACCCACTCAACACTGAAAGCAGGGATATTATCTACCGCACCGGCGATCTGGGTCGCTATCGTGCCGACATGACCATTGAATTCATCGGACGGATGGACAGCCAGGTCAAGGTACACGGTAACCGGATCGAACTGGCCGAGATAGAGAATGTCCTGCTTTCGTGCCCCCAAATAAACCAGGTTGTAATTGTGCCGCATCGTACCGACGAAATGGAGAACATTCTGGTCTGCTATTACACTGAACAGGAGCCGATCTCACAGGCAGAGCTTCGTGAACTGATCCTGTCGTGTCTGCCGGACTACATGGTGCCAGCTTATTTCATCAGGATGGAGAGCCTGCCGCTCAGCCTGAACGGCAAAGTTGACCGCAAGGCTCTGCCAAAACCGGAGGAAATGGTAATTACCAGCTACGATGAACCGATTACTGCTACTGAAAAGGGGTTGGCAGAAATATGGTGCGAGGTGTTGGGGTTAGGCCGTGTCGGCGCGTGCAATCCATTCATTGAAATCGGCGGAGACTCGTTGAAGGCGATCCGGGTGATCGCGCGGATCTACAAGCTATTCAGTGTAGAAGTCTCTGTGCGGGATTTCTTTGCCTGTCCTACAATCAGGGAACTTGCGCGTTTTGTAGATGCCGGAAGTCGTAAGAATTATCAGGAAATTCCGGTTATTCCCGAAGCTGATAGTTATGAACTGTCTCATGCCCAGCGAAGACTCTGGCTTTTGGATCAGTTGGAGTCGGATTCTGCTGCCTATAACATTGCATCTTCCTTTCTGATTGAAGGTGAATTCAAGAGCGACGCCTTTGTTAGCGCTCTGCAGGTCATGCATCAACGCCATGAGACCATGCGCACTACCTTTATTGCCATTGATGGTGTGCCGCGCCAGCGTGTGTCCAAAACAGGATCACCGCTTGTAACCATCCGGGATATCTCGACATTCACGGATCCGGAACGGGAAGCTCGCGCGCAGTTCCGGGTAGAGGCAGCCCGCCCCTTTGATCTTGAGACTGGGCCTCTTTACCGGATTACCCTGCTGAATTTGGGGGGAGGGCGAACCGCTTTCATCTTTATCATCCATCACATCATCAGCGATGTATGGTCGCTGGGAGTTATGACCGCCGAACTGGCAGAGCTTTATAACGGTTTTGCAAAGGGCGTAAATACGGAACTGCTGCCACTTTCGATACAGTACCGAGACTTTGCTGCATGGCAGAACAGTGCCCTTGCGGCAGACGATACACAGTCCGATAGAGCTTATTGGCTTGGGAAACTGGCAGGCCCGTTGCCCATACTGGATCTTCCTGCTGATTTTCCCAGACCGCTGGTTAAGACTTACGCCGGAGCTGTTGTAAAATTCCATCTGGAGAAAACGCTGACAAACCAACTTCGG
>Ga0194060_10001482_pt1 | contig 16785 bp, 13 predicted proteins | sample SepL225m_MetaG_FD_163427 | JGI IMG/M metagenome (GOLD analysis project Ga0194060, IMG submission 163427) | Anoxic zone freshwater microbial communities from boreal shield lake in IISD Experimental Lakes Area, Ontario, Canada - Sep2016-L222-5m | ecosystem: Environmental > Aquatic > Freshwater >...
CGTTGTGCAACATGCTTTTGTTACAGTACCATTACAGTATAGAGTTAAACGTTGAAAGTGAAAAGGTTTAGACGATTACTTGGATAGACCTCCCTTCGATAATTTTTGCTTTTAAATTTTGTAAAGGACACCCCACCCATGCTTGTACTCGGCATCACCGGCAATATCGCTTCCGGAAAAACATCTGTGGCACGGATGCTCAAAAAACGGACCGGTGGCGTTATCGTCAATGCCGATGAGGTACTCAAAGAGCTTACTACACCCGAATCGACAGTGTGGGGAAAAATAGTTCAGCTCTTTGGCAAAGAAATTGTAGCACCAAAATCGAAGGAACTAAACCGAGCTAAGATTGCTGAAATTGTTTTTAAAGATATAGAAAAACTAAAAAAACTTGAAGCTATAACACATCCCTCTATCACTAGAAGTATCAAACAAAAGATCAACGCAATAAGCAAGAAAGCTCCCAATACCGTCATTATTGTGGAGGCTATAAAGCTACTGGATTCCACAATCGAACCGCTTGTGGATGCTGTGCTTCTTGTCACTACAGAAAGAGAGTTGCAGTTCAACAGATTGATGCAGGATCGGGATTTCTCTATGCCTCAGGCAGTTGCACGAGTGGGTGCCTATACTGCACCGACAAAGCATGCAAAGATTTCTTGGAAACTGGAAAATAAGGGAACGATTGAGGAACTTGAGAAGAAGGTGATTGAATTGGCTAAAGAGATTGATATAATGCCAAAAACTGATCGCATAAAGAAGTAACCTGCTCTTTGCAAGCATAGGATAGGATACAGTTAAGTGCTTGCGTTAACGAGTGCTTCTGAAAATCTTTCCATCTACGTTATTATTTACCTTTCACGCAATAATCGTCTTTTTTCCTCATCCCAATTGCATTTCCCCCTAAAAGCAGCTATACTATGCTGATATTTTTAAGCAACGGCAGTAGATCTGACATGACTGATTTGAAAAACAAAAACTATGTTTGGTCAAGTACTAACCTTGCTGAAGTCATGCCTGGAGTACACATGCCTTTGGTCAATGAGTTGGTGTTGGGTTGTGTGGGGACGATACTTGGACAGTTGATAGAAGGGTTTACGAGTATTCGGGTGTACCCTGAGATGCCTTTACTTATGCCTATTCACGGCAGGCCGTATTTCAACCTCACTCTCTTGGAAGATTTTCTAAAGGAAATGATTGGGTCGGAGCAAATCTCGATTGTTGAGATGCTGGGTGGTGAACAGGAAACTTTAGGAAAGACGATCAAATTGTCATGGTATAAAAAAGCACGTCTGGTTTGCAAAATGATAGTCTGGTCCGCACAACATTTACTGCTGATTCCAGTGCGTATGTGGAAAAGGTATACCGGAGTTAAGAAAACCCAGGCATTAAGCGAAATGCTTCTTTCCAGTCAAGAGTATACGAACATGCAGCCTCACTTCGACCTATTGCTCAATGCTTTCTTGGAAATCCTTTCGTCTATCATGTGGTCACTGTTCCTACCGATGTCGTTGTATTTTTTCTACAGGGGAACATGCACTTTATGGATTAAAGACAAGGGAGCGACGAAAAACGTACTACTTTCAGATGGTGGCGAAGGATTTGGATCTGTGGACGCTTTTGTCGCACTTTGGGAAATCGCTACACTAGTGAGAAAGGAGCAAGGATTGTCGGAGAAAATTATCCAGCTACAATCAACAGATGCTGTTTTAACACTTTTTAACAATTATCCTGAAATCAATGGGCGTTTTCAGCAGTTTCTTGCCATCCATGGTCACCGATGTGCGATGGAAATTGATTTTTCCTTACCACGATGGCGAGATGATCCTACATTTATTATTGACGTGATAAAAAAATACCTCTTGATGCCAGAGGAAGAAAGTCCACTGCATCGTCGTACAATACTACAACAGCAACATTTGGAAGTGAAAAGAAAACTTAGAGACTCACTTTCCTGGTGGAAATATTGCATACTTACGACATTATTGGCATGGGCGAGGAAGGCGCAGTTGAAACGCGAGGAAGCCAAGTCGGAGTTTATTGCATACTTGTACTTGCTCCGCAAAGTGGTGTTGCATATTGGCTCACTTTTGGCAAAGAATAACTACCTTTTGACTGTTGAAGATATTTTCTTTCTGACACGTGCCGAAATTTCATCGATTCTTCTTACCAAAATAGAGTGTGATTCTGTTAATACCATTGTAGTAGAACGAGAAAAACAGTTTTTAGACGATTCAAGCAAGGAACTTCCTGGCGTAATTTACGATCTGGAGAATATTCCATCAGTACAACGAACGGATGCTTTTTCGGGTGTAAAAATCCTTTTAGGAACTGGTGTTAGCCATGGGGTTTATGAAGGCGTTGCTAGAGTTTTGTATTCTGCTGCGGAAATTGGAAGGGTCAATCAGGGAGAAATATTGGTAACAGACCATACCGACCCTGGCTGGACACCTATTTTTCCTGTAATCAAGGGCATGGTGACCAACACTGGAGGGATGCTTTCGCATGCAGCGATCATTGCAAGGGAATATGGTTTGCCTGCCGTAGTAAATGTGCGCAATGCAACTCAAATACTTATTGATGGGAAACGAATAAGGATTAATGGAGATAGCGGCGAGGTTGAAATTCTGGAAGACTAGTTCCGGTCTTAACTAAATAACTACACAGTAATTTCTCAGAGTCTGCTTTATTCCAATAGATAACTCAATAAGTTTCCCACTGTTGAAGAAGTTCGATGCAAATATTGCAATGTCCCGCTAATAAGTCTGTATAGCCTATTGAAGCCTACCTACAACTTGTTACAATTTTCAGCTTCGGAAGGTTTTCATGCTCAATTTTACCATCAAGAGTATAGTACATCGCTCCCCTTCCCCATTTACTACTGCTTCCTTTTGCAATGATAACAACTTTGGATCCAAGATTATTTGATTGCTTGAGATCAGTTATCAATTGCGTGACTGATAACGCCCATCCACCTAAAGATCCCGCGGCCCCAAGCAACCGATCCTCACCTTCAAAAGCAAGACTATTCGAAAGGACAGTCCGTTGTGATGGTAAAAGAAGGTTTTTTGATTTGCATGAATATTCATCGTTAATACAAGAAAATGGTTGTGGATTCTTGTTTTTTTCTACAGAAAGTTGAAATGATTGATTTATCCATTGTTCTCTACTTGCGTTGTTTGTAAATTCAATTGAAGCAGAAAGTATTTTTACTCTTGAATCTATCTGTTCACCATGAAAACGAAATCCCATGTATGACTTTTCAGTTTCGCTTAGAAAAAAGTGAGAATCACGAGAAAATTGATGCATTTCTTTCATTCCGCTTGAACTGTAGACATCCAGTCTATTGCTATCTTGATTAGCGATATCATCCTCATTGGTGATCGTAAATTCTTTTGCTTGAACACACGAACCTGAACTACCACCTGAACCTCCTGAATGGGTATACGTATAAACACTCGTAGGCGTCCAAGTCCTGCTATTTGTTGGGGTAGCAGTAGCAGTTGTAAAGGTAATTGTCCTGGTGGGACTCGATGTGAGGGTGGGAGATGGAGTAGCAGTAGTAGTCAAAGATTCAGTGTTTGTTGTTGTTGAAGTAGGTGAGCTGGTGTCAGTTACAGTCGAGGTTGCAGTTAGTACTGGGGTAGCTGTATCAGAAATAAGTGGTGTTGGAATAGAACAGTAATTTCTCATCGAGGAAATCTGCCTCACTTCCTCATCACTGAGGGCTCGGTCAAAAATTCGAAGCTCATCGATGCTCCCTTTCCAAAATTCTTGACCATTTACCTGGTTACCAATATTGGCAGTACCACTTTTTTGAAGATCCCAATTTTTCTCCGCAGCAATTAGCTTTTGGCCATCAGAGTACAGTGTTGCCGTAGTGCCGTCGTAGGCCAAGCAGAGGTGGTGCCAAACATTGATATCCCAAAACCAATCGACAGCAAGATCATCGCCATATCCACCAGCTATGAGCCGGGATTCATTTAAACCAATAAACATAGCTTGGCCTGGCGTTGCGGATCCATACGATGCAATCCAGCGATAGCCGGGCAGGTTATTTTCTGTTTTTGCCCAGACACACATGGTGCGAGCAGATAGGCCGTCAGGAAGAGCTGCATCAGAAAACTGTGCTGCTTGACTAACACCATCTACTTGAATAGATTTACCGACTGTACCGCAATTTCCGGCGGATGGGCATGAACCTGCACTACTCATAGCATTGTTGTGACTGCTCGATGAGTCTACAAGCTGTGTCGTCCCTGCAGCTTCGTCAAAATGAAAAAGAGCGACATCACCCAAAACCAATACCGGTGTGGTAGTAGGAGTTAATACATTAGAAAATGTTGGGTTTGGAGTTGGGGGAATGCAGGCTGCACTTTGCTGGGAAAGCTGTGCTATTTCGCTTGATGTTATTGCTCTATTGTAGATGCGAACTTCATCGATAGCACCACTCCAAAACTCAGTACCGGTAACTTGCTTTCCAATGTTTGCTGACCGTTTCAGTAAATCCCAATGCTTGGCGATAGAGGCTTTTTCTTGTCCATCGGCGTATAGTTTTGCAGTAGCGCCATCGTATGTAAGGCAGATATGATGCCATTCTCCAACTTTCCAAACATCAGGAATCCAGATGTCGTCACCATAGCTTCCGCCAATCAAATTGGGTCCATTAAGACCGATAAACATAGCTCTTCCGTTAAGCACGGATCCATAGGATGCAATCCAACGATACTTTTCTGTGGAGTCATCAGTCTTTGCCCAAGCGCACATACTTCGTGATTGCAATCCATCAGGGAGGTCCGTTTGAGGAATGGAGAGTGAGTCATCAAGACCGTCGAATGCAGCGCCATAGTGCACCTGCCCACAAGTCTCAGCTGCAGGGCAAGTTGTCCCATCGCAAACGCAGTCATTTCCCTTTCCTGAATAATCGCTAAAGGTGCTACTACCCAATGCATCATCTAAATGCGCAATAAGAACAGCCCCATCATCTAGGGAAAATGCTGGTGCAGTTGGATTTGGAATTGGAGTGTCGGTTGATTGTGCTGGTGGAGTTTCCGTGCTGGTAATAAAAGTTGTTTCGCTGGGTGTTGGTGTTTCGGTTTGAACAGCAACTGTTGGGCTATTCTCAGCCGTACCTGTTACTGTCGGGGTATCGGTTATTCCTCCAGAGGAAGAGTCTACAATCGCTGTGTCAGTCACTGTCGCCTGTGAGAGCGGAGTTTCTGTTGAATCAATCAAAACTGTTGGGCCGGCATCGGTTGGCGTGGCGTAACTTTTTGAAATAGGTAGTAGAAATGCGACGAGAAACATTACACTTATAATCGACAGCATGTTTTTCTGTTTCTTGTTTTTCAGATTTGGTGTTGCTGAATACTGCTGAGGCATACGATGGTCTCCTGCTTTATCGTTTTTGTTAACTTTTCTTACTATTTTCTAGTTATTTTTTTTACAAGCACTCTTTCAATTTCACTTTTTTTCTTTGCTTTCGCTGACAATAAAAACTATAGAGGCATTTGCCTACATAAGTCCGCAAGAACCTTTTGCTAAGGATATTTCTCCCTTAACAATCAGACAGTTTCGTCAACAGAATTAGGCGTCTGGGGGATTTGTGTTTGTTTTTTCTATCGTTACTTCGTAACAATATCTCACTAATCGTATAGCAACTTTTTTGGAATGTAAATTTACAAATAATCATAATTTCAATAAGTTGCCATCGGCTTTATTTCAAATAAAAACACGTCACAATCTTCACATTTTTTTCTTCTACTGCAACAAAATTTACTCTTAGGTGTTAAAATCAATAGAAGTTACGATTCCTTGACTATGGTGTTTGTTTTCTGGTAAAAAGAGCTTCTGACTTACACTTCAATAATTATTCTTGTGCAATTATTTATTATTTATACAAAGGATTCTCACTTGAAAACACGTAATCTTCTTTCTTTGGCAGCGTTCATTGTTTTATTACTGCTTACTCAAATTACTCCAGGATTTGCCGATTCATTTTTTGCTAGGCAGGGATTTGAAGCTCAATGGGTCAGTCAAACAGGTGCGAATACTGCAGACGAATTTTTTTCCGTCAAACCGTGTGACTCGGTGAATTTTACAGCGACGTTTAAAAATACCGGAACAACAACATGGAGCAACAGCGGAGCTGACCAGATTGCTTTCAACATTTACAAAGACCCCAAAGTGGTCTCTTATCCTACAAGCTTTTCCTACATTCCCGGCACAAATGAGAGCTATTTTAAGGATAATACTTGGCTTTCGGCTTTCAGAGTTGGATCTCTTGTGCAATCTTCAGTTAAACCAGGAGAAACTGGAACCATACAGATGAAATTCAAAGTCCCTTGTGATGCTCCTTCTGGTAAATTTCGTGAAGATATCTCAATGGCAGCAGGTAAATACTGGATGAAAAACACTAAGAATGGCGATCCGCAGAAAGTTGCGCATATCTGGGTTGGTTTTAATATCCAAGCAACATCTGAAGTTACTATTTCTAGTGCAACCTGCCCCACTGAGCTTGCAAAGTATTTAAATAAGAGCAATCATAATTACTCTTGCAGCTACATCACTGTTCCTGAGTCTCACGCCAGTCCGAATGGAAAGACGATAAAACTTGCAGTGATTGTCATAAAAGGAACATGGTATGCTGGAACGACCCCATTGGTGATGGAGCAGGGTGGTCCTGGTGGTTCAACACTTGAATACTTTTCTTATGCAGATGGTGTAGGAATTCTTGATCCATTTTTGAGAGATCGGGATATTATCCTTGTTGAGCAACGTGGAACCCACTACTCTTTACCGAATCTAGCTTGCAGTGAGGTAAATGATGCCATCACGAGAACTTTAGACAGTTCCACTGACGTAAAAAATGCAGCCTATGATCAGGCTGTAGCTGATTGTTACTCTCGATTAAAGAAACAAGGCGTAAACCTTGATGCTTTTAATAGTGTGGAAAATGCTGCTGATATTCCTGACGTGGTCAAAGCACTTGGATATACGGAATATAATTTCTACGGGGTTTCTTATGGTGCCATGCTTGGGCAGCATTTAATGAAAAATTACCCAACAAATCTTAAGAGTGTCATCCTTGATTCTACACCACCTTTACAAGGAAGTTTTGTGAAGGATAGTGGAAAAAATGCAGTAGATCAGATTACTCATGTTTTTTCTTCCTGTGAAGCTGATGCCGTCTGCAATCAAAAATACCCACAATTGGCCACAGTTTTTGAAGGACTTTACAGCATTTTAAATGCAAATCCGATTCATCTTTCCATAACTGACAGTAATGGAAAAACTTCATCAGTGCAGTTCACTGGATCAGACATGGTACAACTTGTATTTTCCTCGTTGTATAGCGACGAAATGCTTCGATATATTCCAAAGATGATTTATGATCTTAAGGATGGAAAAGTTGATCTTATCAGAGGTATGCTGTCCGTTCATATTCAAGCCCAAAGTACTATTAGTCAGGGCATGTACTTTTCCGTACTCTGTGCGGAAGACATCTCTTGCCCATACTGGTCTGTTAATAAACTGGGCTCCAGTGCAAATGAGATGGTAAACAGCAATATTCCTACGTTGGTGCTTAACGGCGAGTTTGATCCGATCACTCCTCCAAACTACAGTAGTCAAATACTTCCTGGACTTACCAGACACTTTTCTTATACGTTTCCAGGCATTGGTCACGGCGTAATTTCCTCAGGTAGTTGCCCAGTGAATATGATGTCTGAGTTCCTCTTCAACCCCGTTCATACTCCTGACAGCAGCTGCATTTCTACAATGGCTTCAAACTGGAGTAGAGATAATTTTGCGGCTGAAAATTTTCTTGCAGCGGGTGGACTTTTGTCTTCGTTTCAACCTTTTAGATAGGTGTAAGCTAAGAGCATTAAGAACCATAGAGTCGAATTAAAAAAGCGGTAGATAAGAGTCGCATCTCTCATCTACCGCTTTATATGTGAAATTAGCTTCTACTTACCCGACTTTGTTTTTACCACGCAACCAATGTTAAGATAATTTCTTTTTTCTTCCAGCTCATTAGACTTGTACTGGCTTTTATTACTTAGTCTTTGAACACTTACTGAAAGTGAGCAAAAGTTAAGTCTTGCCAAGCTGGCCAGTTTCTCTTGGAAATAGCTTTATCCCCTATCACATACTCAAGATTTTTTTGATTTACTTCATCAAGCTCGTCTTTTCTCTTCACCATTACTGGTAGAGCATCAAGTGAGAGGTTTTTGAAGTACGCAACATCAATCTTCTGCGTTGTTTTAAAACGGTCGAAGTTTTTGTTTGCAACATAGGCATCGGCATTCCAATAAACCGTTCCGCAATAGATCGTGAAAAACAAAATGATCCCACCACGAATAACAAAACGCATGCGTTGATTAGTTGCAAGAGCAAGTAATACTAGAATGTAGAGTGTTGCAATACCGATTATAAAGCCGTGCACGAAGAATCGGAGTTTTGTCCACCCATACGCTTCTTCATACAACAGCAGCCTTGAATGTGCAGAAAAAACCACGGCTAAAGTATTCACGCAGAGTAACATCAGTATCCCTTTAACAGCCAGAGCTCCTCGAGATGCAGTTTTGCCCTGAACAAACGGTACTGTAAAAAGAATTACCATCAAGCTAAGGAGTCCGATAACGACCAATTCAATAAACCCTTTGTGGGTGTACTCAGCGTAGGTAAAACGATCCGTTGTAATATTGATTTTCCCGCCAAACATATAGAAAAACTGTATGCCAATAAAAAGAAGAAACAGCATATTCACCAGAGTTAGCACCACTGAGGCAATAATATAATCAAGCTGCCATGGTTTACCTTCAGTGCGCTCGAAATAGGTAGAGAAATTTTCCTTGAGTAATGCTGCGAAATAACCACCAACCGAGACCGTTACACCTATCACGAGACAGATTCGAAAGAGTATGACCCAGATATCTTCTGTCAAAAAACTGAAAAAAGAACTAACCAGACTACCAAAAGCTGGTTCAGCACTAGAAAAAAGCAGCGCAAAAACAAACAATAGAGGAACTGCCAAACAAGAACCAAGACTCACTCTGGCTATCACGGATTTACTTCGTGCGGATTGGGCAGTGAAAGGGGCGCTGATTATTTTTAAGCCTTGCTTACAACAGGCGAGAAGACCTCGAAAGACCAACGCTACCCAGCCAAAAACTTCATTAGGCAACTGAGGCTGAAGAAGGAGAAATGTACATGCTAGGAAAAGAGGTGGAAGCATGAGAAATGAAAACATTTTTAGGAGTTGTGCATCAAAAATAAAAAATGAAAGTGAGAGTAAAACGATAGGAATCAGCAACAGCATAGCCAACGATTTAGTTATTTTTGGTTTTGTTGCTAATAGGAGCACGCCGAAAGACAAGAGTGATATAAGAAAAAATACTGTAGTTCCCAAACCACCGACATGAATGTAAAAGCAGAGATTAAAGAAGAGCCCGACAACGAGACCTGTCAAAGCGGCACAAAGTGTTTTTTTCATAAAGTTCTCCGAAATTGGGTATTTTCTTCCAACTTTCAACTGGTTTCAAAAAAACAACTGACTGCGTTGAGCAGTGCTAAATTATTCAATATCCTGTGTAGATGAACGTACAAGGTTTTCGAAACGTGTTTGTTCTTTTTTGAAATAAAGATCTACTTCACCAGTTGGTCCGTTACGATGCTTAGCGATAATGACTTTGGCGATGTTTTTTTCTTCTTCGGAGCAGTCGGGGTTGTAGTAATCCTCGCGATAGATAAACATTACCACGTCGGCGTCTTGTTCAATCGAACCGGATTCACGCAGGTCGGAAAGCATGGGAATTTTCTTTTGACGCTGCTCAACAGCACGGGAAAGTTGCGAGATAGCAATCACAGGAACATTAAGCTCACGAGCGATGCCTTTTATCGATCTCGAAATTTCTGAGACCTCCTGAACACGGTTTTCTGATGCTCCTCCATAGGAACGACCAACCATGAGCTGGAGATAATCAATAATAATCATACTGAGACCAGATTCAGCCTGAAGACGTCGAGCTTTAGTTCGCATTTCAAGAGCGGAAAGACCGGATGTGTCATCAATAAAAATTGGAGCATCGGCTAGCACACCGATAGCGTCACCTATTTTGGCAAAATCCTCGTTTGAGAGGTACCCGGTGCGCAATTTTGACATATCAACACCAGCTTCTCCACAAACGAGACGATCAACAAGCTGATGTTTTGACATTTCTAGGGAAAAAATACCAACAGGCATATTGCCTTTTACTGCGACATTGTGGGCAATATTAAGCCCGAGTGAAGTTTTTCCCATACTGGGGCGGGCGGCAAGAATCACCATGTCTGAACGCTGTAAACCACCCAGATGCTTATCAAGATCCACAAAGCCTGTAGGTACTCCACTGACACTTCCACGATTGCTGTGAATTTCATTGATGCGCTCCCATGAGTCGGTCATTACTTCACGAATGTGAGTAAATTCCTGCCTTTGCTGAGCTTGAGATATCTGAAAGATCAAACTCTCGGCTTTGTCTAAAATACCTTCAACCTCTTCCTCTCCTTTAAAACCCATCTCGGCAATCGTGCTTCCTGCGCTGATCAACTTTCGCAATACTGCCTTCTGGGAAACAATGCGAGCATAATGCCCAACATTTGCGGAGGTTGGTGTTGTACTGAGTATTTCGCCGATGTATGCATGACCGCCAAGGGACTCAAGTTTTCCAGTACGATCGAGGAGGTTGGTCAATGTTACCGTATCAACTGGCTCTCGACGTTCAGATAGCTCGAGAATAGCTTTATAAATATCAGAGTGGGACTCTTTGTAAAAATCGGCTGGAGAGAGCAATTCGACGACCTGAATGATGCAATCAGGATCAATAAGGAGGGAGCCAAGCACGGACTTTTCAGCATCCAGATTTTGCGGAGGGAGTTTTAACGAATCCTGAGCCATGGCGTATTTACTTTCTTCATGATGGAATTCATTGTATCTCATCGCTAAGCGGTGTGCAAAAGGTGATGCCATGTATTTCTAGGAATGATGCTGTCGAGATAGACGATACTAAACTCTATTCTGATTTCGTTTCTTTGGGAATCGGTGGAAAAAAGTCTGGAGGTGGAGCTATAAACTCTTCCCTAGAGCCATTCACAAGTGCTATCTCAAGTTTCCATGCATGGAGTGCTTGCCTAGTAATTCCCCAGTCATTCTCTTTTTTTGTGTAGGTGCTGTCAGCAACTAGCGGGTGCCCGATGGAGGTGAAATGGACACGAATTTGATGAGTTCGTCCAGTGAGGGGATGTGCGGCAACTAACGTATAGCCTGGTTTGGGGTAGCTGAGCACTTCGTAGTCGGTAATGGCTTCTTTCCCACCCTTCAACACAGAGACAACTGCCATTTTCTTTCTATCACGGGGATCACGTCCGATGGGCGCTTCGATGCGGCCTTTTCTGGGTTGCAGAGTTCCGTGCACTAGAGCTAGATAGGTTTTACTTACTTTGCGATCTTTGAACTGGTCGCTGAGAAATGCTTTGGAACGGTCGTTTGTGGCGATAATGATGATACCAGATGTATCCTTGTCCAAACGATGAACTAGACCTATGCGGAGTGAGTCTTTTTCAGCAAAACCAGTTTTTTGAATATGTTTACCAAAAAGTGCGTTAACCAATGTGCCATCCCAATTTCCGGGTGCCGGATGCACAACAAGTCCAGCTGGTTTATTCACGACTATCATGTCTTCATCTTCGTATACCACTTCGACTGGAATTTCCGGTTGAGGAATAATTTCTACTTCCTGACGAAATGGAAAGGTTACTTCAATTTCTTTTTTTCCGACTATGTTAATACCCGACTTTGCGGCTACTACTCCGTCAACTTTAACAAGACCATGCTTGATAAGGTTCTGGACGTTTTCGCGGGTAATGTTGTGGATATGATAGACTAAAAATTTGTCGAGACGTGTTTTTGAATGCGTTAGGGGAACTGGAATAATCTGAATTTTCACGTGTTTCTTTTCCCTAGGTAAATTTGAAGACTTCGTAGGTGGAGTATAAAGGCTTTCCAGCCTGATTCCAATTTCGATATTTGAATACTCATGATCTTTATGGAATGAAGAAAATGGCAACTACCACAACAGACCTCTACTTATGAGCATAATTCCTCTAACATCCTCACGAATCACACTACTTACCAGTAATCAGCACCATCTTTCTCGACTGACGAACGCAACTACTGCGATTTCTCACATACAAGAGATTTGAATTGTAAAATAGTTTGTAAAGTAAGATAACTTCCGCTATACTTCAATTTATATAAAAAAAGACACTTGAAATATGTTAAAAACTAAAGCCAATGTTCAAAGCAAGCTCCTCACTATCCAGCAAGTAGCGGCAATGACGCAGATCACTCCTCGTCAACTTCGCTACTGGGAACGATACGGTGTAGTTAAACCAAAGTTTGTGAACAAAGGTCGTCGCCAAGACAGACGATACAGCCTTCGCGATGTTGCCATGTTGAAGAAAGCCCTTCACTTGCGCAAGAAAAAAATGTCGATCCGTAAGCTTTCTAAAATTATAAAAAATCCTGGTTTGCAGTTTGACGTTAAAGCATTTGATATTGAGCAAAAGTTCTCCAAAGAGCGTAATCAACTAATTGGTGAAGCATTGACGTTGTTGAGAGATCAGATTAATGACCAGATAAAAGCTCTAGAAAGCTCTCCTTCTTTTGAGGCGGAGAACAATGATTACATCCGCTTAGTTTCCAAAGTAGAAAATGTAGAAAACCTTCTCGCAGAGCTTGAATAGCGCCTTCATCACCCACACTAGCATTCCTTAGAAGCAATCACTACAATAAAGGGGATTTCTGCCTTTATTTCTACTGCATACCTTGGCGGTGCCTGTACTTGTTGCTCATGAAAAAGAAAAACACACATTCTTCTGGACAGATACTCATTGAGTCTATTGTTTCTTTTGGTATTATTGCCTCTACTCTTCTTGCTGTTATAGCACTTCTCGTTTTAACACTTCGAGTTTCCCGAACAAATGCAAGAAAAACGATTTCTAGTAATCTATCAAAAGAGACACTTGAAGTGGTACGCGAGGTGCGAGACAACAGCATTCCAACGAGTGAAAATCTTAAATTTTTTGAAATTGACGCTACAGCAGCGCAGTATTACCGTTTAAATTATAGATTTCAGCAGACAGTAGGGCAGTCAGATGCTCCTTCTGGTGGCTGGTTTCTTGAAAAGATAACTGATCCAGTGCAACAAGAATCGCCTGAAGCTTCTATCTACGCCATCAACTATGACGGAGATAAAGATGTTTGGCTTCCAGCAGTTGGCGATCCTATGCCAACGCCTTCCAGCTTCGGATATTACTATAGGCAGATAAAAATACAAGATCTTCCAGGAAAAAATCCTGGAGACCCCGCTGATACCAATAAAAAACGAGTTGATGTCATTATAAGCTTCATCGATAAGGGGGCTTCAAAGCATATTTCCTACACGACTGTATTTGCTAATTGGAAATAGTATTCAGCTTCTCAGGCCTCCAGATATAAGTTATTCCTCCTCATGAAGACACAGAAACAGCTTACTAATCAGGGTGGATATACACTCATCGAAATGATGGTAATGGGGGTGCTTTTGGCAATTGTGATGGTTGTGGTTGCTTCTGTGCTTATTAATGTTATCCGTCAACGCACCCGATCAAACTACAACTCTGAAACTCGCACCTCTGCCGACGAAGTGATGACCATCTTAAAGAAAAATATTAAAGATTCAGATACACTAAGTTTCAACCAGACACTTCCAGCAACTGGAGCAAATGCAACCGGAAAATGCTGGAGCGATATTCCCAATGCTGGCAACCTCTGCATCACAGGAACTCCTTACTGTGCATTTAAACAAATACGCCTTTCAGTTGACGATCTACTTGACCGAGTCTACTACTTGGATGACATCAACGCTCGCATCATTGTTACAAATATTTACAAAGACAACCACCAAGAAAATTCATTTGCCATTTCTCCTCCAACACTCAAAGTGAAAGATCTACTATTCACTCTCTCCCCCCGGCTTTGCTGCTCTGAAGTGGACGGTCAAACCTCCTGTTCTAGTTACGAGCAGCCAAATGATAATATTACGATAAAAACAATTTTCAGTGTATACTCGCCACTTGCTGAAACAAGCAACGCCCAAGCATTCACACAGTCACTCATAACATTACAGTCGACATCAAGCTTACGTGCATATAACCGCTTCAAAATAGCAAATTAGACAAATTTTGAGAGCCATCGACTTGGAGAAACAATTCCCGATTCACTTCGACACTACATTTTGAGACAATTGATCCGATAAATAAACTCCAAGTTGACAGTAGTACAATCTCCATAGTATAGTGATTTTTGTACTCTTTTCATGAAAGACAGAGCTGCATTATGGCATTAAAAATCAAGCTTTCACGCTATGGCAGAAAGAAACTTCCTTTTTATCGTGTGGTTGTTGTTGAGGCACGTTCTAAGAGAGATGGAAACTATGTGGATCTTCTCGGTTTTTACAATCCGCTTACTCATCCAGCAACCCTAGAAATCAATCACGATAAGACTAACGATTGGATCACCAAAGGAGCAAAGCCAACTGACACCGTGGCTTATCTTTTGAAAAAAGAAAATTTTACTTGGACAAAGAGCTTTAAAGCTCCCGCTTCTCTTACAACTAGAAAAAAGAAATCCAAGAAAGACAAAGCTCGCGAAGAGTCCGCAAAAGAAGCAGCTACAAAACAGGCTGAAGAAAAAGCTGCAGCAGCAAAAGCCAAAGCTGCAGAGGTTGCAGCAGAAGCAACTGCGACTGTCACTGATGAGCAACCTACTGAAGCCACTCAGAGTTAGCTTACAAACATTTCTTAGTCTTTTTATCTACTTTAAACATTTCTCTACGTCACTTCATGTTACTTTATTTTCTCCTCTGTCTATTTTCTCTAGTAGTCGTAACTTACTAGGCTAACTACTGTCATCTAACTTCATTGCAAATAAACGTTTGTAACTATTGATTTAATTTTTACGTTTACGATTTGTCAGTGATCATGGTACACTGCAAGTACTTGTTACAAATTACATTGAAGGGGCTTTTCCGTGAAAGAACTTCTCGCTCATATTGTTTCATCAATCACGGATACTGATGTGTTGGTTTCCTTTGAAGATAACCCAGGGGAATATACCTTCACCCTAACGCTCCAACCTGAAGATGTTGGATTAATCATTGGCAAAAAAGGTTCTGTGATTAAAGCGATTCGCAATTTGCTTAAGATAACGGCTCCAGACACGACAAAAAGAATGAATATCCATATTGCATCACAGGATCAATAATTCGTACGCTATATCAGTAGTGCGTATGGAAGAACACTTTCATGGAATCGCAGACAACAACTTCGAATAGACTATTTTCCCACCCTCTTCGACAAACTGTGCTTACTATTGTGATGTTGTTGGTTATTATGACAGTCAGCTCGTGGGGATTTCTTTTGCTGGAAAATAATCAAGTATTTGCTCGATTTAGCTTAGCTGGTGATTTGGCATCGACCGAAAAGCAAATTTCCAGAGATATTGATTCCTTAGAGGATTTCGATGCTACTAATGTGCAATTACCTCAGTTTAAAACCCGATTAGAAGAGTTTTCTGTTAATAGAAATAAGACGTTTTATAGTGACCAATTGTTTGAAGAAGTACAGGCCTTATTTCAAGATGTTAACACTGCACTTGATGAACAACAGAGCAAATGGTTTAACCGCATAGATGACACCATCTCACAAACAAAAACTAAATTTGAAGAACTAAAGAATTATGGAGTCAGTCTTCCGATGAAAGAAGAAGAGTTGGCGATGGTGGAGAGGCGTTTTTCCACGGCAGCAACTGCGGAAGACTTCCGTCTCATAGACACACTTTCACAACAATTGAGTTCATTCCTGCAGGATCAGATTAACGTGAAAAAAATGATCTATCTGCAAAGCCACTTAAAAGAAGAATTATCTTCCATACAGAGCCTATTGGATGAAGGAAAAAAGCTAGGAATTGAAAATAAAGACCTTTCTAACGCTGTAGCATCTCTTAACTTAAACCAAAGCGCTTCTTCTAGTGCATCACTACTTCAGTTGGAAAAATACCAAGAAGTGCTGGTAGATGGGAAAATTCAGTTAAAAGATTCTATTGAGAAGAAGAAAAAAGAACAGGAAGAGCAGAAAAACAGAACGAATTCAAACTATATCGCTATTGTTCCTCAACACTATCCGATTGGTGGAAAAAGCATTGAAGTAAGCCTTAGTGAGCAAGTGTTGAGAATGTACGAAAATGGCGAGCAGATCCATGCCGATTTTGTTGTTACAGGAAAAAATGGCTGGGAAACAACACCTGGAGTTCACCATATCCTCTATAAGCAACTGTACAAAGTTCTTTCAATGGATAAGCCCGTATATTATCGTATACCTGTAAAATATTGGATGCCCTTCACGACCTCAGGTGAAGGTATCCATGATCTTACCTCTCGTTGGGTTTTTGGCCCCCGCGCTAATCGTTCGTGGAATGGCTCCCATGGGTGCGTAAACTCTCCAATTGCTTTGGCAGCACTTATTTTCCAATGGGCTGAAGTAGGAACACCCGTAGTAGTTTTCTAACTAGACCTTAATTAAGTTAGTTGTACAATTTGCATTTATTTACAGATTCTGTTATTATGTTTAGATTTGCAAATTATGGAGATTAACTAAAAAACAAAAACGTTCACCTATTACCATTTATATCAATAACAAAACCAC
>Ga0194060_10001484_pt1 | contig 16775 bp, 26 predicted proteins | sample SepL225m_MetaG_FD_163427 | JGI IMG/M metagenome (GOLD analysis project Ga0194060, IMG submission 163427) | Anoxic zone freshwater microbial communities from boreal shield lake in IISD Experimental Lakes Area, Ontario, Canada - Sep2016-L222-5m | ecosystem: Environmental > Aquatic > Freshwater >...
GATATCGACACATATGATATGACCGCCAACGCAATCGATGAGGCTCTGCGAAACTATGTGGCGGTCGGCGGGTCGCTCGATCTTGTTGCCGGCCTCGACAACTTCTGCTGGTGCGATCCGGTTCTCTCCGAAAAGACCCCTGACGGTTCGTACAAAATGGCGCAGCTTGTCCGCTCGAACATGGCACTCTACGACATCTGTATGGTCTACAACCTGCCGCTTATCTCCGGCAAGGATTCGATGAAGAACGATTTTTACGACGGCTCCACAAAAATTTCCATCCCCCCGACGCTCCTTTTCTCAGTCATCGGCAAAATCGATGACGCACGAAAGGCGGTAACGATGGATGTCAAAAGGCCGGGCGATATTGTCTATCTGCTTGGCGCCACTGCCAACGAGCTGGGTGGATCGGAATATCTGGCTCTGCGGGGAGTAATCGGCAACCGGGTGCCAAAAGTCGATGCCCATGCTGCATACAAACGCTACATCGCCTATCATCAGGCGGTGGAGCGTGGACTGGTGGCCTCTTGTCACGATCTCTCGGATGGCGGTCTGGCCGTTGCTGCGGCAGAAAGCGCTTTTGCCGGTGGTTTCGGGATGACTCTGGAGCTTTCACAGGTTGCCTGGAGTGGTGACGCTGATCACCGGAGCGACGAGGCGTTGTTATTTTCGGAGTCAGCTTCCCGCCTGCTGGTGACGGTGCGCCCGGAGAACAGCAAGGCTTTTGAGGAGATCATGGCTGATACCTGCGTGTCACGGATTGGTGTGGTCAGGGGGGATCAGACGCTTTTGATAGAGTCTATTGCAGGGGCAACTGTTATCTCGGCTGATCTGGCAGGGTTGAAAGAGGCGTGGCAGAGTACGCTGCGGGAGTTGTGATGCTTTCCAGCGGTTACAAAACAGGTGTCATTCCGGCAGGATTTTAGCCGGAATCCAGATTTTAAAAGCCATTAAAGGCTGGATCCCCGATAGAGGCACTCGGGGATGACATCCGTTTTAGATGGAGTTGAGTGGTTGCAAATAAAGAGGATAACCTTGATGAACCTCAACACCGATAATTACACTCGTTGCATAACTACTCTTGAAATCACTCTTGTTCGCCTGAACGCGGCAGATTCTGAAGACATTGAGTATGAGATTTTCCGGAATGCCGTGGTGAAGGGGTTTGAACTGACTCTTGAGACAGCAGGCAAGCTTCTGCGCAAGGCCCTTAAATCGTATACCGGGCGTCCGCGTGAGGTTGATGCGTTGACTTATAAGGATGTTCTTCGGCATGCCGCCAAACATGATCTGATGACTCCCGACGCTGCTGAACGCTGGTTTTTGTATCGAGATAACCGCAACAACACAGCTCATGATTATGGTGTTGGTTTTGCTGAAGAAACTATGGTGCTGCTGCCCGGATTTATCAGCGACGCTCGTGCATTGGAAGCTGTGCTGCGCGAAAGGCTTGGACGTGCGGATGCTTGATCTTCGTCCGGAATGGCTTGATATAATTCTGAAAATTATTGCCACCCATCTGCCGGAGGCGGAGGTTATTGCCTACGGAAGCCGGGTTACCGGGAGTGCCCACGAAGGAAGTGATCTCGATCTGGCGGTACGAAATATCTCTAACCCGCTGATAGCTCTTTGCAATCTTGCCGAAGTCCGGGACGCTTTTTCTGAAAGCAATATTCCTGTTCTGGTTGATATTCTTGATTGGGCACAGATTCCTGACAGCTTTCGGGAAGAGATTGAACAGTCTGGGGTGGTTATTTACCCTAAGCTGATGACGGCTGAAGATGCCTGATTTTCTGGAACAAATAGAGGTAGCTGCGAGTTTGTTAAGCGGCAGGGAGGCTTGCCTCATACTGCTCTCCGTGTTACAGTCAATTCATCAAAAAGGAGGTTTTCACAATGCCACAGACGATTGCCGCCAGATATGAACATGGTGTGTTTGTGCCAAGTATACCGGTCAATCTGCCGGAACATACCGAGGTAAAGCTTCTGCTCCCTAAAATAGCAACAAAGCGGAATAAACTCACTAAAGCTGAAATGAATTTTCTTGCCCTGCGCGGTATAAGCCATAATCTAGCTGAGGGGGACTCGGTTGAAATGCAGAAAAAGATTCGTAGTGAATGGCGTGGGCTGTGACTGTCTGCATCGATACCAATGTTTTACTCGGTTTTTTCAATAACGAGCCCGACAAGGTCGAGAGTTGTACAGTATTTTTCCAACTACTTTTCGCTAAACGCATAAAATCTGTTGTTGCTACCATTACCCTCCTGGAGCTTGCTACCATCCTCACTGCCGCTGATAAATACGCAGAAGCAGAACAAATTATTAAATCGATAGAATCTCTTCCGCTCTTCTTCATCGCTGAGTTTCGTAATGCCTGGATTCTACCTGCAGCCGCCCTTAAAAAAGCCAACAGACTGGCCATTGCTGACGCAATTATTCTGTCAACCGCCATTGAGACCCATTGCTCCTACCTGGTTACATTCGACACCGATTTCAACAGTGTTGGAGAAATTACGGTATTAACCCCAGAGAAATTTATTGAACTGCAAATTTAAAACCACCATGCCAACTACCATCCACAATACCCTTAAAACCGTCTTCGGTTACCACGAATTCCGCGCTCCGCAGCAGGATGTTATTGAGCGCGTTGTTGCCGGTGAGAACGTCTTTCTGGTCATGCCGACAGGTGGGGGGAAATCGCTCTGCTTCCAGATACCGGCGCTGCACAGGGATGGGGTCGCGATTGTTGTTTCGCCGCTGATCGCCCTGATGAAGGATCAGGTTGATGCGCTGATTGCCAACGGGGTGCGTGGGGCGGTTCTCAACTCTTCTCTCTCTTCGGCTGAGGTGGGGCGCGTTTTTCAACAGATGAATTCAGGTGCGCTTGACCTTCTCTACGTTGCGCCGGAACGCCTGATGATGCCCGATTTTCTGGAACGGCTTGGCGGGTTGAAGCTCTCACTCTTCGCCATCGACGAGGCGCACTGCATCTCTCAATGGGGGCACGATTTCCGCCCTGAATATACCCAGCTTGGCAGGTTGCGCCCCCTCTTTCCCACCGTGCCGATTGTGGCCATGACCGCCACGGCTGACCCGGAGACCCGCAAGGATATTCTGCAACAACTTGGATTATCTGATGCCACTGTTTTTGTCGCCGGTTTTGATCGCCCCAACATCACCTATACGGTTATTCCCAAACAGAAGCCGCTTGTCCAGCTCGGTTCTTTTCTTGCCGGTCGGCGCGATGAAGCCGGCATTGTCTACGCTTTGAGTCGAAAGAGGGTGGAGGAGGTGGCGGATCGTCTGCGGCAGGCCGGTTTTTCAGCAGCCGCCTATCATGCCGGTCTGCCGGATTATGAACGAAAGCGGGTGCAGGACGCTTTTCGGAAGGATGATATCCGCATTGTTGTGGCGACGGTCGCCTTTGGCATGGGGATTGACAAGCCGAACGTCCGCTTTGTCGTCCACTACGATATGCCGAAAAGCGTTGAGAGCTATTATCAGGAGACCGGCAGGGCTGGACGGGATGGGCTGCCATCCGAGGCACTGATGCTGTTTGGCATGGGTGACGCGATGATCGCCCGTTCGCTGATTGAATCAAGCGATAATGCCGAGCGGGTAAAGATTGAACTGCAGAAACTTAACGCGATGGTAAGTTATGCCGAGGCGCTGACCTGTCGCCGTCGGGCGCTGTTGTCATATTTCGGCGATAAGCGTGATCATGACTGCGGCAACTGCGATATCTGCACCGATCCGCCACAGCGGTATGATGCCTCGGAGCAGGCAAAAAAGGCACTTTCCTGTGTGTATCGTGTCGGCGAACGCTTCGGAATGATGCATGTCATCGAGGTGCTGCGCGGAAGCAAGAATCAGCGGGTGCTGGAATTTAGACACAATCAGCTTTCAACCTACGGGATCGGCACTGATACACCGGCTGCCGAATGGGAAAATATCTTCCGCCAACTGATTCATCTGGGGTACCTGGCTCAGGATTTTACCCGTTTTGGCGTCCTTAAACTGACACCGGCGGCGCGTCCGGTCTTAAAGGGAGAGATCAAAGTTACTCTCGGAAAACCACGGGATACCGTGCAGACGGTGGAGCGAGGCAAAAAGCGGGCTGGTGGGCGTCGCGACTACGATCAGGCGCTGTTCGACGCCTTGCGGGCCACCCGTAAAAAGATCGCCGATGCGGACGGTGTGCCGCCGTTTGTGGTGTTCTCCGACGCAACCCTGGCAGAGATGGCGAGAACCAGACCGAAGGATTCACGAGATATGCTGCAGGTAAGCGGTGTGGGTGATCATAAGCTGCGTCAGTATGGAAAAACGTTTCTGGATGTTATCAGAGAGTGGTGCCAAAACAACGCAGTGCAGAAAACCTCCTCTTTATCGGATAAGGATCTGGCACTCTCCATGAGCGATACCCAGAAAGAGACCCTGCGGCTCTACCGTGAGGGGCTTGATCTGTCTGGAATTGCCGCACAGCGAGGTTTGAAGAGTTCGACAATTTCCTCCCATCTGGAAGAGTTGCTGAATCTGGGAGCGGATATCGATCTGCTGAAATTAGTCACTGACCGTGACAGTATCCCGCTGATTCGGAAGAGGCTGAAAAAGCTGGGAGCAGCGGGGCTTTCCGAGTTAAGGGAGAGTTTGCCGGAGTCGGTAGGGTATGATGATATCAGGTTGGTGCGCGGGGCTTGGAATAGAGGGGTGAGAGGGTGATGGTGGTCAATGTTTATCTTGTCGTTTGTTACCATTAAGGTTACACTTGCGCAGCTATGATCGTTAGCATCGTACACAAGGGGCTTGAAAAATACTATCTTACCGGAAATAAAGCCGGGATACAGGCCGCGCATTCATCACGCCTACGCTTGATTTTGACCAACCTGGATATGGCTGAAACTTCAGACGATATGAACCTTCCCGGGTTGTCGCTACATCCACTCAAAGGCGATAAAAGCGGTTTATGGGCGGTAAAGGTTTCTGGGAACTGGCGTGTTGTATTTGCTTTTGCAGGGAAAAATGTTGAACTGGTAGATTATCTCGACTACCACTGACACAACAAAAGGAGTCAACAAATGGCAATGTTCAATCCTGTTCATCCTGGTGAAATTTTACGTGAACTGGTGCTTGAGCCGCTCAATATGTCTGTTTCAGAGACGGCGCTTCGCTTGGGTGTGTCACGCAAAACTTTGCACAAATTATTATCCGGTGCTGGGTCAATTACCGTAGCTATGTCCCTGAAGATAGAAGCTGCTTTCCCGGGTCCAGACGCTGCACATTGGCTTCGGTTGCAGATGGCTCATGATCTTTGGCATGCAAGGCAACACCCTGAAATGTTGAAAACAAGGCATCGTATGGATCGTGTTATCGCCAAAGCTGCGTGATAAGAGCGTTGGGACTTGCCGGATCCGCTCTGCTTGATCCGGCCTACAGTTTATTCAATGTTTATTGGAGATGACAGCATGAAACGTGAATTTAATGTGGTTATTGAAAAAGATGAGGATGGCTATTTTGTCGCAACTGTACCGGCGTTGCGCGGATGTCACACACAGGCAAAGTCTCTGGATACTCTGTTAAAGCGGGTGAAGGAGGCAATCGAATTGTGTCTTGAGGTTGAAGAGCCTTCGTTGAATGAGTTTGTCGGCGTTCAGCGGGTTGCCGTAAACGGATGAGCAAGCTTCCACTTGTTACCGGTGCACAGATTTGTGGAAGTGTTGAGCATAATGCCAAAGGAGAGTGAATTATGAGAATGAATCTTAATCATGCAGTGCGAACATTGCCACCTGGTGTTCAGACTGAAGTCTACGACTTTGTCACGTTTCTTCAGGAAAAGTATGTTGTAAAAAGGCCGATTGAAGTGCGCGAAGATGTAGCCTACTGGCTTGCTGCAAGCGAGATGTCGCTTAATAAAGTCTGGGATAACGAGGAGGACGACGTTTACAATGAACTACTCAAAAGGTGACGTCATTCTATTGCCATACCCGTTTACAGATCTGAAGGTGACCAAAGTTCGCCCGGCAGTGGTCGTTGCAAAAGAAGACAGTCGCCACTCTGATGTGTTTGTTGTGCCATTGACCAGCCGTATCGGAAATCTTAATTCTGGTGAGTTTCTTCTGCAAGATTGGAGCAAGGCTGGACTGAATGTTGTATCCGCTGCCAAAAGAGGCTGCGTTCTTTTAGATACCGGGCTTATCAAGCTCAAAGTCGGCAAGCTTTCCATGCGTGATATAACGTCGCTCAACAAAGCGTTGAAATTGTGGCTGGAGTTGTAGAGGAGGATAAAGCATGAAATTATTCTATCTTCGTTTCATCCTGCTGGCTTTTATAGCCACCGTAGGGTGCGCCGTGCGCACCGCTGACGCCTCTGAAACCCGTGGCCTTCGAGTGGTCGCCAAAGATGCCGTCACCAGCCAGACCGGCGAGGTGAAACTCTACAACAAATCCTACGCCGTCATTATCGGCATTGACAGATACCAGAACCTGCCTGGCCGTCAGCTCTCCTACGCCGTCAAAGATGCCGAAGGTATCTCAGCCACACTCAAAAAACATTTCAAATTCGACCGGATAGCCACACTTTACAACCAGGAAGCGACCAAAGAACGGATAATGAAACTCCTCACCAGCGAGCTGCCGCGTGACATGGGGGCTGAAGATGCCGTTTTTATCTTCTGGGCCGGACATGGCAATCAGGACAGCTCCGCCGATGGTGAAATCGGCTATCTGATCCCGTACGACGGCTCCGCTGATGAAATCTACAAAAACATCACCATGACCGAAATCCGTGACACCGTATCCAAAAAACTCCCCGCTAAACATGTCTTCTACGCATTTGACGCCTGCTACAGCGGGCTTTTGACCACCCGCGCCGTTGACATCAAAAGCCGCCGCGATTTGGCTTATATGAAAGAGATCACCAAAGAGCGTGTCCGTCAGGTACTCACCGCCGGAAGCAAAGGGCAGGAGGTGCTGGATGGCGGGAGCAACGGTCACTCCGTCTTTACCGGCAGGCTGATAGAGATACTGGAAGCGGCAGGTGACTATATCACCGCCAACGAGATTCAGACCATCATCAAGGAGAAGGTCTACGGCGATGCCATCGGGCGCGGCCTCAACCAGAAACCGGACTTTGGCCGTCTCTCCGGCACAGGTGACTTTGTCTTTATCCCGAACATCGAGCAGAAGGTACAGGACAACAGAGCCGAAGTAGCCCTATGAAGCTTGCGGAATCCATTATTAGTCAACGTGGAATTCCGGAGCAGTACCCTGAAGATGCTCTGCATCTTGCTGTCGCCGCAGTGAACGGAATTGATCTGCTTGTGACCTGGAATTTTGCCCATCTTAACAATCCATTTACACGCATGAAGGTGAGGCGCATTATTGAGGCGAGCGGTTATCAATGTCCGGAACTTACATCACCGGAAGAAATATTGGAGGTGGAGTCATGCTAGACCCGATTGTTGAAGAAGTGAGAAAAGCCCGTATGGAGCATACGATGAGATTCAACGGCAATCTTTCATCCATCTGCGCTGATCTTCGAACTGTTCAGAATACCTCCGGGCATCCAGTTGTGTCATTTGTTACCCGGACTTCTGTTAACTGCATGGAAGTTGAATTTATTCCTGCCAGGGTGAGAAGCGCTGTATAGAATCCACAACCGGGGGCAACGGATTCTGCCACCCGGAGGAATTTATATGAAAAAGAAATCATCCGCAGAAAAGGTCTGTGAGCTACAGGCAGAGTACCAGCTTGACAAACTTCTTCCTGACGGGGTTCAAGGCAAGTATGTGGAGCGCTACCGCAAAGGAACAAATCTGATTCTCCTTGAACCGGATATTGCCAGAGCCTTTCCTACGCATGAAGCAGTAAACCATGCCCTGCGCCTGGTCATGCAGTTGTCAGGGATTGCAAAACCTACTAAAACGGTTGCATCGCATGAGAAGAAACATGCTGCATAGATCGACATATTCACCCTCGTTACCAAGCTCCGCTTGGTAACGCACTGGCAGTGCAAGCTCCTGCTTGCAGAATCCTAAGACGCCAAGCGGGAGCTTGTCGTGCCATTGCATTACACAGCAGGAGCTGCGTAACGAGTCATATTCACCGTACGAGGAATAACCCCGTATTGAAAAGGAGATATGTTATGCAGGCATATCGTCATATTGAAACGTCGGTCGGTGCTTCGGTAGTTGTGTCATTACCGGAATCGTTACGTCGCCGTCGAATAGAGATCATTATTTTACCGGTTGATGAGGCTGATGAGCCGACAGGTATGGTGCGTCGCTCTCCGCCTGCATGGTTGCTAGGCAAGGGAAAAATCACCGGGGATATTGTTTCTCCGGTAATACCTGAATCGGATTGGAAGTGTCTCGAATGATTCTTCTGGATACTCATATATGGGTGAAATGGATACTTGAAGGCGGAAGTGCTTTGCCTGCGTCAATAACCGCAAGAATAGAATCCGAAGATCGTGTTTGTATTTCAGCGATTTCATGCCTTGAAATGGCATGGCTTGTCCGAAACGGTGGGCAACAACGCCCCGCTACCCTTGATTACTTATTCCTTGTTTACAAGCCGCTTCAATAGTAGACTAACGCTGGTTAGTTCATTTGGCACGGGGGCATCATGTTGGCAGTCAATATTCACGAAGCAAAAACCCATCTGTCCCGTCTTGTCGAGGACGCCGCGCACGGCAAGCCCTTTATCATCGCCAAGTCAGGCAAACCGATGGTCAAAGTTATCCCTTTCTCAACGACAGAGCAGGGGGCCGAGCGCCGCCTTGGTTTTATGTCAGGTGAAATTTCAGTGCCGGATGATTTCGACAGGATGGCTAGCGGTGCGATAGCAGAGCTTTTTGAAGGTGTGAAAGAGTGAAGCTGCTGCTGGATACCCACATCCTTCTCTGGTCGGCCGGACAACCGGATAAACTTTCTGATAAAGCCCGCTCTCTTCTGCTTGATGCCTCGAACACTCTTTTTTTCAGTGCTGCAAGTATCTGGGAAATAGTCATCAAACGTGGGTTAGGGCGCGATGATTTCAAGGTAGACCCGCAACGCCTGAGAAAGCAGCTTGTCATCAACGGTTACGAAGAAATTGCAGTTTCTTCGGATCACGCTATTGCGGTGGATATTCTCGCCAGTTTGCACAAAGATCCGTTTGATCGCATTCTCATCGCACAGGCGCGAAGTGAAGGCATGCTGCTGATGACTTCTGATATCCTGATATCACAATATGGTGACGGAATTATTGTGGTTTGATAGAGGCGGAACGATGCGAAGAATGGTCGCATATAATATTTAATACACAGTAGGTTGGGCAAAGGCGGTCTCTTGCCATGCCCAACATTGACGCCTGCCTGTTGGGCACGCTCCGCTTTGCCCAACCTACTGAAGCGCAAATTATGACAGTACGAAGCATATCTCCGGAGTTCCGCATGATAACCGAAAATCAACTTAAACAGTTATTGTCCGACCTGGAATCTGATCGTGTTGAACGTACAATATCCACTTCAAAAACAGACAAGTTTGCCGAAGCGGTTTGTGCCTTTGCCAATGATTTTCCTAAACATGGCTTGCCTGGCTATCTACTGATCGGGGTGGATGACAACGGTTGCACAAGCGGGCTTACTGTCACGGACGATATTCTGAAAAACCTTGCAGCACTCAGGTCTGATGGCAATATTCAGCCTGTTCCCGCATTGGTCGTCTGTAAATTCACACTGGACGGGGGCGATGTCGCTGTTGTTGAGGTACAGCCTGCCGATCTGCCGCCGGTGCGTTACAAGGGGAAAGTCTGGATTCGTATCGGTCCGCGTCGAGGGACGGCAACAGAGCAGGAAGAGCGGATTCTTATTGAACGACGGGTCTCGTTTGCCTGCAGCTTTGACGCACAGCCATGCCGCCAGGCTAACTTGGACGATTTGGATGCCGCCAGGTTTCTGGTAGGGTATCTTAAAAAAGTTATTGCACCCGATGTGATTGCGGAAAACGGTCGCTCCCTGGAACAGCAGCTTGCAGGCCTTAACTTTTTTGATCTGACCCATCAATGCCCAACCAATGCGGGTGTGCTTCTGTTTTGTGATCGCCCTACCCGCTTTCTTCCGGGTGCATATATTCAATTTCTCCGCATATCGGGGAATGAACCGACATGTCCGGTGCATTTTGATCGCAAGGTGGAAGGGGATCTCGGCTCCATGATGCAGACACTGGATATGCTGATCGATGTCAACAATCGTCAATGGCCAGAGTCCGTTTCGACACTTCAGGAGGAAATGCGCTCTGAATATCCACGTATCGCGCTGCGGGAGCTTATTCTTAACGCCATGATGCACCGTTCATACCAGTCGCACACGCCAACCAGATTTTACTGGTATGACGATTATATTGAAATCGCAAACCCCGGGGGGCTGTACGGTGAAGCAACGGCGGAACATTTCCCACTTCGCAACGATTACCGCAATCCGGTAGTGGCAAGCGCATTATTTGCACTCGGCTATGTCAATCGATACGGACAGGGGATTCTGCGAGCGCAAAAAGCGTTGACCGATAACGGGAATCCATTACCACTGTTTGATTTTGATCCCCATTGGTTTAATGTAAAGCTCGAAAAACGAGAAAATCCAATAAAGAGGTTCCGATGAGTAAAACACGAGCAATAGTAATAACCGGCAACGGTACCAACTGCGAGATGGAGGCGGCGCACGCCTGCCGTCTTGGGGGGTTTGATGAGGCGGTGATAGCGCATATCGCTGAGATTCTGTCCGGCGAAATACGACTGGATGATTTTCATTTCCTTAACCTGACCGGCGGTTTTCTGGATGGTGATGACCTGGGGAGCGCCAAGGCACAGGCCAATCGCCTGAAACATGCCGCAGTCTGCGGGAGCGGCGAGAAACTTGTGGAGCAGTTCACCCGGTTCATCGCTGACGGAAAACTGATCCTTGGGGTCTGCAACGGATTTCAACTGATGGTCAAGATGGGGATGCTCCCCGGTTTTGATGGCGATTACCTGACTCAATCTGTGACGCTCACCCATAACGACTCCGGACGCTTTCAGGATCGCTGGTGTTATCTGAAATGTGACCCGGCGTCACCATCACTCTTCACTAAAGGGATTGAACGTGGTATTTATCTGCCGGTTCGTCATGGTGAGGGGAAATTTTTGTGCGACTCTACCGCTACACTGGAACGGATTGAGTCCGGGCATCTGGCGGTGTTCAAATATTCCGGGGGGGATTACGCCGCGCCGACTATGGAATTCCCAGAGAACCCGAACGGAGCGGTTAACGCAATTGCCGGTATCTGCGACCCGACCGGACGCCTGATGGGTCTGATGCCGCACCCGGAGGCTTTTGTGCATTACACCCAGCATCCGCGCTGGACACGGGAAGAGCTGCCGGAAGAGGGTGACGGGTTGATTCTGTACAAAAATGCGGCGGAGTATGTGAGGAAGAATCTGCTGTAAACCAGGTTACGATAATGAGCTTGGCAAGGGTGATTCAAACACATTCAATACAGAGAGCTGGGTAGGATGATGGCGGATGTCAGTAAATTAAAGACGGTCATTGCTAACAATGTTCGTCGGAAGAAAAATGGGATTGATCATGATCGGTTGTTTAAAGAACTGATCAGCACTTTTTTTATCGATTTTGTTGATCTGTTTCTGCCAACTGCGTCAGAGTTTCTTGAACGTGATCATATAAGTTTTTTAGACAAAGAACTTTTTACTGATGTAACCCTGGGCAAAAAACATTTAGTTGACCTGGTTGCGAAGGTTCGTTTCAAGGGGCAAGATGCTTTTTTTCTGGTTCATATCGAAACCCAGTCATCGTTTGATGGTGAATTCTCGAAGCGCATGTTTCGCTATTTTGCACGTTTGTATGAGAAACATGCGTTGCCGGTTTATCCAGTGGCTCTGTTTTCATATAACACTCCTAACTCTTCTGAACCAGATACACATATCGTTGAATTCCCTGATCTTGTTGTAAATAGGTTCTGTTTCAGAACCATACAGTTGAACCAGTTTCACTGGGGTGATTTCATAAACAAGCCAAACCCTGTTGCGGCTGCCCTGATGTCAAAAATGAAGATAGCGCCAGATGATCGAGTAAAGGTAAAATTTGAATGTCTGCGTATGTTAGTTACGCTGCAACTTGACCCCGCTCGTAAACAGCTTATATCTGGATTTGTGGATACCTACCTGAAATTGACAGCAGCAGAAAATGAGAAGTTCAAACATAAAGTCGAAGAATCGCCGATTGAAGAAAAGGAGCCGATTATGGAAATAATAACATCATGGAAAGCTGAAGGCATTAAAGAGGGATACAAACAAGGGATGCAAACAGGGATTAAACAAGGGATGCAACAAGGGATGCAACAAGGTGAGCTTTCTATTGTTATAAGATTGTTAGCTCGTAAATTCGGTGAACTCCCATCAATGCTACTTGACACCATCTGCAAATTAGATACATCACTTATTGAGAAACTTGGGGATAATCTCCTTGATTTCAATAAGCGTGAGGATCTTGATGTTTGGCTTGCAGAACATATTTGATGGAAGAAACAGCCTGTGGGCGGGTTTGCAAGATTGCAAGTTGAGTCTTTTGAGATGAAGCACAGAATTTGGTGACGTTGGCACAGGAAAAGGAAAACTGTGAAAAGCGACATTATCATCCAGTTGCACAAAAACTTTGAAGGTTACGCCCATCAAATTGACGGCGAAGAATTCTTGTTTGCCCGGGATCTGCAAGGGCTTCTGGGGTATACGCTGTGGCGCAATTTTGAACAGGTTATCGATAAAGCCAGAATCGCCTGCCGAACAGTCGGCCATGTGGTGTCCGATCATTTTGCTGACGTCAGCAAAACGAAAGCCTGCCGACCCAAATCAACAGCAACCAAGTCTTTGATTTTGACTTCAAATACATTCATTTGTGAAAAAAGGAAATGAAATTGATCAACCACTTAAAAATAGATAACTTCAAATCCCTGGCTGATTTTTCCTTTCCGCTTGCAAAATTCAACTGCCTTATAGGCCTGAACGGCGCAGGCAAAACAACTGTGCTACAGGCTATTGACCTTGTGAGTCACATCATGACAGGCCAGGTGAAGGAATGGCTCAGTGAACGTGACTGGACTCATTCTGATCTCGTTTGCAACTGCCGCACACAGAGAAAACAATTGATTACACTTGAAGTTATCTTGTCACTATCTTCGGCGCAACAGGTTAAATGGGAGGCCAGCTTCAATCCAAAATATATGCGCTGTACTTCTGAAACAGTGACAGCCGACGGCAAAGTTGTTTTGAAGGTTGCCGATGGCATGATTTCAGTTGCCGGTGAGCGTGCGGAAACTATAAACTTTGATTATCAGGGGTCTGTATTGTCTCAACTCAAGGGCTCAATCCTTGAAAAGTCACCTGTTTTACCGGATTTAAAGACATTTTTTATAAACATCAAATCTCTCGAACTGTTATCTCCGCATCGGATGCGTCAACGGGCGCGGGAGGCAGCAGACATCGGCATAGGTGGTGAAAAACTCTCGGCGTTTTTACATAATTTTTCGGAAGATAAGCTTTCCGCCTTATTGAAGAGCCTGAAGGAGTACTATCCACGCCTGGCGGATATTAAAACCAGTGCGTTACGGTCTGGATGGAAGAAGCTGCTGATCCATGAAAATTACACTAAAGGAGGCATGGCGACCGAAGCCCGCCATATCAACGACGGTATGCTGCGTCTTCTGGCAATCCTTGCTCAAACCTGGACAGATCACCGGTTTTTGCTGTTTGACGAAATCGAAAATGGCATCAATCCGGAACTGATTGAAAAACTCGTTCAGCAGCTTCTTGCCGCACCGCAACAGGTGATGGTCACCACCCACAGCCCGATGATCCTGAACTATCTGCCGGATGAGGTGGCAAAAGAATCGGTAATTCTACTCTATAAAACGAAAGAGGGCTTTACCAGGGCGGTGCGCTATTTTGATCTGCCGGAGACGATGGATAAGCTGAAAGCCCTTGGGCCGGGCGAGGTTTTTGTCGATACCGATCTGACGGCGTTGACGCAACAGCTTGAACAGGCTGGAATGCCGCAATGATCCTGATGTTATCTGGTGAAGGTAAAACCGACATGGGGCAGATGGTCCCCACAGAGCGCGGCATGAGGTTTGAGCCGGGGCCGATGGCGTGGCTGGTTGACCGAATGATTGGTCATGATGCTTCTGCCGCAGAACAGGCGGAATGGGTTCGTACAGGAAAGATTGATCCTGAGCGGATTGATATGCCGAGTTTCAATGCGTTTCGGGATGAGTTGAATGATATTTTGGATTTCGTGGCAGCCGGGTAGGTCGCGTTGAGGTACGAAACGCGACGTATCTATGTTGATGACTTCGGACATGTTGCATTTCACGATGAGACCGTTCAACGGCAACCTACAAAAGCTATGAGATTCTTTACGAGTGTGCAGGAGTATCATTATTGAAGAAACCAGCGTGGTGCCTGGCTTCCAAGATTGCAAGTTGAGCCTTTTGAGATGAAGCACAGAATTTGGTAACGTCAACACAGGAGAAGGCAAAACCGTGAAAAGCGACATTATCATCCAGTTGCACAAAAACTTTGAAGATTACGCCCATCAAATTGGTGGCGAAGAATTCTGGTTTGCCCGGGATCTACAAGCGCTTCTGGGATACAGCAAATGGGAAAACTTCGCTAAGGTCATCGATAAGGCAAAGATCGCCTGCCAAACCGCAGGTCATTCAATAGCCGATCATTTTCCTGACGTCAGGAAAACGATCCCCATGCCAAAGGGTGCGGAAAAAGAAATAGATGACCTCATGCTCACCCGTTACTCATGCTATCTCATCGCCCAGAACGGCGACCCACGCAAGGTGGAGATAGCCTTTGCCCAAACTTATTTTGCTGTACAGACCAGAAGGCTCGAACTGATCGAAAAGCGGCTCGAAGAACAGGAACGCTTGACAGCGCGCCAGAAGCTGACACTTTCTGAAAAAGAGCTTTCCGGTCTTATCTTCGAGCGTATCGGCGACAATAGTGGTTTTGCCAATAGTAAACACCGAGTTTTGTTGGCAACAGCATAACACGGCAAATTAAATGTTGTAGTAAACTTGATAAGGAGTTTTTGTGAAACTATCCCGTCCACAAGAAGAGTGCGGTGTTTTCGGAGTTTACGGTCACACTGAGGCATCCAACCTTACCTATCTCGGTCTTTATGCCCTGCAGCACCGCGGGCAGGAGAGCTGCGGCATTGTCTCCTCCGACGGCGCCACCCTGCATGCCCACAAACGGATGGGACTGGTGGCTGATGTCTTTGGCAATCAGGATGTTTTTAAGAAACTTCCCGGCATGGCTGCCATCGGTCATGTCCGCTACTCCACTGCCGGGGCTTCGGTCGAAAAGAATGTCCAGCCGATTATGGTTGACTACTCTCGCGGCTCCATTGCCGTGGCTCACAACGGCAATCTGGTCAATGCCGAGCTGCTTAAGGCTGAACTTGAAGCCTACGGTTCGATATTTCAGACCACAATGGATACTGAAATAGTGATTCACCTGCTGGCGGCATCCAAGACTAATTCGCTGGTTGATCGCATAGTTGACGCGCTGCTCCGGATCAACGGAGCCTATTGCCTGCTCTTTCTGACCGAAAGCCGCATGATTGCCGTGCGCGACCCGAACGGTTTCAGGCCGCTCTGCCTCGGCAAACTGGGAAAAGGGTGGGTGGTGGCTTCGGAAAGTTGCGCACTTGATCTTATAGAGGCTGAATTTGTTCGTGAGATCGAACCGGGGGAGATGATTGTCTGCAATAATGATGGCGGCATAGAATCTATTTTTCCCTTTAAAAGAGTTGATCCAACACCATGTATTTTTGAGTTTGTTTACTTTGCCAGACCGGACTCCAATATCTTCGGCAAGAACGTTTATATGATCCGCAAAGAGCTGGGGCGGCAGCTTGCTCGTGAATACAGGATTGATGCCGACGTGGTGATTGCGGTTCCGGACTCTGGCGTTCCGGCTGCGATGGGGTATGCCGAGGAGTCCGGCATCCCGTTTGAGCTGGGGCTGATCCGCAACCACTATGTCGGGCGCACTTTCATCGAACCGGCTCAGTCGATACGGCACTTCGGCGTCAAGATCAAGCTGAACCCGGTGCGCGAAATCCTGGAGGGGAGGCGGGTGGTGGTGATTGACGACTCTATCGTGCGGGGCACCACCTCACGGAAGATCGTCAAGATGGTGCGGCATGCCGGTGCTAAATCGGTCCATATGCTCGTCTCATCCCCCCCCACCAGTTATCCCTGCTATTATGGGATCGACACCCCAAACCGGAAAGAGCTGATCTCCTCTTCCCATACCAATGATGAGATATGCCGCTATATAACTGCTGATTCACTCGGCTATCTCTCCGAGGATGGGCTGGTGAAATCGGTAGGGATAAATAAAGTCAATTTCTGTAAAGCCTGTTTTGCCGGTGATTATCCGGTAGCATTCCCCAAACCTGTGGATGCGCCACAGATGGGACTATTCGAGGAGGAGTACCCTTAATATGAATGAACGTGAACAACTGAAGAAGATCATCCTGGAGTTGTCGTACGAAAAACGCCTGGTTACGCTCGCTTCCGGTCGTCAGAGCGACTTTTATTTTGACGGCAAACAGACTACCCTTCACGCTGAAGGTGGCTTTCTGGTCGGCAAGCTCTTTTACGAGGCGATCAAAGATGTTGAAGGTGTACAGGCGGTTGGCTGCCCCCAGAGTTATGCCGCCAACCGCC
>Ga0194060_10001485_pt1 | contig 16769 bp, 19 predicted proteins | sample SepL225m_MetaG_FD_163427 | JGI IMG/M metagenome (GOLD analysis project Ga0194060, IMG submission 163427) | Anoxic zone freshwater microbial communities from boreal shield lake in IISD Experimental Lakes Area, Ontario, Canada - Sep2016-L222-5m | ecosystem: Environmental > Aquatic > Freshwater >...
CGCCAGGTCGACACCGACGCCAAGGAGACCGGGGGATTTGTCGTGGCCGCCGACGCGGTCGGCGCCGGCCCCGGAGAGTACGTGCTGGTTGCGTCGGGCAGCTCCGCGCGCCAGACGCAGGCGACCAACAACCGGCCCGTTGATGCCGTCATCATGGCCATTGTCGACACGTGGGACATCGGACGCGAGACCAAGTACAAGAAATAGCCGCTGCGGGCCTGAACGGCTTGACGGCTGGACGGCTGGCGACGTGAAACGATGACGCGACTGAGCGACCAGGACATCGAGACCATCGCGCAGACGATTGCGGCTGGTCTTTCGGACGGCGCCGCCGACCCGGGCGCTGGGAGCCTGCGCGCGCATCGCGACGGCAACGCGAAATCTCCGGGCGCCCATTCCGAGACATCGTCATCCACGTCCCGCCTTGGCTTGTTCGCAACAGTCGACGAGGCTGTCCGGGCCGCACACGCCGCTCAGCCGGCCTTTGCCGCGCTCCCGCTGGCGACCCGCGCCTTGATCATTACCGCCATCCGCAACACGATGCGGGCCGGCGGCGATGCGCTGGCGAAATCGGCACACGAAGAAACCGGCCTGGGTCGATACGAAGACAAGGTCGTCAAGAACCGGCTCGTCACCGAACGGACACCAGGGATTGAGGATCTCTCGCCCAGCGCCGTCACCGGCGATCACGGGCTGACGCTGGTCGAACCGGCGCCCTTCGGCGTGATCGGCGCCATCACCCCGTCCACCAATCCCACCTCCACCATCATCTGCAACGCCATCGGCATGCTGGCCGCTGGAAACAGCGTTGTGTTCTGCGTGCACCCGCTGGCGAAACGCTGTTCGATGGAGACGGTAGCCCTGCTCAACGAGGCCATTACGAGTGCGGGCGGACCGCCCAATGTCGTCACCGGCATCTCGAATCCGTCGATCGAGGCGGCTCAAGAGGTGATGCATCATCCGCTGATTCGCCTGCTCGTTGTCACAGGCGGCGGGGCCGTCGTCAAGGCCGCGATGGCCAGCGGCAAGCGCGCCATCTGTGCCGGCCCCGGCAATCCGCCGGCGATCGTGGACGAGACCGCGCATCTCGACAAAGCCGGCCGCGACATCGTGCTCGGCGCCTCGACCGACAACAACATCATTTGCGTGGACGAAAAAGAAGTTCTGGTCGTCGATCGCGTCGCCGACGAACTGATCAAGGCGATGCAGGCCGCGGGTGCGGCGCTCGTCGATCGGAGCCGACTGGCCGCCCTCGAGAATCTGATTTTCGCGAAACACCCTGGGCCGCGCGGCCATGCGGCGATGAATCACGATCTGATCGGCAAGAACGCCTCCGTGATTTTGAAACGCCTCGGCATGAACGTCCCGGACTCGACGCGGCTTGGCATTGTGGAGGTCGGCGAAGATCACCCGCTGCTCTGGAGCGAGCAGATGATGCCGATTCTGCCGGTCTGCCGGGTTGCCGATGCCGACCGCGCCATCACGATGGCGATCGAGATGGAAGGCGGGAACCGCCACACCGCGGTGATGCACTCGACCAATCTCGATCGGCTGAGCCGGATGGCGAGAGCGTGCGACTGCAGCATTTTCGTCAAGAACGGGCGCTCGCAAGCGGGCCTCGGCCTTGACGGCGAAGGGTACTGCTCGTTCACGATTGCGAGCCCGACCGGCGAGGGCCTCACCGGGCCGCGATCGTTTTCGCGCTGGCGCCGGTGCGTGATGGTCGATCACTTCAGGATTACGTGATGAAGAAACACCCGGCGATTGCCATAGTCGAGTTCAGCGACATTCCCACCGGGATGTTCGCCACCGACGCGATGCTCAAAGTCGCGCCGATCGCGTTTGTCAAGTGCGGCACGGTGAGCCACGGCCGCTATTTGACGCTGGTGGGCGGCACGACGGCGTCGGTCGAGGAATCGCTGCGCGAGGGGTTGTTCCACGGCGGGCCAAGCGTGCTCGACCACCTGCTGCTCGCCGACATTCACCCGCGGGTCTACGAAGCCATGCTCGGGTGGAGAAAGCCCGGTTCGGCAGGCGCGCTGGCGATCATCGAAACCGATACGGTCGCCACCAACGTGCGGGCGGCCGAGGCGGCGCTCAAGGGCACGCCTGTAGACCTGCTCGAGATCCGGCTGGCCGACACGGGGCTTTCGGGCAAAGGCGTCAGCATCTACCAAGGCACGCTGCCCGACATCGAGGCGGCTATCGACCTGGCGACCCGCCACCTCGGCGAGACGGGCACGCCGCTGCGACATCGCATCATTTCGTCTCCGCACGAGGCGCTGGTCCGGCAGATCGAAACCAGCACGTGGTTTGGCTCGCAGACGAAACTGGATCTCGAAGGGGAGACGGCGTCGTAATGTTGCTTGGACGAGTGATTGGGACGGTTGTGATGTGCGTCGCGTACGACGGGCTGGCCGGCGTGCCGATGCTTGTCGTTCAACCCCTCGACAAGCGCGGGGCCCCCAAAGGCACGCCCATCGTTGCCGCAGATTCCACGCGAATGGCGGGGCCCGACGAGATGGTCTACTACGAGGGCGGACGCGAAGCCGCGCTTGCGCTTGACCCGTCGTTTGTTCCCATTGACCACACGATTATCGGCATCGTCGACCGACTGCACATCGTGCCCGGGAGTTCGGCATGATTCTCGGCCGCGTCATCGGCGATATCACGTCGACCATCAATCACCCGTTCTACGACGCGCAGAAAATCCTGCTCGTCGAACGCACGGATCCCTCCGGTGCGCCGATGCCGGACTATCTGGTCGCGATCGACACGGTCGGTGCCGGGCCGGGCCAGCGTGTGCTCGTCCTCGACGAGGGCACCGGCGCCCGCCAGATTGTCATCTCCAAGGACGCCCCGATCCGCTCCGTCATCGTCGGCATCATCGACGCGGTCGAACAAGACTGACGACGACGGCGTGGCCGAGGTGCTGCGGCGCTTCGCTCCGCGTCCCCGGGCAGTACGATTGCAACATGCCTCCACGCTCTGACTTGGTTGTTCCGCGTCGCCCGGGTGCCGCGGCGCTTCGCTCCGCGTCCCCGCTCACACAAGCCGGCAAAACGAACCTTGCCGGGAAAAGTCGCCGGTCTTACGTGTGCGCTATTCGCGCAGCCCGTCTTGGCCCTCACGGTTCGTTTTGCAGACTTCGCCCATCGACTCCGCTCCGGGCTGGCTGTCGGCTTGGTTCGAGGGGACGCTTCGCGAATCGCCGCTGCACCCCCCACCGCTGCTGAAGCCTCACGCAGCGGGCACTGGTCCGTCGTATCATAGGCGCGTGAAATCAAAGCTTGCCCGGTTCGCCTGGTTCGTTCTCGGCTACAACGTGCTGGTCATCGCCTGGGGTGCGTACGTGCGCGCGACCGGTTCGGGGGCCGGTTGCGGCGCGCACTGGCCGCTCTGCAACGGCGAAGTGATTCCGCGGGCGCCGAGCACCGAGATGCTCGTCGAGTTCTCGCACCGCGTCACGAGCGGCCTCGCGCTGGTGGCCGTTGTCGCGCTGCTCGTCTGGACGTTTCGGGCTTGCGAGAAGGGCCACCCGGCCCGTCGCGGTGCCGTATTGTCGATGACGTTCATGTTGACCGAGGCCGCCCTGGGCGCTGGTCTCGTGCTGTTTCGATTGGTGGCCGGCGATCCGAGCGTCGCGCACGCGGTCGCCATGGCGGCGCATCTGGCCAACACGTTTCTGCTGTTGGCATCTCTCGCGCTGACCGCGCACTGGGCAGCGGGTGGCGCGGACGTGAGTCTCGCTCTCGCCGGTCGTGGGCGATTGGTGGGTACGTTGGCGGCCGGGCTTGTTGGGTTATTGCTCGTCGGGAAGAGCGGGGCGATTGCCGCGTTCGGCGACATGCTCGCGCCGGCGCGGTCGTTAGCCGAAGGCGTGACGGCTGATTTTTCGCCGGCCACGAGCCTGCTCATGCGGCTGCGCGTGCTGCATCCGGCGTTGGCGATGGTTGTGGCTGGAATGCTTGCGTTCGGCGTGGCCCGCGTGCCGCTGGCGTTCAGCACGCCGACGGGACGAATCGCGAGCCGCGCCGTGGCTGGGCTCGCGGCTGCCGAAGTCTGCGCCGGGTTCTTGAATCTATGGCTGCTGGCGCCGGTGGGGATGCAGTTGGTCCATCTGGTGATGGCCGATCTGTTGTGGATTGCGCTCGTCCTGCTGGCCGCGTCGGCGCTCGCCACGAGCCAGACGAAACACGAACTGGCCGAGCGATCCGGGGTCTGCTTGCCCTGAGCGAAGTCGAAGGGAAGACCCCGGGCGCCATCAGGCAGGAATCCCTTCGCCCTGAGCAGCGTCGAAGGGAAGACCCCGGGGTTTCGGTCAGTTGTTCATCAGGATCAGTTCGACGGAGATGTCGTGTTCGTCCATCTTGAACGGACAGAGCACGCGCCTGACGTCGGAGACGTACTTCGTGTAGAAGTCCCCGATCGAGACGGTCGGGATCGAGATGGCCCAGGGATGCCCCGAGTCGGTCATCTTGGTGCGCAGCGCACCCGCGATCATGTTCGTAATTTCGCCAATCGCGTCGGGCATCTCGCCGTTCACTTCGGCCGGCGGCATGCCGAGCAGGCTCCCCGCAATCACCTTGGCCGCTTCGGTCGTGCTGTAAAACACGACCACGCCCGACTCGCTCCCCGCGAAACTGACCGTTCCCACGACGTTCGACTTGGGCCTCACCGACTCGCCCTCGACAGGGGTGCCGGGTTCGAGGGGCCGCATCACCATCATCTCGAACACTTCCAGAGCCGACTCGATCAATAAATCCAGCGCCTTTTTCTGTACGCTATGCATGACGACCTCGCGCGGGAAGAATCAATGAGCCAGGACGGCTTCGATCTTCTCTCTCATCGTGTCCGGAGTGAAGGGTTTCACCACGTAATTGGTGACCCCAGCCCGCAGCGCTTCGACGATATCGTCCTTGGCGGCGTTGGTCGTCACCATCAGAACGGGCAGTTTCGTGTGTTTCTCGTCGCTCCGGACCGACCGGATGAACTCAATTCCCGTCATTTCTGGCATGTTCCAGTCGGTGATGATCATGTCGACCTGGTTGGCCGCCAGCCGTTCCATGCCTTCGCGGCCGTTCCCGGCTTCCACGATGTCCTGGTACCCGAGTTTGTTCAGCGTATTGATCAAGATCCGCCGCATCGTCGAAGAGTCGTCGACAACCAGAAATTTCATGGCACGCCATCCCTTCAGGCCGTCCTTGGCCTGCACAATGTTTCGCCATAGGCAATCGGCGCCACGGGTCGAAACATGAACACCGCAAACGAGGGCGGCATTCCAGGGAGGCCCATTCAAGAATCGGACCACTGCGGACGGCCGGTGTAGAATGGCTCGTCCGACCTTCGCGCGCCCTTCGTCGGACGTCTTGACGCATGCTTGCCAAGAGGAGACCGCATGACCGCCGACCCGACCGGATCGTGGACGATTCCCGACGATCAACTCGCCAGGGTGAACCGCTGGACACTGGTCGCAGGCGTGGTGCGCGGCACCGTGCACACGGTCAACAACATTCTCCAAACCATTGGTGGACAAGCCGAATTGCTCAGCCAGCGTCCGAATCTCGACGATGACATCCGGCAACGGCTGGATCGGGTCGCGGCCCAAACCTGGCGGGCGGCGGAATTGATGCGGGACCTCTCGTCGCTCGGGCGCGACAGCCACGACACGGCCACCCGCGCCGATCTGCAGAAGGCCGTCGCGCAGGCGCTCTCGCTGCGGCAGTACAACTTCTCGAGGGCGCAAATTACGACAGAGATGGTCGGTGCCGCGACAGGGTCGTGCCTCGGGGCGATCGGTCCCCAGGCCCTGATGCTGGCGATTCTCAACGTCATCCTCAACGCCGAGCAGGCGCTGGCAGGCCAGGCGGGTGCAAAAATTTTGGTGGAAGTGACGCGGCGAGACCGGTGGGCGGTGATCGTCCTGGCCGACAATGGGCCTGGCGTGCCCGCCGAGGACCGCGAGAGGATCTTTGACCCGTTTTTTACGACCGGCCGCGAAGGAGCCACGCTGGGGCTTGGGCTGGCGGTGGCGCGGCAACTGGTGGAAGCGCACGGCGGGCACCTTGTGCTCGCCGGCGATTCGGCGCCTGGGTCTGGTGCGCGGTTCGAATTGTCCGTAGCAGCGGTCTGAACCCCGGGTCTGAAGACCCGGGGCTCCATCAATACAAAAACAGACCCGGGGCTCCATCAAGACCAACATGGACCCCGGGCTCCATCAAGACCAACATGAACCCCGGGATTCCACGGAACCGATGCGATCTATGCGCTTCGAGTCGCAACGACGACTCCGTATCGCTGCGACCAGCCCGGCCGAAGTTGCTCCCTCAGCACTGAGTCCTGAGGGCACAAATACGTGGTCGTACTTGCGCCTCGAAGGACTACGCCGACAGGGCGGTTGCCGCTGCGGTCGCGGCTTCGCTGACGTTGAGCCGGTTGAGCTTGTCGATAAACGTCGTGCGGCTCAGGTTGAGCAACCGGGCTGCCTGCCGCTTGTTCCCGCCGGTCTTCTCCAGGCACCGCAAAATCAGATCGCGCTCCAACTGCGACACCACCGACGCGAAATCCAGCCCGTCGTCGGGAATCGCCATCGACGCGGGGCGCGGCGCTTCGACCTCGGCCCGAAGATCTTCGGGCAGATTGCGAACCGCCACTTCGCGTTCGGTGCCCGACATCGCCACGGCGTGCTCGATGGCGTTTTCCAACTGCCGGATATTGCCCGGCCACGGCACGGCCATCAACTGCCGCACCACTTCCTGCGACAGCGTCTTGGTCGGCAGGTTGTTCGCCTTGCAGGCCTTCTGCACGAAATGCCGGGCCAGCAGCGGAATATCTTCGATGCGTTCGCGCAACGACGGCAGCGTGATCGGGATCACGTTGAGCCGATAGAACAGGTCTTCGCGGAACACGCCGTCTTTGACCAGTTTCCGCAAATCCTTGTTGGTGGCGGCGATGATGCGGGCGTCGAACTTAATCGGGCGCGAATCGCCCACCCGTTCGATCTCGCGCTCCTGCAACGCGCGCAGCAGTTTGGTCTGCAGCGGGATGCCCATCAGGGCGACCTCGTCGATAAACAGCGTGCCGCGGTGCGCGAGCTCGAAGCGACCGACGCGCGCGTTAATCGCTCCGGTGAAGGCGCCTTTCGTATGGCCGAACAATTCGGCCTCGACCAACCCTTCCGGAATTGCCGCCGCGTTGAACGCCACGAAGCGATGTTCGGCGCGTGGGCTACTCTGATGGATGGCGCGCGCGATCAATTCCTTGCCCGTGCCCGTCTCGCCCTGGATCAGCACCGTGCTGTTCATCCGGCTGACCGCTTCGAGCGACGAGAAGACTTGACGGATGGCCGGGCTCTGGCCGATGATGCCGAAGCTTCGACCGTAGTCGTTGAGTTGGGCGCGCAATTCGGCGTTCTCTTCGCGCAGCTGCCTTCGCTCGAACGCGGACCTCAGAACTCGCGAGACCTGCGACAACTGGAAGGGCTTGCAGAGAAAATCGATCGCGCCCTCCTTCATCGCCGTGACCGCTTCGGCGACACCGCCGAACCCGGTGACGACGACGGCAATGATGTCGGGATACCGGTCCATGGCGCCGCGGAGCAGATCGATACCGTCTGCATCGGGCAGCCGGAGGTCGATCACGCAGGCATCGAAGGCGAAGCCGGCGAGCCGTTCCAGTGCCTCGTGGCCGTTGGCGGCCAGGGTGGGCCTGAACCCGTCTCCGGTGAGCGATTCACCGAGAAGTTCGCGGAAATCTGTCTCGTCCTCGACGACAAGAACGGTGGGTTCTTTGGCGAGCGATGTGAGCACCATGAATGTTGGCCTCCCGGTTCCGCCTGCGTGGCTGACCCCCACGCGACGACTGGCGGCGTACCGACCATTACGTGTCCGACTCGTTGATCGCTGAACTTAGTGTATTCAAGAAATCGACATCGATGTCGATTATCCGTCATATCGGTGTCCGTTTAAAGAGAAAAAGCAATGTCCACGCCACAAGGTGACGATTTCAGCAGCATCGGAGAATTGCTGGTCGTAGACGACGACCCGGGGATTCGGGAGCTGCTGGTCGAACACTTGAGGAGCCGCAAGCTCCGGGTCGCCTCGGCGAGCGATGGGCGTGCAGCCGTCGCCGCGATCGAACGGTCTCCGGGGCAGTTCAATCTCATTCTCACCGATCTTCAGTTGCCCGGGGCCGATGGCCTGGCTGTGCTGCGGGCCGCCAAGCGCGTGCACCCGGCCTGTCATGTCGTGATTATCACCGGCTACGCCTCGCTCGACAGTGCGATTGAGGCGGTTCGCTCGGGCGCCTACGACTATCTCACCAAGCCGTTTTCTCTGGGGCAGTTGGACGTGATTCTCACGCGCATCAGAGATCGCCAGGCTCTGGAGTTCGAAAATCGCCAACTCACCCGGCAGGTCGTAGACCGGGATACCACCAGTTCGTCGACATCGCTGCCGGCCAGGCTGGACGCCATCGACGCCAGGCTTGAGCGAATCGAACGCCTCGTCCAGGACCTCGCCGCGTCGCGGCGGTAAAGGTCTTTCCGCCCGGCGCGGTCGGCCAGCCTCCTGATTTCGACCGACTCGTCCATCAATTTAGATGTCGGATAGCCGGTCGGCGACGACGGCCCCACGTCCGACATAATCGCGTCGAACCGCAAGCCACGTGCTTGTTAGGCTTCCGTCTCCTTCCTGAGTCGCCCGAAAACGGGGCACCGATCTTGCAGCCCGACTCTTCGACGTGATGCGGCGAGCGTGTTACGCAAGCCGATCAGGAAAAGAGGGGGCCGTGCCCGACTACAGCGATGCTGCCATCTCCGACGCGCTCAGACGGCAGATGACGCTTGCCGCCGCGAGGCAGGTTGTGGCCGCTTCCAACCTTGCCAACGCGAATACTCCAGGCTACCGGGCCCGTGAAGTTGATTTCTCTCAGTCGCTGTCTCGTCAGTTGACCGAAGGCGTCTCGCTGGTCAAGACGTCGGCCCAGCATCTTGACGACCCGAACGGGCGCACTGGCCCGAGCGACGTCCGCACCCGCGAAGTGGCGGGGCTCGACGCACGCCGCGACGGCAACACCGTGCAGCTGGATCGGGAACTCCTGTCGATGACCAGTGCGTCCGGCGATTTTTCCCGAGCGCAAACCGTGCTCGCGGCGAAGTTCAAGTTGCTTCGATACGCCATCACCGGGGGATAGCACACCATGCCGACACTCGGTTCTGCCATTGCCGCCAGCGCCACGGCGCTCAACGCCGAGCGGACCCGTGTCGAGGTCGCCGTCTCGAATATTGCGAACGCCGACTCGACGCGCGGGCCCAACGGCCAGCCGTACAGGCGTCGGGATGTCGTGCTCGAGGCAGCCGAACAATCGCCGTTTGCGACGGCCCTGGGCGAAGCGGTCGGCGTCAAGGTGGCGAGCGTGGTCGAAGACCGCACGCCGTTCCAGCAGCGCTACGAACCGTCGCACCCCGATGCCGATCAGAACGGCTTCGTGTCGCTGCCCAACGTCGATTCGCAGACCGAAATGGTCGATCTGGTTGGGGCGTCGCGCGGGTATCAGGCAAACCTGGCGGCTATTGGAATCATCCGCGACATGCTCCAGAGAGCGCTCGAACTCGGGCGCTAGTGAGGGACACCGATGTCGATTGCATCACTTGGCTCTGCGATTACGGCCGTTCCGGCAGTCGCGACTCCCCGGTCCGCGGGTGCCGAGGGTCCCGCATTTTCGGACACGCTCAAGCAAATCGTGAACAAAATCGAGACATCCGGTGCCGCGGCCAACGATGCGGTCGGGCGCATGATGGACGGCACGGGTGACGTGCACGAAGCCATGATCGCCATGCAGACCTCGGATCTGGCGTTCCAGATGGCGGTTCAAGTGCGGAACAAATGTGTGGCCGCGTACCAGGAAATCATGCGGATGCCTGTGTAGTCGGCAACCCCTGTCATTAACGAGCAATCGTCATCGTGGACCTCGAAAACATCTTCAGACGGCTTGCGGCGCTCGGAGGGTCTCTCTCGGCGACCCAGCGCATCAGTTTGGTCGTGGCGTTTGTCGCCGTGGTCGCGCTGGTGGTCGGGTCGGCCAACTGGCTCAGCCAGGAATCCTACGTCCTGCTGTTCTCGGACCTGGATGCTGCCTCGGCCAACGACGTGGTAGGTCGCCTGAAAACGATGAAAGAGCCGTATCAGGTGGCCGACGGCGGCCGGTCGGTCCGGGTGCCCGAGCGACGCATCGACGAGCTTCGGCTCGAGTTTGCGTCAACCGGCATGCCCAGCGCGGGCCGAATCGGCTTCGAGATTTTCGACCAGGTTTCGTTTGGCGCCACCGAATTTCTGGAACAGGTCAATTTCCGGCGCGCGCTCGAAGGCGAGATTGCCCGGACCATCGCCACGCTGTCCGAAGTGTCGAGCGCTCGGGTCCACATCTCCACGGCGAAGAATTCGCTGTTCGAGACCAAGCAGCAGCCCGCGAAAGCGTCGGTCGTGCTGAAATTACGCGGCAATAAAACACTCAATCCGAGCACCGTCCAGGGCATTCGTGCGTTGGTGGCGGCTGGCGTCGAGGGGTTACGGCCCGATGCGGTCGTCATCCTCGACAGCTTCGGCCGACCGCTCACCAAGTCGACCGACGATGGCGACCAGCCCAATTCGGGCCCGTCATTGGATCGCCAGTTGTCGGTCGAGAAAGACCTCACCACGAAGGTCGTCAATTTGTTGGAACCGGTGGTTGGTTCCGGTCGCGTGCGGGTCAACGTGGCGGTGCGCCTGAACGCGCAGTCCGAAGAACAGACCGAAGAGCGGTGGGATCCGAATTCGACGGTCGTCCGGAGCAAGGTCAGTTCGTCGGACCAGACGGCTATCAACGCGCTTGCTGGCAGCGTAGCTGGTGCGCGCGCCAACCTCCCCGACCCGAACGCGAAGCCCGCGGATCCGGCCAGGCCACCGGACGTCCGGATGGCGGGCCGCAACTCGGAGACGGCCAACTACGAAATCAGCCGCACCACGCGCCACACGACCAAGCCCAACGGCGAAGTGGCCCGCCTGACGGTCGCCGTCATTCTCGACGATCTGGGCGTGGCGACGACGGGCACCGATGGCGTGGTCAAGCGCACCAACAAGCCGCGGACCAAAGACGAGTTGCTGCGGATACAGAACCTGGTGAGCGCGGCTGTCGGGATTGATGCGACGCGCGGAGATTTGCTCACGGTCGACAACGTGTCGTTCTCCGAACGGCCCGAGGCCGAGGATGTGCCCGCTCCGGTGGGTACGTGGGAGAAGTACGGGCCGCAAATCAACGATCTCGGCCGGCTCGGCGTCGTTCTTCTGCTGGGGGCGATGGCGTTCTTCATGGTGATTCGTCCCGTCATCAAGAAGGCGTTGGCGGGCCCCATGATGCCGATGGTTGCGGCCACGGCGCTGCCGGGGCCGTCGTCGGGCCCGGTTCGCACGATTGAAGATCTCGAAGGGGCCATCGAAGCGGAACTCGATGCCAGCACGGCGAAGAACGCCTCGAGACTGAAGATTCCGGTGTTGTCGAAACGCGTGAGTGCGATGGCACAAAAGGAACCCGAGCATGCGGCGAGGCTCGTCCGTGCGTGGCTTCGCGAAGACAGGCATTAAAGAGTGGCCATGGCGACTGCCCAAAGTGGACTTCGAAAAGCGGCGATGCTGACCCTGCTGATCGGGCAGGAGAATGCGACCAAGATCTTTCAGGAGCTCACTCCGAACGAGGTCGAGGCCATCGCCCAGGAAGTGACCACGTTGCAGGGCGTGCCCGCCGAAACCGGCGAGGCGGTCCTCAACGAGTTTCACAACATGTGGACGGCGGCCGATTACATCGCCCGCGGCGGCCCCGATGTGGCGCGTCAGTTCCTCGTGAAGGCGTTCGGGCCCGACGAGGCCAAGAAGATTGTCGAGCGGCTGGTCAAGACCTCCGAATCGAGCTTCGTGTTTACGGTGCTCAATCGCGCCGACCCGCAGCATTTGTCGAAGTTCATTCTCTCCGAGAACCCTCAGACCATTGCCCTGATCCTGGCCCATCTCAAGCCCACTGGCGCGGCCGAACTGGTTGGGCTGCTGCCCGAACAGATCCGGCCGGAAGTGCTGCGTCGAATGGCCAATCTTGACGACATTTCGCCCGAGGTCATTGGGCGCATTTCGTCCGTCATCGAGGAGCGGTTGCGCGTGCTGGGCGGCGCCACCCACGAATCGGCCGGAGGGGTACGGGCGGTTGCGGAACTGCTCAACCGGCTCGATCGCAGTATGAGCCAGAGCGTGCTCGGGGGCATCGAAGGCGAGAACGCGGATCTTGCGGTCGCCATCCGGAACCTGATGTTCGTGTTCGAGGATCTGCTGCACGTCGAAGACTCGTCGATTCGCGAGATCGTGTCGCGTGCCGACAAGAAGGCGTTGACCATGGCGCTGAAGGGGTCGACCGAAGAGATTCGTTCGAAGTTCCTCAAGAACATGTCGACCCGCGCGGCCGACATGATCAGAGAAGAGATGGAAGTGCTCGGCGCCGTTCGTTTGCGGGACGTCGAGCGTGCGCAGCAGGACGTGGTTGCAATCGCGCGCAAACTCGAGGAAGAAGGCCTCCTCGTGACAGGCGCGGCGGGTGGAGAGGCATATGTCGTCTAAGGGTTCTCGCGTAAACGGCGGAAACGTGGTGCCGTTCGACTGGGGGCTTCGTCACGGGGGCGACGCGGGCAGCGCGCCGGCAGCCCCAGCGGCTTCGCCGCAAAGTCACGACGGCGCCGACGCACCCGCGCGGCTGGCGAAACTGGAGCGCGAAGCGTTCGCGACCGCCTACGCGCAGGGCGAGAAAGCCGGGCAGGAAGCGGGCGCGAAGCGCGCCGATGCGATGCTGCGGCGCATGGCCGACACGCTCAAGGAACTCGACGAACTTCGCCAGACGGTGATCCGCCAGTCGGAGCGGCAGGTTGTGCAATTGGCCCTGTCGATCGCGCACCGCATTCTTCGAAAAGAGGTCGCCGTCGATCAGGAGCTCACCTGCGCGATGGCGCGCGTGGCGCTCGATCGGCTCGGCGAGAGCAGTGCGACCACGGTCCGGCTGAACCCGGACGATCACGCGGCCATCGCGGCCATCCACGGTCCGGCATGGGCCGGCCGCCACGTGACGGTCGAGGCCGATCCGGCGGTCAGTCGCGGCGGCTGCCTGATCGAATCGCCGTTTGGATTTGTTGATGCCAGCGTCGAGGCCCAGTTCGAGGTAATGGAGAAGGCGCTGTCGCTCGACGAAACTGTCGAAGCCCAGGTGGTGATGACACGTGCAACGTGAGTTCTCGCTGACTCGTTTCCACGACCTGGTCCGACGGACCGATCCGCTTCAAGTGTCGGGGCGGGTGGTCCGGACGGTGGGCCTGATTGTCGAATCGCGCGGTCCCAGGGCGCGGGTGGGCGAGGTGTGCGAGTTGCGGCGCGACGTCGGCGAGCCGGTGCTTCCGTTGGAAGTGGTGGGATTTCGCGAAGGATTGCTGCTGACCGTTCCGCTTGGTACGACGTCGGGAATCCGCCCCGGTGATGTGATCGTCGCCAGGGGCGGCGCGGCCACCGTGGCCGTAGGCGACGGGCTGCTCGGGCGTGTGGTGGATGGTCTGGGCAAGCCGATCGACAACAAGGGACCGGTTTCGACCAGCGAAGACTACCCGCTGTTGCCGCCGCCGCTCAACCCGCTCGATCGCGATCCGGTGGTGACGCCGATTGGCAGCGGCGTGCGTGCGATCGACGGCATGCTCACCGTTGGCCGCGGCCAGCGTCTCGGTTTGTTCGGCGGCAGCGGTGTGGGCAAGAGCACGCTGATGGGCATGATGGCCCGCGGCACATCGGCCGACGTCACGGTGATTGGCCTGGTGGGTGAACGCGGACGAGAGGTCCGCACGTTTTTGGAACACGACCTGGGCGAAGAGGGTTTGCGCAGGGCCGTGGTGGTCGTCTCGACATCGGACAGTCCGTCGCTGCTCCGGATTCGCGCGGCGTACACTGCGACCGCGATCGCCGAATATTTCCGGGACCAGGGCAAGCAGGTGCTCTTGCTGATGGACTCGGTGACGCGCTTTGCGATGGCGCAGCGCGAAGTCGGGCTGGCGGCGGGCGAACCGCCGACGGCAAAGGGCTATCCGCCGTCCGTGTTTGCGCTGCTGCCGCAGTTATTGGAACGCGCCGGCAACGTGAGGGGTCGTGGCGGCATCACCGCGTTCTACACGGTGCTGGTCGAAGGCGACGACCACAACGAGCCGGTGGCCGATTCGGTCCGCGCGATTCTCGACGGCCACGTCGTGCTGTCGCGCGATCTGGCGTCGTCGAACCACTATCCCGCGATCGACATTCTGCAGAGCGTCAGCCGAACGATGCCGGATGTGACGACGGTCGAGCACCGCGTCCAGGCCGGGCGCGTCCGCGAATGGCTGGCCACGCTGCGCAGCGCCGAAGACCTGGTGAATGTCGGCGCGTACGTGGCTGGCAGCAATCCCAAGATCGACGAAGCGCTTGCGCGACGTGACAGCATCACGTCCTTCCTGCGTCAGTCGGCCGACGCTCCGTGCAACTCCACCGCTGCGCTCCAGGCTCTGCTGCAAGTTTAACCATGCGTCCTTTTGTGTTTCGCGCCTACGCTGCGCTCGACTTGCGCCGTCAACGTGACAAGGACGCGCAACGCGATTTAGCTATGGCAAACGCGGCTGTGGCCCTCGCGGAGGCCGAGCGTGATGCGTCGGTGCGGGCCTGCGAAGAGGGAAAGATCCGAGCGGTCGACGAGGAACGGCGCGGCGGCGAACTGGCCGCCGTGATGTGGTACCGAAATTGGATACTCCTGCAGCAGCGAGAGATCGAGCGGCGAGGCGAACTGGTGATCAACCGGAGAGCCGACGCAGATAAAGCTCGAGAGCGAGCGACACGCACGCACGTTGATGTGCGGGTCCTGGAGAAGTTGAGAGAGCGTCAGTATCGCGCCTACACCATCGAGGTTCAGCGCGCCGAGCAAAAGGAAATTGACTGGCTGGCCGTCTTGCGCTCGTTAGCGCCGGCCGCTGGTCTCGAGGAGACTCAATGAGCGTCGACCCCACCAGCGTGCTTTCGGGTTCGGGTTCGAGTTCGGCTTCGGCGGCGGCTGCTGCCGTGGCTGCGACGTCCACCAAAGACAACATTGGCAAGGACGCGTTTCTCAAGTTGCTCGTGACGCAGCTTCAGCATCAGGATCCGACCAAGCCGATGGACGACTCGGCGTTCCTGGCGCAGCTCGCGCAGTTCAGCTCGCTCGAACAATTGACGCAGATTGCCGAATCCACGGCGGCCCTTCGCGCCGTCTTCGAAGCGCTTCCGAGCACCACCACCGCGACGACTGCCTATACGCAGTCGGCCGCCGCCACTCCGAGCACCACGACGTCGGCCGCGACTGGCACGACGACGGAGATGCCCACGGCCGCGCCCCTCATCCTGGGCGGGTCCTCAACGTCGACCTCAAATCCGTAGTTGAGGGCGACCAGGAAATCAGTCAAACCGTACACGCATAGGCAAGGGGACACGACACCATGGCAGCAGGATCCTTCTCGGCAGGTCTTTCGGGGCTCAGCGCAAACTCAGCCTACCTGAGTGTAATCGGCAACAACCTGGCAAACATCAATACGGTCGCGTTCAAGTCGAGCGCGGTCAGTTTCCAGGACCTGGTGAGCCAGTCGATCACCGGTTCGAGCGCGAACCCGATGCAGGTCGGCCTCGGAGTCAAGGTGGGATCGGTGTCGCCCGTGTTCAGCCAGGGCGCGATCACCAACACCAGTGACGCCACCAACTGCGCGATTCAGGGCGCCGGCTTCTTCATTGTTGCCGGGCCGGATGGCAACTCGTACACGCGCTCGGGAGACTTCAGCTTCAACGCGGACGGGAAGCTCGTCACGCCGGATGGCCTGGCCGCCCAGGGGTGGACCACGACCGATTCGACAACCGGCAAGGTGACCACGACCGGCCAACCCAACGACATCATCCTGTCGCCAGGGGTGCTCCGCGCCCCGGTCAAGACGACCACCTTCAAGACTCTCACCAATCTGGACTCGGCCGCAGCCTCCGGCGATCAGTTCACTTCGTCGGTGCAGTTGTACGACGCGCTTGGCAAGTCTCACGTGATGACCATCACGTACACGAAAGGCGCCACTGCCGGCACGTGGGACGCGAAGTTCCAGCTGCCCGGGAGTGAGCTGGCCCAGGTCGGTGGGGCGGCGAATCCTGCGGTCGTGACCATCGCCGAAGCAACGCTGAAATTCGACTCAGGCGGGAAACTGGCGGTGGTGACGGGCGTGAGCGGAGCCGGTGGAACGCCCGCCTACGCGACGGCGGCAGGAGGCGGAGATCTCACCGCCGCAACGCCGGTGCCTCTGACAGACGTGACTTTCAGCACGCCGGCGGCATGGCTCAACGGCGCAGCGGTCAACGCACTGACCTGGGACATCGTCGACTCCTCAGCCGTCGGCGCGCTGACCGGATTCCGGTCGACCTCGACGACGGCGTCGATCACCCAGAACGGCGCGGGGCCAGGGATGATCAATAACATCACCATCACGGCCGATGGCACGATCGTGGCCGCGCTGGGTGCCGGCGCGTCGGTGCAGGTCGGTCAGATTGCGCTCGCCTCGTTCAACAATCCGAAGGGGCTCACGAAGGTCGGCTCTAGCCGATACGGCGAAAGCGAGGCAGCCGGTCTGCCCAACGTCGGCATCGCCGGCACCGGCGGCCGTGGCACGCTCATTGGCAGCGCCCTTGAAG
>Ga0194060_10001487_pt1 | contig 16755 bp, 11 predicted proteins | sample SepL225m_MetaG_FD_163427 | JGI IMG/M metagenome (GOLD analysis project Ga0194060, IMG submission 163427) | Anoxic zone freshwater microbial communities from boreal shield lake in IISD Experimental Lakes Area, Ontario, Canada - Sep2016-L222-5m | ecosystem: Environmental > Aquatic > Freshwater >...
GAGATGCTCATGGGGGAAACCTCCTGCGCTAGGGCCGCTGCGATCGCGCAGCGCCTACCTTAGAGGGTATCCCTCATGTGTGTACTTCTCGCGTAGATCGTCTTGGGGCGGTGTGTAGAGTAGAGATGCCCGCCCGCCCGACGGCTGAAGCCGTGCGGGCATTTCCGGCGTCGGCGAAGGCCGACGCCCGGCGGAACGCCCCGCAGGTGCGACTTCAGTCGCCCGCCGAGGGTATTCAGGGACGTTGACCCTGGAACCCTAGCGAACACTCGCCATGGTCGGTGTGGTATCATGCGTCCATGCTGGATGACTGCACCAAAATGATCTTCCCGGATAGTGGTGAGACCACCTTGCCGCTGCTCTTTGCTCCCCAGGTGCTGCGCTGTGTCGCCGCAGGCCCCGGTGGTCACCCGCTGACCGTGTTGCTCGACACGGGCACCGATCCGTCGGCTATCGACCTCGGCTTGGCCCGGCGCCTGGGCCTGCGTATCGGCGACTTCGCCCTCGGCTCCGACGCTGCCAGCGATAGCGTACCCTTCACCGAGACGGTGCTGCCCTGGCTGCGGCTGGGCGATCTGACATTGCGCGATCTCTACACGGTCGCGGTGGATTTGAGTCGAGCTCCTTTTAAGGTCGATCTGGTGCTGGGCTACAACGTGCTGTCCAGCCTGACTCTGAGCGTCAGTTACACCGGGCGCTGCCTGCACCTACGCCACCCCGATATTGATCCGCCGCCGCCCGGTCCCTCCGGCGTGGCCTTGCCTCTGCGTTTCGTCGATCACTTCCCGGCCCTCTCCGACCTGCGGGTGGCCCACGCCGATGGTGACGTGGATCTCCCTCTGGCCACCATTGATACCGGCTCGAACAGCGGCCTGACCCTCGGGCGCGATATGGTCGCCCAGGTTGGGCTCTACCGCAACGCCGACCGGGCCAGCGCCGGTCAGGGTCAGGGCTTCACCAGCGACACGGCGGTGCTTACAGGTGCCCTGGTTGACCTGCACGTCGGCCCCTTTGCCCTGCGCGACATCGAGATCGACGCGCCCCTCGGTGGGCCGGGCGACCTTGGGCGGGCGAGGCGGGTGAATATCGGCAACCGCCTGCTCTCGCGCTTCGCTCGCCTTACCCTCGATTATCGCCGCAACCTGTGTGTGTTGGATATGTAGGCGGGGCGCAATAGTCCGTGCCGCAAAGCGGCGCGACTGCTGCGCCCCTACGGGACGCCGATGAATTTTTACTCCATTTATTCCCACGGCTTCGCTCGCGCCGCCGTGTGCGTACCCGCCCTGCGCGTGGCCGACCCGGCCTTCAACGCCGAGCGCACCATTGCTCTGGCTCGCCGCGCCTCGGATGCGCAGGCCGCCCTGGCGCTCTTCCCCGAATTGGGCATTTCGGCCTACAGCAACGATGATTTGTTCCACCAGGACGCCCTGCTCGACGCGACGCTTGCCGCGCTAGGCCGGGTGGTAGATGCCAGCGCCGATCTGAACCCGCTGCTGCTGGTGGGCGCACCGCTGCGCTTCGAGGGCCGACTGTTCAACTGCGCGGTGGCGATCTACCACGGCCAGATCCTCGGTGTGACTCCCAAGAGCTACCTGCCGAACTACCGCGAGTTCTACGAGAAACGCCAGTTCGCCGCCGCCCGCGATGCCTTGGCCCGCGAGGTGCGCCTGTTCGGCCAGATCGTGCCCTTCGGCAACGATCTGATCTATGTGGCCGAAAACCTGCCCGGCCTGCTTGTCCACAGCGAGATCTGCGAGGATGTCTGGACGCCCCTGCCGCCGAGCACGATGGCCGCTCTGGCTGGGGCCACGGTACTCTGCAACCTCTCGGCCTCGAATATCACCATCGGCAAGGCCGACTACCGCCGCGACCTGTGCGCCGCCCAGTCGGGCACGTGCGTGGCCGCCTACCTTTACTCGGCGGCTGGCCCCGGCGAGAGTACCACCGACTTAGCATGGGATGGCCACGCCCTGATCTACGAGAATAACGAGCTACTGGCCGAGTCGCAGCGCTTTGCCGACGATGAGCAGGTGATCCTGGCCGACATCGATCTGGAGCGACTGCTCCAGGATCGTATGCGTCTGGGCAGTTTCACCGATAGCGTGGCCGACTATCGCGAGTATCTGCGCCAGATGCGCCACGTGCCCTTTGCCTTCCATGTGCCTGCGGGCGAGGTGCGCCTGCAACGGAATGTCGAGCGATTTCCCTATGTACCGGACAATCCGGTCACCCGCGATGATCGCTGCTATGAGGCGTATAATATCCAGATTCACGGCCTGATCAAGCGCCTGAAGTTCGCCAGGATCACGAAACTGGTGATCGGCGTCTCCGGTGGCCTGGATAGTACCCAGGCGCTGATCGTGGCTGCACGGGCGATGGATCGGCTCGGCCTGCCGCGCACCAACATCCTGGCCTACACTATGCCCGGCTTCGCCACCAGCGACCGCACCCGCACCAACGCCCACGCCCTTATGGCCGCCCTCGGCGTGAGCGCCGCCGAAATTGATATCCGTCCCTCGGCTACCCAGATGCTGCACGACATCGGCCACCCCTTCGCCGACGGCGAGCCGCTCTACGACGTGACCTTCGAGAACGTGCAGGCTGGCGAGCGCACCTCGCACCTCTTCCGCCTGGCCAACCACCACGCCGCCCTGGTGCTGGGCACCGGCGACCTGAGCGAACTGGCGCTGGGCTGGGCTACCTACGGCGTGGGTGACCATATGTCGCACTATAACGTCAATGCCTCGGTGCCGAAAACGCTGATCCAGCACCTCATCCGCTGGGTCATCCGCGACGGCCAGTTCAGCGCCGAGGCTAACATAACCCTCCAGTCGATCCTTGATACCGAGATCTCGCCCGAGTTGGTGCCTTCAACAGCGGGCGACCAGGGCGAACCGGCTCAGAGTACCGAGGCGAAGATCGGCCCCTACGCCTTGCAGGATTTTAACCTCTACTACATTACGCGCTACGGCTTCCGCCCAAGCAAGGTGGCCTTTCTAAGTGAACATGCCTGGGGCAACGCCGCACGTGGCAACTGGCCCGAGGGCTTGCCCGCAGCTAAACGCACCCAGTACGACCTGGCTACGATCAAGGCGTGGCTTCACACGTTCCTGTTTCGCTTCTTTCAGATCAGCCAGTTTAAGCGCTCGACCGTGCCCAACGGCCCCAAGGTCGGCTCAGGTGGATCACTCTCGCCGCGTGGCGACTGGCGCGCCCCCAGCGACTCGGAGGCTACGGTGTGGCTGGACGAACTGCGGGCGAACGTGCCGGAATTTTAGATTTTAGATTTTAGATTTTAGATTTTAGATTTTAGATTTTAGATTTTAGATTTTGGATTTTGGATTTTGGATTTTGGATTTTGGATTTTGGATTTTGGATTTTAGATTTGGCCGGATTCCCCGCCTTTCAATCCACAATCCACAATCCACAATCCACAATCCACAATCCACAATCCACAATCCACAATCCACAATCCACAATCCACAATCCACAATCCACAATCCACAATCCACAATCCACAATCCACCGAGGTGGGCGATGCGCCCGATGATCTTTGCCCTGATGTTGCTGGTTCTGGTGGCCTGCGGCTCCACCGCCGCCGCCAATAGCCCCACCCCGAACCCGGTTGCGGTGGGGAGCCGCATTTTCACGATCCAGTGTGGCGCGTGCCACACTATCTCCGATGTGGGTGCCGATACGCTTGGTCCACGTCTGAGCGCGATGGTCGCCCGCGCCAAGGCGCATCCCGATCCGGCGGTCTGGCTGCGCCTGGCGATCACAAACCCGACTGCCGAGACGGCCCCTGGCTACCAGCTTGTGATGCCCATCAGTTACGGCCAGAGCCTCAGCCCTGCCCAGATCGACGCACTGGTAACGTATATGCTCAAAGTAGGGGGATGAGACGATAGCGGGAACGTGTACAATAGTGGTCGTCATACCCATTTTACTCATTGGGCTGCTATCGGTAGTAGTCTTTCTTGTGTATACCTACACACACCGCCGTGCCAAAAAGATGCTGCGCCAGAGCGAGGCCCACTATCGCCTGGTCTCCGAAAACGCCGCCGACGTGATCTGGATTTTTGATCTGGAGTCCCAGCATTTCACGTATGTTAGCCCATCAGTGCAGAAGTTGCGTGGCTATACCCCGCACGAGGTGATGCAGCAGACCATCGAACAAACCCTCACACCTGCCTCGCTCTGCAAAGTTTTGTTACTGCTGGCCGAACGACCACCCTCCATCGATCTGCCGCCACACACCGACGAACTGGATCAGACCTGCAAGGACGGAAGTATCGTCACCACCGAAGTGACCACCAAATATGTCCTGAACGATGCGGGCAAAATGCAGGTGGTTGGCGTCTCGCGTGACATCACAACCCGTAAACAGGCAGAAATACGCCTAAGTAACCTCAACCGCACCTACGCCCTGCTCAGCGCCATCAACCAAACGATTGTCCGTGTGCGTGAGTCCGATAAATTATTCGAGGAGGCATGCCGGATCGCCGTCGCTCAGGGCGGGTTCCGTATGGCATGGATCGGGCTGCTCGACCCGCAGACGAATCAGGTGCTTCCCGTCGCCAGCGCGGGTGAGGTTGGTACTTATGTGGACAACCTCCGCATTGTACTGGACGGCAGCGAGCGCGGACGTGGCCCCACTGCTACCGCCCTGCTCACAGGTCGGTCTGTCGTGGTGAATGATATTGCCACCGACCCACGTATGGCCCCGTGGCGAACCGACGCCCTGCGCTTGGGCTACCGCTCGATAGCTATTTTTCCATTCATCATCGCAGGCGAACTGCGGGGTACACTTAACCTCTATGCGTCCGAGCTTTATTTTTTCGACGAGGATGAACTCAAGCTATTTGCCGAAATGGTGACAGATATCGCCTTTACGCTGGAATTCATCGAGCAGGAGCAGCAGCGCCGGCGGGCGGAGAAGCAGATTCGGCAGCTTTCCCGCGTCGTTGAGCAGATGGACGACATGGTCGTTATTACGGATGTCTCCGGGACGATTGAGTACGTCAACCCGTCTTTTGAGCGACAGACTGGCTACACTCGCGCCGAAGCGTATGGACAGACGCCGCGCATCCTCAAGTCGGGCTTAGAGAAACCAGAAATCTATGCCGCTGTGTGGTCTACGATCCTGCGCGGCGAATCGTACCGGAGCGAGATCCGCAATCGCAAAAAAAATGACGACCTGTATTATGAGTCGAAGACGATCACGCCTATCCGCGATAAACATGGCGTGATCACCCACTTTGTCTCCACCGGCACGGATATTACCGCCTACAAACAGGCCGAGGCTGCGCTGAAAGAGAGTGAGATCCGCTACCAGGTGATTTTCGAGGGTGCGAACGAGGGTATCCTCGCCGCACGTATCGCGGATCGCTCATTTCAGTACGTCAATCCGGCTCTCTGTGCCATGTTCGGCTACACCCACGATGAGTTCCTGCGACTTGGCATTAATGATATGTATCCAGACGAAGCTCAGCCCAGGGTGTTTGCCGAGTTTCAGGCGATGGTGCGTGGCGAAAGGACGATGGTCTCCAACATTCGCTGTCGTCGCAAAGATGGAAGTATTTTTTATGCCGACATCAAAGCTGCACGAACGCGCATGGATAACCAGGAATTTATGGTCAGCTTTATCAGTGATGTCACTGAACGCCGATCTGCGGAGGAAGCGCTGATCGAGGAGCGCAATTCACTGGCCCGCCGAGTAGATGAACGCACCGCCGACCTCAGCCGCGCCAACACCGACCTGATGCGGGCGGTACGTGCCAAGGATGAGTTCCTCTCCACCATGAGCCACGAGTTACGCACGCCGCTCAATGCGATCCTGGCGTTTAGCGAGGGTCTGCTGGAACAAGTGCGCGGCCCACTCAACGAGCGCCAGCAGGCGTCGCTGCGCAATATCGAAACCAGCGGTCGCCACCTGCTCGCGCTGATTAACGACATCCTCGACATCGCGAAGGTCGAGTCCGGACGCATGGAGTTACAGCACGAGATCTTTGCAATCGTAGACGTATGCGATTCCAGCCTCATGTTTGTCAAGGAGCAGGCGTTCAAAAAGAATCTCCGGCAGGAGTTCCATCTGAATGACCGGCAGGCCACAGTGTATGCCGACCCCAAGCGCCTGAAGCAAATGCTGGTAAACTTGCTCAGTAACGCGGTCAAGTTCACCGAGAAAAATGGCCGGATCCGCCTTGAGGTCAACACCGACGCTGAGATGGGCGTCGTCTACTTTACCGTCGAGGACACCGGTATCGGTATATCGCCTGAGGGCATGGCCCGCCTGTTTCAGCCATTTATTCAGCTCGACTCTCGCCTGAACCGCCAGCACGACGGCACCGGGCTGGGGCTGGCCCTCGTGCGTCGTCTGGCCGAGTTGCACGGTGGCAGCATCTCGCTAGAGAGCGAACCGGGCAAGGGCAGCCGCTTTACCATCGCCTTGCCCTACCCCCCGCCACAGTCAGGGGAGAAGCAGTTCTCTCCTTCGGTCTTCCCGCTTGCGGGGGGTACCACGTTGCACTCTGCCGTCGTCATCGAGGACTCGGAGACGGCAGGGGAGCAGATCGCACGCTACCTGGAGGAGTTGCACATTCACGCCGTCGTCCATCTGGACGGCAAGGGCGCCCTAGAGCACGTGACCAAATCTCCCCCCGATGTGATCTTCCTTGATGTGCAGATGCCGATCCAGTCGGGATGGGACGTATTGGCCCAGCTTAAAGCCGCACCGCACCTGCAGGCTATCCCGGTGGTTATTATTTCTGTAGTGGATGATCGTGCACGCGGGCTGGCTGCTGGTGCGGCTGAGTACGTGGTCAAGCCTATCTCCCGCGAGACACTCCGGAAGGCGCTGGGAATCGTCATCGCTGGGCCGGAAGTTACCCGTGCGGCACTGATCATCGCCACGCCGACCACGCCGACTCCTACCAATGTGCGGATCCTGCTGGTGGATGATAACGAAGTCAATATTATCGCCGTTGGCGATTACTTACAGGATCATGGCTATCATGTGGTGGTCGCCCGCAACGGTCGCGAGGCTCTCGATAGGGTCGTCGATGCTCGCCCGGATGTGATCCTGATGGACATCCAGATGCCCGAGATGGACGGCATGGAGGCGACCCGTTGCCTGCGTGCAATGCCTACCTATGCGGATACGCCGATTATTGCGCTGACCGCCCTGGCCATGCCCGGCGACCGCGAACGCTGTATCGCCGCCGGTGCAACCGAATATCTGACGAAGCCGGTCAGCCTGAAGGGGCTGGTGGACACGATTCGGCGATTGCTGACAGCATGAGAGGTATATATCTCAGATGAGTACCATTCTTATTGTTGATGATAATATTATGGGACGTGAGACGCTGGAAGATCTGCTGGATGGGCAGGGCTACATCCTGGCATTTGCCGCCGACGGCCCGGAGGCGCTGCGGCAGGCCACTGCACTTACACCGGACATGATCCTGCTGGATGTGATGATGCCCGGTATGGACGGATTTGAAGTCTGTCAGCGCCTGCGCGCCGACCCGTATCTGGCCGAAGTACCGGTGATCATGATCACGGCTCTGGATGATGATAACTCGCGCCTGCGCGGGATCGAGGTGGGGGCTGACGATTTTATCGCCAAGCCCTTCAAGCGCACCGAGCTGCGCGCACGGGTCAGAACCATCCTTCGTCTCAACCGCTATCACAACCTGCTCAGCGAGCGCGCCGCACTCCAGCAGGCGCACGCAGACCTGCTCCTCAGCTACGATGCGACGATTGAGGGCTGGGTGTACGCTCTCGACCTGCGCGATAAAGAGACGGAGGGCCACTCCCTGCGGGTCACTGAGATGACCGTGCGGCTGGCCCAGGTGGCGGGCATTGTTGACCCCGAGCTAACCCACGTGCGTCGGGGTGCCTTGCTGCACGATGTGGGCAAGCTTGGCATCCCGGACGCGATCCTGCTCAAGCCCGGCGCGCTGACGGAGGAGGAGTGGGTGATCATGCGCCGCCATCCGCAGTACGCCTATGATATGCTTGCGCCGATCCCCTTTCTGCGCCCGGCCCTCGATATTCCCTTCTGTCACCACGAAAAATGGGACGGTAGCGGCTACCCACGCGGCCTTGTGGGCGAGGAGATCCCGTTAGCGGCGCGGCTGTTTGCCGTTACGGACGTATGGGACGCACTGCGCTCTGATCGCCCGTACCGTGCCGGATGGTCCGTCGAAAAAGTGGTTGACCACATCCGTGCGCAGGCCGGAACGCATTTTGACCCCCAGGCAGTTGAGGTGTTCCTACAGGCGATGGGCTTTGCTGCGTGACCTTCAATCCTTCTGGAGCGGCTTCAGCCGTGTGTGGAGCCGCTCGGTGCGCAAAATCCCGCACGACGAACCGTCATGCGGGAATCGCCCAATGTGAACTCATAGATCTCGTTATGAAATACTAACAATCTGGCTGTGCGCTCCACCTTACTGCCGAGCTATCCGAGTGGTAGACTGATACCATCGGGTTCGGTGATCGATACATACGCCGCTATAAAGTTCCGGCGAAGGTTACCGTTCAGACAATGGCACGACAGCAGGATGTTGCCTGTCCCCTTGTCTCGTCACCCTACCAAATCAGGAGGAGTCAGTTGCACCTAGATCTACTCCGCAGCGACTTAGCCGCACGATCCGTGCTTGAGGAGCGCGCCCGAGCGCTCTCCCGTCAGGATACGGCTACTGAGACCGAGGCTGGTGCTTCAATGCTCTCCTTCCTGCTGGGGGGGTGTAGCTACAGCTTGTCGGCCACATCGGTGCGCGAGGTGCTTGCGCTTCCTCCGATTGCACCGCTGCCCGCCACACCGCCTTTTATTGCGGGCCTGGCGAATGTGCGCGGTCGGTTGGTCGTTGCCCTCGACCTGCGTCCCCTGTTGGAGATTGCGGTGACGCCGCCCGTGCCCGGCAGTTTACTGCTCGTGATCGGTGCGGGCGATGTCACGGCGGGCCTTATCGTCGATAGTGTCGTCACGGTGCGCCAACTGGCCGAAACCCTCGACCCGACCCCGGCGGCGGCCGCCGGGCGTGGGCAAACATGGGTACGCGGTGTCGATTCAACCCTTAGCCTCCACCTCGATAGCGATGTGCTGTTGGCCGACCCGCGCCTGGTTATCAATGCGGAGAGTGCTGAGTGATGATCTCTTTAGAGGGAGCCACGTTCTCTCTGAGAGTGTCACAACGGCACAATAAGTGTCCGGAGTGTTCTATGAGCGACATCTTACTGATCGAAGACAGTCCAAGCCAAGCGATTCGGTTCCAACTAATGCTTGAGCGCGAGGGCTATAGCGTCAGAATTGTCGCCGACGGAGCCGTTGGGTGGCGTATCGCATGTGCTGATCCGCCGCGCTTGATCCTGCTCGATATTGATTTACCCACCCTCAACGGATTCCAGATCCTCGGTCGTCTCAAGCGCGACCGCAACACCGCCGGGATCCCGGTGGTGATGCTCACCCACCGCGACAATGTGGATAGTGTGCAGCGGGCGATTGACCTTGGTGCCGACGACTACCTCTTCAAAGACGACGCACCCTACGAACTCTGTGCCACCGTCGCTCAGTCGATGCGCTAGGTCACAGGCTCGCAGGTAGTTACCGTTTAGCACCCCCCCCCGCTCCCAGCCTCTCACCCACAAGGGGAGGTGGGAGCCGATCCCGCGCATCCTGATGTGAATTCTTCCCCTTTCCCCTTGTGGGTAGAACGTAGGGAGCCGTGTGATGGGTAGATACAACAACCTCAGCATCCGCAGCAAAATTCTGCTTGTCGTGGTCTTCGTCCTCATTGCAATGACCCTCGTTTCCACGCTGGCCTACATTGGCATCCTGGACAGCCTTAACCGCGAGTCCGATGTCCGTAGCAGCTACACGGTTATTACGCAGAGCGACGAGATCCTGATCCAACTGGTGAATATGGAAACCGGTGAGCGCGGCTTTCTGCTGACAGGCAATGATAGTTTTTTGGAACCCTATACAACTGGCTACACAGACTACCAGCGCTCGATCACGTCCTTGCGCAAGGCAGTTGCCAGCCAAGACACCAGTACGGTTGCCGATCTCGATGTCCTCGCCGAGAAGATCCGCAGTTGGCGCGTCGAAGTGATTGAGCCACTGATCCAGATGCGCCGCGATGTGAATACGGGGAAGACCTCGACCGAAACGTTGCTCGCCCGTGTGAGCGATGGTGAGGGGAAGCGCCGCTTCGACGAGATCCGCACCTTGATCGGGGGCTTCATCGATCACGCGAATCAGAAGCTCATCCAGCGGAACACCGACTCCGAGGGTGCTGCAACGAGGCTTCAAATCACCCTGATCGGTGGCACAGTCGCGGCAATCCTGTTCAGCATTATTGGCACGATTGTGATCTCCAACGGCATCGCCTACCGACTCGGTCTTGTCGCTCGCGCCGCAGATAGCATGTCGCAGGGCAACCTCGACGACCGCCACGAACTGCCCTCTGAGAATGATGAGGTTGGTCGGCTGGCCAAATCGTTTAGTCTCATGGCGCGTACTATTCGCACCCAGATCGACGAGCAGCGCCGAGTGAATGCGGATCTGATTGCCGCCAGCGACACGAAAGTGGCCAAAGAGTATCTGGAGCAGATGGTTCGTTCGTATTCGTCCTTCGCCGATGAGGTGTCCCGTGGCAATCTCACCGCCCGTCTGAGTGTGTCCGCCACCCAGCAGGATGAACTGGCCACCCTAGGACGCGCCCTGAACACGATGGTTGAGGGTTTGCACCAGATCACCTCGCAGACCCAGCAGGCCGCCACAAATATCGCGGCGGCGGCGGCCGAGATCCTCTCCGCTACCACCCAGCAGGCCGCCTCAGCCGCCGAGCAGTCGGCCGCCCTTACCCAGACGACCACCACCATTGATGAGGTCAAGGCCATCGCCGTCCAGACGGCCCAGCAGGCTGCCCAAGTCGCTCACGATAGCCAGTTGGCCTTGAGCGCGGCTCGCCAGGGTACCAGCTCGGTTGAGGAGACCGTCTCCGGCATGGGCCAGATCCGCTCCCGTGTCGAGAGCATCGCGGAGACCATCCTGGCCCTCGCTGAGCAGACCCAGGCGATCAGCACGATTATCACCACGGTGAGCGAGCTCGCCGACCAGAGTAATCTCCTGGCGCTGAACGCAGCGATCGAGGCCGCCCGCGCCGGTGAGCAGGGCCGCAGCTTCGCCGTGGTCGCCCAGCATGTGCGCGACCTCGCTGAGCGCTCGAAGGGTGCGGCCCAGCAGGTGCGCGAGATCCTCTCGGAGATCCAGAAGGCGACGAACGCCGCCGTGCTCGTGACCGAGGAGGGCACAAAAGGTGTCGAGAATGGCGCACGTCTGGCCGGACAGGCTGGCCAGGTGATTCACCGCATCGCCGCCGAAGTGGAGGGCGGTGCCCAGGCTAACGTCCAGATGGCCGCCGCCGCGCAGCAGCAGACGGCGGGCATGGAGCAGATCGGTCAGGCGATGGGCAGCATCCAGCAGGCGACCACCCAGGCTTTGGCCAGCACCCGCCAGGCTGAGCGCGCCGCCCAAGATCTGCACACGCTTGCCCAGTCGCTCCAGCGCACCATTGCCGCTTATCGACTGTAGAGGTGATACCCATGAATTTCTCGATTCGCATCAAGCTCTTGGCCGCTCTCGGGCTGAGCCTCGTACTCCTCCTCGTGCTGGGGGTCTTCGCGCTCTTCCAGATGAGTACGATGAACGCACGGGCCGTCTTTGTGGGTGAGAATAGCATCCCCACCCTAAACATGGCCTCGGATATGCGTCGGATTGCGAACCGTTATCGGTTTTCCCAAGGAGCGTACTTGCTCGCCATTACGTCTGAAGAACGATCTCTTTTGAGTGAGGATATGCTCACGCAAGAGAAGGAGATGACGACGATATTCCGCAACTACGCGATGTTGATTGTCGCAACTGACTCGAGCGAGCGCCAGGCGTACGATGCGATTGTCAACGATTGGACCGACTTTGTCAGTCAGTCTCGCAGCATGATTATTACGACGAGTATCACGGCTACCAACGAGGAGAAGGAAACCGCGTTTCATGCTTCCGACGCTAAGTTTCAGAGCCTGGTTGAAGCGACCGCGAAGCTGAGGGAAATTGTCGGCACACAGAGCGATGAGTCTCTACAAGCCGTACAATCCACCTACGAAGGTTCACGCACGCTGGTTCTCGGCAGCACCGCCCTGGCTATTCTGGTCTCTGCCGTCTTCGGCCTGATTATCTCGACGGCAATTGTCCGCAACATCGGGCTGCTCACGCGGGCGACCGCCGCAGTCGCCGCTGGCGATATGAGTCAGCAGGTCACGATGCGCAGTGGCGATGAACTGGGCACTCTGGCCACCAGTTTTAACCAGATGACCGAAAACCTGCGCGCAAGCAAGACGACCGAGGAGCAGGCGCACAAGCAGGAGATCCAGCGCAACCAGGCCGAGCGTGAGACCCGCGCTGAGCTCCAGCGCGTTGTGGCCCACTATAGCGACTTCATTGCCCGTATCGCCGCTGGCGATCTGACCTCGCGTGTCGATGAGCAGGGCGATGCTGAGATGCGCCGGATCGGTGTCGACCTGAATAAGATGGTCGAGGGTTTGCACCAGATCACCACGCAAACCCAGCAGGCGGCCGCAAACATCGCGGCGGCGGCAGCCGAGATCCTCTCTGCCACCACCCAGCAAGCCGCGTCGGCCGCCGAGCAGTCGGCCGCCCTTACCCAGACCACCACCACCATTGATGAGGTCAAGGCCATCGCTCTCCAGACGGCCCAGCAGGCCGCCCAGGTGGCTCACGATAGCCAGTCGGCCCTCAATGCGGCCCGTGAGGGCACCAGTTCGGTTGAGGAGACGGTCATCGGTATGAGCCAGATCCGCTCCCGTGTCGAGAGTATCGCGGAGACTATTCTGGCCCTCGCGGAGCAGACCCAGGCGATTGGGACAATCATTACGACGGTGAGCGAACTGGCTGACCAGAGCAATCTGCTGGCGCTGAACGCGGCGATTGAGGCCGCCCGCGCCGGTGAGCAGGGCCGTAGCTTCGCCGTCGTCGCCCAGCATGTGCGCGACCTCGCCGAGCGCTCGAAGGGTGCCACCCAGCAGGTGCGCGAGATCCTCTCGGAGATCCAGAAGGCGACCAATGCCGCCGTACTCGTGACCGAGGAGGGCACCAAGGGTGTCGAGACCGGCGCACGTCTGGCCGGGCAGGCAGGCCAGGTGATCCACCGCATCGCCGCCGAGGTCGAGGGCGGTGCCCAGGCCAACGTGCAAATGGCCGCCGCCGCGCAGCAGCAGACGGCGGGCATGGAGCAGATCGGCCAGGCGATGGGTAGCATTCAGCAGGCTACCACCCAGGCCCTGGCCAGTACGCGCCAGGCTGAGCGCGCCGCCCAGGATCTGCACACGCTCGCCCAGTCTCTCCAGCGCACCATCGCCGCGTACCGACTGTAGCGGTGACTAGTCCAGGGCTGTTGCAAAGTCGTGTGATCGCCGCTCAGCCCTCATCCCCCAGCCCCCTCTCCCTGAACGGGAGAGGGGGAGTTGGATGTGTCCTGCTGCGGAATCTCCCCTCTCCCCGTGAGGGAGAGGGGCAGGGGGTGAGGGCCGGAGGGTGACGTTGCAACAGCCCTGGGTGTCTATCCAAACGCACGCACGAAACGCGCATTATGCTATACTCTGGACTACAGAAAACAATGGGATTTCCCAAGATCTACAGTAAGGCATGTTTCAAAATGGGCACATTCAGCTTTATAGTCTTGCGATGATGCGCCGAGGCGATGAGGCGCTCATATCGAGTCATCGCCTCATCGCCTCGGCGCTGAACTGTCACGCTAGATTGAAACATGCCTAAGACATGGTACAGAACAGCTTGACAGTTTGGCGATGCGGCGATGTGGCGATACAGTCGCATCCTCGCCTCATTGCCACGTTGTAAAGCCGTTCTGAAACATGCTTAAGGAAAGGATGGTGGAGAGTATACCAATCCTCATAAGAGCCGTAAGAAGGAGACCAAGCTTCTGCTAAGTGAAGCCTGGACTCGTCTTCGCGGATTTAAGAGGACTGCTGTATCAATACGAAGTGCGTGTAACTCACTGCGAGAACTTTACACAACACCAGGGTATCTATCTACGTACACACTCATTCCTGTCGTACCTACATACTGCGTAAGGTGAGTATGAACCTCTCAATTCGCTTAAAACTCTTAGCTGTCGTCGGAATGAGCCTGGTACTCCTGTTGGTACTAGGCATCTTCGCGCTCTCCCAGATGAGCGAGATGAACGCACGGGCCGCCTTCGTGGGCGAAAAAAGTATCCCTACCCTCAATACAGCCTCTGACATACGCCGGATTGTGAACCGCTACCGAGCGCTCCAGGGATCGTTCCTGATCATGTCTTCCCAAGACCTAACGCGTGTGACGGATGAACTGGCCCTTCAAGAGAGGGATATGGCCGTACTGCTCCGCAGTTACGAGGGCATGATGACCACCGACCAGAAGGAGCAGCAGGCATACAACACAATTGTTACCCAGTGGACCGACTTTGTCAGTCAGACCCACAGCTTGATTCTGACAACGGCTAACAGTGTCAGCATAACGGACAAGGGAACTGCTTTCAATGCACTCGAAAATGAATTTCAGTCCCTCGTCACGAGTACCACCACGCTGCGCGATATTGTTGGCACTCGAACTGACGAAGCCATGCGCAGTGCGCAATCTGCCTACGACGGCTCGCGCACACTGCTGATCGGCAGCATCGCACTGTCCATCCTCTCGTCTGCCATCGTTGGCGTGTTTGTCTCGACGCTGATTGTCCGCAACATCAGTTTGCTCACCCGCGCCGTTGCCGCCGTCGCCGCTGGCAACTTGGATCAGCAGATCACACTGCACAGCCGTGATGAACTGAACACCTTGGCGAATGGGCTGAACCAGATGACCGAGAACCTGCGTGCGACGAAGGCCACCGAGCGCGAGATTCGTGTCGAGATCCAGCGGGTCGTGACCCACTACAGCGGGTTTATTACCCGTATTGCCACTGGCGACCTGACCTCACGTATCGAGGAGCAGGGCGATATCGAACTGCGCCGGATCGGCACCGACCTGAACAAGATGGTCGATGGCTTGCACCAGATCACCTCGCAGACCCAGCAGGCTGCCGCAAGTATCGCGGCGGCAGCAGCCGAAATCCTGGCTGCTACCACCCAGCAGGCTGCCTCTGCCACCGAGCAGTCGGTCGCCATCACCCAGACATCTACCACCATCGATGAGGTCAAGGCCATCGCCCTCCAGACGGCCCAGCAGGCCGCTCAGGTAGCCCACGATAGCCAGGTCGCCCTGAATGTGGCGCGCGAAGGTACTGGCTCGGTTGAGGAGACGGTCGTCGGCATGGGCCAGATCCGTTCCCGCGTCGAGAGCATCGCCGACACCATCCTGGCCCTCGCGGAGCAGACCCAGGCGATTGGCATGATTATCACCACGGTGAGCGATCTCGCCGACCAGAGCAATCTGCTGGCGCTGAACGCCGCAATCGAGGCCGCCCGCGCCGGTGAGCAGGGCCGTAGCTTCGCCGTCGTCGCCCAACATGTGCGTGACCTAGCCGACCGCTCGAAGGGGGCCACCCAGCAGGTGCGCGAGATTCTTATGGAGATCCAGAAGGCCACTAACACCGCTGTGCTGGTGACCGAGGAAGGCACCAAGGGTGTCGAGTCCGGCGCACGCCTCGCCAAGCAGGCTGGTCAGGTGATCCACCGCATCGCCGCCGAGGTCGAGGGCGGTGCTCAGGCCAACGTGCAAATGGCCGCTGCCGCGCAGCAACAGACGGCGGGCATGGAGCAGATCGGTCAGGCCATGGGCAATATTCAGCAGGCTACCACCCAGACGATGGCCAGCACGCGCCAGGCTGAGCGCGCCGCCCAGGATCTGCACACGCTTGCCCAGTCTCTCCAGCGCACCATCTCCGCCTATCGATTGTAGATTGTCGATTGCAGATTGTTGATTGTCGCAACCCTCTTGCAGCTATGAAAGGGAGTCAAGGCTTTAGCCGATTGAAGCCTTGACTTCCCCATCACAACCGGGATGTAACAGCTATTGTAGTTTTGACTGCACGGTGTCACATCAACAATCCGCAATCCGCAATCTGTAATCACACGAAGGCTTCCTATGTTCACAGATGCTGACATTATGGCCCAGGTGCTCGCCGCTTTTCGCGCCGAGCAGGCCGAGCATCGTCAGGCGGCTGGCGAGATCTTGCTGGAATTGGAGCGCGACCCGACTCATTCGCAGCGGAAGGAGTTGCTGGATCAGCTTTTCCGCGAAGCCCATAGCCTCAAAGGTGGTGCCCGTGCCGCCGGGTTGCTGGATGTCGAACAGCTTGCGCACTGCATTGAGGATGTGTTCGCTGCCGCACGCGATGGTCAGCTTGAACTGAGCCCATCGGTGTGTGACCCGATCTACGCGGGACTTGATGCGGTTGGCGTCCTGATGGCCCGCTACGATGCCGGTATACCGGCTGACCTTACACCCTACCAATCCCTGCTCGATACACTCGCTGGGACTCTTAGCGGTGGATCTACATCATCTGCGCCCGCGCTCGTTTCTGTGTCAGTGCCCGTGTTTATGCAAACGCCCGCGTCTGTGCCAGTACCCGTGTTTATGCAAACGCCCGCGTCTGTGCCAGCGCCCGTGTTTATGCAAACGCCCGAGCCTGCGCCCGCGCCCGTGTTTATGCAAACGCCCGAGCCTGCGCCCGCGCCCGTGCC
>Ga0194060_10001488_pt1 | contig 16754 bp, 13 predicted proteins | sample SepL225m_MetaG_FD_163427 | JGI IMG/M metagenome (GOLD analysis project Ga0194060, IMG submission 163427) | Anoxic zone freshwater microbial communities from boreal shield lake in IISD Experimental Lakes Area, Ontario, Canada - Sep2016-L222-5m | ecosystem: Environmental > Aquatic > Freshwater >...
GCCCGGTGTTGTTTTTATATTTAAATATTTAATATTTAAATATAAAAAGCTTGTATTTCAAGCTTTTTAATATATATACACCTCACACACAGACCTATACTTAGTATTATATTTTATATATACTAAATACATGAAATTCGAATGCAAAGGTGCAGCATTAGTTACAGCAGTTCAACAAGTAGCAAAGGCTCGTAGTAAACAATCAAATCAAAACTATTTACAAGATATTCATTTATCTTTAGAAGATCATCAATTAAGTTTAAGAGCTACAAATCTTGAACTATTTTGTGAAAAAAGTATTTCCGTAAAAGGTATACAAAATGGTAATTGTATTTTACAAGGAGAAACTATTGTTAAAATAATTCCATTCCTTCAAAAAAATGATACTATTTTTTCTTGTGAATTAATCGATGGAGTTTTTTCTATTACAAGCGATAAAGAGGTTATAGAAATTAAAGTTACACCTTATGAAGATTTTCCAACACTTCCACCACAAGGAAAGCATATTGGTAGAATCTCTAAAGATATACTCTCTGTTCTTTTAAAAGAGGTTTCTTTTTGTGCAGCAACAACAGAAATAAAACCAGAAATTGCTTCTGTTTATTTATATACAAAAGATAATAATATTATCTCTGTTGCAACAGACTCTTATAGACTTGCTGAAAAAGTTTTAGAATCACCAAGTTCTATGTCCTTAAACGTTTTAATTCCACAAAAACACATTGCTGATATTTTATATATTATTGGGGAAGAGGAAGAAGAGTTAGAATTGTCTCTTTATGAAAGTATTTTAACTATTACAACCTCCAGAATAGCACTTTGTATTCATACTGTTACCGGTCAATTCCCAGACTATAGACAGCTTTTCCCAAAAAGTTTTACAACCGTTGCAACTTTAAACAAAGACGACATACAAAAGTCTTTAACTTTAACAACCTTCTTTACGGAACAATACTCTCAAGTTAAATGTGTTTTTACAGATACAAGCTTAACATTACATAGTAAAAATGAATCTGTCGGTCAGGTTACAAATAGTATTTCTATTAAAAAAACAGGGGATGATATCGAAGTTAGTTATAACAATAGATATTTCTTAGATGTTTTATCACACATTGTCGGCAATGTTTTAATTTGTTCTTTTACTGTTCCCCAGAAGCCACTTTTCATACAAAGTAAAGAAGATATTACTTTTACTTACTTACTCATGCCTCTTAATCGTTAATTATGGATAATTCACTTTTTTCTAAATATCAAAAAGTAATTAAAGAGGATGGAGATAAGAAACAAACAATAATTAATTTAATAGAAAAAAACTCTGGAATTAAATTAGAGAAAGAAGAGATTGGCATAAAGAAGAAAGAAATAACCCTTTTCATTTCTTCTGCTAAAAAATCTAAACTTCATCAGTCTGAGATAAAAAATATATTAAAAGAAGAAGGCTACACTCTTAGCTATTGAGTACTTGTGGCTGTGGAAGTTGAAAATACTGGAATAATACCACCGCAGAGTGATGGGTGTTTAGTTAACCAATCTTGAAGACCAGTCTCCCATAAATAATATTGGGAATCATTCTCTGGATTATTTGGTAATGATCCATCAGGATTATCTTTTATAACATAACGAAGAATTTCGTGGATACCATCAGTAGAACAGTACTGTCCGCGAAGAATTGGCTTCTGTGAGGTGTTTGGCACTGGATCAGGGAAATACTCTATAGAACTAGTTGCGATGGCTGCAGCCATAGCTTTGTGCCAAATAGGGGCCAATACATATCCAGCCACCTTTTTATCAATTGGACTATTGTCATTATTCCCAGCCCACATCCCAACGACAACAGACGGTGTATATCCTATAACCCAAGTGTCTCGATAGTCATTAGTCGTTCCTGTTTTTGAAGCAACTGGTCTATCACCAAAGAAAAGAGGGGTATTTGCTCCATAAGCTGGAATTTTTGCTTGGTTATCAGATAAAACACTTGAAACTAAAGAAGTAACAGTTTCAGGTAAAACTTCTGTTTGCACTGGGCTAAATTTCTCAAGAATATCACCACTTGAATCCCTGACCTCGATAATTCCTTGAGTTTTACTATAAATACCATTATTTGCAAAAATTCCATAAGAATTGGTTAATTCTAAAAGTGTTACTTCTCCACCACCTAAAACCAACGACAGACCATAACGAGATGGATCATTAATAGTAGAGAGACCCATGTCTTGGGATAATTTAACAGCAGTATTAAGACCAACTAAATAGAGAAGCTTAACAGCTGGAATATTTAAAGATTGAGCTAATGCATCTCTTAAAGAAATCGGCCCACGAAAATTACCATCATAATTTTTAGGCATGTAGCAATCACTTTCTTTTGATCCGTGGTTTGGATTTCCATATGCATCACAATTAGCATTAAATTGAGTTGGAACATCAAATAAAATAGTTTCTGGAGTATATCCAGCCCTAAAAGCTGCCGCATAAACAATAGGTTTAAAAGACGACCCAGGTTGTCTTAGAGCCGTTGTTATATTATATTGGCCATCTATTTCCTTATCAAAAAAATCTCTAGAACCGACCATTGATAAAATCTGGCCAGTACGAGGATCAATAGCAACAAGAGCTGCATTGCTTGCTTTAAATTTTTTAGAATTTTCAACAGCCCCGTCTTTAACAATATCCTCCATTTGTTTTTGTAAAGGATAATCAATTGTTGTAACAACACTAAGTCCACCATTTTGAACCATATCTATACCATATTTTTGTTCCAAATATTCACGTATATACATTACGAAGTGAAGAGCTTTTCCACTATTAGAAACATCGGTATTAAAACTCACTATTTCATTTTGAGCAGCGACTTTTTCAATTTCAGTTATATAACCTAGTTCTTGCATTCTTTGTAAAACTAAATTTTTTCTTTTATCCAACATATCACGATGTTTTCCATAAGGGGAATAATAAGTAGGAGCCTGTGGAAGGGCGGCCAGATAAGCGGCCTCAGCTAAAGTAACCTCTTTTGCATGTTTATTAAAATAAGAAACAGAAGCCTCTTCTACTCCATATAAGGTTCCACCATAAGGACTTTCATTTAAATACATTTGAAGTATGGTATTTTTTGGAACTTGGGCATCTAATTTAAGAGAAAGAATAATTTCTTTTAATTTTCTGGTTATGGTTTTATCTCTGGTTAATAATGCATTTTTTATAACTTGTTGATCAATTGTAGATCCACCTTGAGAAAATCCACCACTTTGTAGATTGGCAAGCATAGCTCGAACAAAAGAAGTTGGACGAAAACCACGATGCTCATAAAAATGAGCATCTTCTATTGAAATGGTGGCATTTCTAATATGTGGACTTATCTCTTCAAAAGGAATTTCTGTACGACGGATATTATCATGTAAATTATATAAAACTATTTTTCCAGTTCTGTCGTATATTTTTGTTGAATTTGAGATATCTCTATTTTCAAAATTATTAAAATCTGGAAGATTTAAAGTAGCAATCCAACCAGTTACTAAAGCAAGTCCAATAATTAAAATTGAGATAATTATAAAAAAGCCGTCACGGAGGACTTTTTTAATAAAGTTTTTCTTTCTTCGAGAATGAACTTCGTGCATATTTGTAATAATAACACAACCTTATCACAAGGCCATCTCTATGATAAGATGTTATATATGGACAAAGTAATTATAGATGAGGCAAAAATCGATGAAATATTAACCCGTGGGGTTGAAGACGTAATAGTTAAAGAGGAGTTAAAAGCAGCGCTTCTTTCAGGGAGACAGCTTAGAATTAAACTAGGAGTAGATCCAACAGGGGGAAAAATACACATTGGAAGAGCTGTTCCACTTAGGAAACTTCGTGAATTTCAACGTCTCGGCCATCAAGTTGTTTTTATCGTTGGTAATTTTACGGCACAAATAGGTGACGCCTCAGACAAAACAGAAAAACGTCCAATACGAACCCGTGCAGAAATAGACGAAAACTTAAAAGATTATAAAAGTCAGATTTCTAAAATTCTTGATTTATCAAAAACAGAATTTGTTTATAATGATGACTGGCTTTCCAAGCTTACCTTTGGAGAAATCGCGGTACTTTCCGAATGTTTTACTGTGCAACAAATGTTGGCACGTAGAAATTTTAAAGATAGATATGAGGCTGGAAAAGAAATTTCTCTTCGAGAATTTTTGTATCCAATTATGCAAGGATATGACTCTGTCGCAGTTAAGGCTGATGTAGAAATAGGGGGTAATGACCAGCTCTTTAACTTAATGGCGGGAAGAGTTATTCAAGAACATTATGGAATGCCAAAACAAAGTATTCTTACTTTTGAAATGCTTGAAGGAACAGATGGCAGAAAGATGTCTACTTCATGGGGCAACATTATAACTATTGTAGATGAGCCGTTTGATATGTTTGGAAAATTAATGTCAATTCGAGATGAATTAATTGTTAAGTATTTTAAACTTTGTACAGATCTTCCAATTTCAGAAATTGATTTAATTAGTCAAGATTTAAAAGAAGGAGGAAACCCACGTGATATAAAAATGAGATTAGCTACAGAAATTGTAACTATGTATAGTACAGAAAAAGATGCAAGCCTTGCTAAGTCTTCTTGGATTGAAACTTTTTCAAAAGGAGGTATTCCAGAAAAAATTCCAGAAATAAATACAACCTCCGATAAGGAAATGGTTGATGTTTTAATTGAAAATGAAATTGTTTCTTCAAAAACAGACTGGAGAAGATTGGTTAATGACGGAGCTGTTGCTGATACAGAAGGGGTGGCGATTACAGATGTAAAAGAAAAAGCTAGAAATGTAACTCTAAAAATCGGAAAGAAGAGATTCGTTAGAATAATAGTAGAGAGTTAAGAGGAAAGAGGTAAGAGAAGATACAAATACAGAATGGCCCCCTTTGGGGGCCATTCTGTATTTACTCTAAACTCTCTCCTTTATTTCTCTTACCTACCCCTACCAGTAGCCCTCATCGTTCGCTGCAAAAGCTATGTCTATTTCATCAGCCTCTTCATCTTCTTCTTTGAAAACAACCACTTCTTCTTCAACAAGAATATCCTCATCAAACACCGCCTCTAGAGCGTCTGGATTTATTTCCCCAACTGGTTTTGTCTCTTCTTCATCAATAAGCATACAAGTTTATAATCGTTAATGTAAGAAAAGATACCATGGTCTTATTTGGAATGCAAGTGGGGATAAATAGTAAAGAGTTTAGAGGAAAGAGTTTAGAGTAAATTCAAATGCGGGTGGCCACTTTGTGGCCACCCGCATTTCACTCTTTCCTCTTTCCTTTATTTTTTCTTAACTAGTTCTTACCTATTTCAGGGAAATCATTTTTCTGTGCGCTGAGTGAGTTAAAGAAATAGCAATAGCATCCATTTCATCGTCTAAAATATCATTTTTAATTTGCCCTTTAAGTATTTTTGAAGTCATGTGAGCAATATCATTTTTTGTTGCCCGACCATGTCCAGCTATCGCCAATTTAATTTGAGGAGGGGAATATTCGAATATTTTTACATCATGTATATGAGAAAGATATATACAAATACCTCTCACTTCAGCAACGGTAATAACCGTTTTTTGATTTGTTGTAAAAAAAAGTGTTTCGATAGCCAGCTCAGCTGGCTTATACTTTTTAAGTATTTTACTTAATTGATCACCAATTTCAGCAAGGCGAATTTCAAAACTTTCTTTTTTAGAAGTAGTAATACATTCAGAGTGTATTAATGTTTCTTTGCTTCCTTCTTTATCCAAAATACAAATACCTAATCTGTCAAACCCCGGGTCTATTCCTAAAATTCTAACTGAAGACATTTTATTTTTTAAAGTGTTTAATTGCTTTCTCAGTTGCCTTTCTCCCTCTTGGTGTACGTTCCAACATTCCTATTTGTATCAAATATGGTTCCGTCACATCTTCAATAGTTGCTTCTTCTTCACCAGTTGCCGCAGCTAAAGTATTTATTCCCACTGGTCCACCATTAAAAGTATTAACAAGAGCATCTAAAATCATTCTCTCAGAAACACCGATACCAAACTCATCAATCTCAAGCAATGCAAGTGAAGTGTCTACAACATCTTTATCAATTATTGCTTTATGTACTTGTGCATAATCTCTGGCACGTTTTAAATAATAATTTGCAATACGCGGAGTAAAACGTGAACGCTTTGCTATTTCATGTGCAGCGTCATCTGGAATTTCTGTTCCTAAAATCTTTGCACTATTTTTTACAATTGTTCCAATCTCAGGCTCTGTATAATATTGTAGACGATAAACTCCACCAGAAAATCTTGAACGAAGAGGGCTCGATAGAAGTGAGATGCGAGTAGTTGCCCCTATTAAAGTAAAAGGAGGAAGATCAAGTTGTATAGTACGAGCGGAAGGGCCTTTACCAATTATGATATCTAATTTACCAGACTCCATTGCTGGATATAAAACTTCTTCAATCATTTTGTTTAATCGATGTATTTCATCAATAAATAAAATATCTCCTGGGGTAAGATTGGTTAATATTGCAGCTAAATCGCCAACTTTCATAATGGCGGGCCCACTGGACAATTTTAAATTTGCATTTAACTCTTTTGCAATTAAATGTGCGAGGGTTGTCTTTCCAAGTCCTGGTGGACCATATAAAAGTATGTGTTCAGGAGGGGAATTTCTCTCTTTCGCCGCTGTTAAAAGTATATGTAAATTTTTTTTAATGACTTCTTGACCAATATAATCAGAAAATTTAGACGGACGAAGTGTACTATCTAAATGTCTTGTTTCTTCAGATTCTATTTTGATTTCTTTTGGTTCAATTTGGGTCATAATAAAAGGATTTGACAAGAGTGAAATTAAATGCTATAATATAAAAAGTTAAGGTATTTTTGTCAAAGCCCATACATCTCTAAACAATCGCTGATTTATCAGCATCTACTAATTCGAAGGACGGTCTGGTTGGATTTATTCCATCTGTGCTTATCCTTATGAAGGTTTATTCTTCACCAAGGGGTTGCTTAGAGATGTCTGTGCTTTGCAAGGCCAAAGGTCTAATTTCTAATTGACCTAATAAAAATTCCTCATGTATTTTATTAGACCTTCCTTTTCGCTAATCTGCGAAAAGGTCAACAACTTTCCCCACCTCATCAATCGAAGTAATTCCTGCCAACACCTTAAGTATAGCATCCTCTCGCAACGAGGGGATTCCTTGGCTTAAGGCTGCATCTTTTATCTCTCTTTCACCTGGATTAGTAACTAAAAGTCTTTCAATTTCAGGAGTTATAACTAGGGCTTCAAAAATTCCAATACGCCCAAAGTATCCTGTTCCACCACAATGATCACATCCAACAGGTTTAAAAATAGAATAATGAGTGTCTGGGGCGAAGCTAATCATTGAAGCTTGTTTCCCTTCAGTTACCATTGCGCCTAAAACATTTGTAATGATACGAATTTCTTTTTCATTAGCTTCAACTTCTGCTTTACACTCCTCACATAAAGTTCTTACAAGTCTTTGGGCAAGAGCAATTGAAAGGGCCCCAGCTAAAACTTTTGGGTTTACCCCAAGGTCGATTAATCTAGGAATTGTTCCAGCTGCATTGTTGGTGTGAAGTGTAGAAAAAACCAAGTGACCAGTTAAGGCAGCATTTACAGAAACTTTTGCAGTATCTGTATCACGAATTTCACCTACCATGATTATGTCTGGATCTTGGCGAAGAGCCGCTCGTAGACCTGACAAAAATGTGTAACCTTTTTCTTCCTCGACTTGGGTTTGTGTTATTCCTTCCAAGTGATATTCAACAGGATCTTCAATCGTTATTATTTTTACATCCGGTGTAGAAACTTTATTTAGAAAAGCATAAAGAGTGGTTGTTTTACCGCTTCCCGTTGGCCCTGTTGTTAAAATAATTCCATTTGGTTTTGATAGGGCATGATCTAATAATTCACGAACACGAGCAGGGAAGGCGATATTATCAAGATTAGACATAGCGTGCCTTGGATCAAGTAATCTCATAACGAAGTTCTCCCCATAATTTCCTGGAATAGTAGATACACGAACCTCAACTTCAATTTCTCCCAGATCAATACTGAATCTTCCATCTTGTGCATTTGCTTGAGTAGAAAGTTTTAAACCAGAGAGAAGTTTAAATCTCGCTGTTATTTGTTTGAGTGAGGCAAAGTCAAAAAAGGCGACATCTTCAAGTACACCATTTAATCTGTAACGTAAACGAACTTTATCTTCTTCAGCTTCAATGTGTATATCACTAGCGTCAAAAGCAAGAGCTCCTGCGATAATAAGTTCGATTAAGTGTGTAACTTTATAAGCCTCAGTTGACGCGGCTGTTTCTTCAAATAGTTTTTTTAATTCAGTAACATTACTAAATTTTGCCATTAAACCTTCCATATTTTCTTTTGTAAGTTTTAACATTCCACTCTCAACCTTATTTCCTTCATTAATGTCGGCGTATCTATTAAGCACATGCTCAAGGGAGGCGTGTGAACAAAGGAAAAGAGAAAGGGACATATTTCCTTTTTCTAAAGGCTTATAAACCTCTTCTAATTTTGGATTGTTTGGATTAACGGTCGCAACAAAAAGTTTATTTCCAGAAATTTTAAAAGGAGCAGCGCCAGAAGCTCTTGCATCTTCTTCTTTTATAAAATGCATAGCGTCTGGTTCAGGTGCAATTCCTCGCAGATCTACATAGGGTAGACCATATTTATCAGAAAGAACTTTCATCAAGCCCTCTTCCTCTTCTTTATGTAAATCATCAAGTTTGTGATTTTGTACTACATCATCAAAGATTACAGTCATAGGGATAGTATATAACAGAAAAATAAATGTTCCTCACATTGAACATTTTTATGTCGTCACTCGGACTAAATATACAAGATTACTTTTCTATTTAGCTCCTCGCTAGCCAAAATAAATGTATGGGGTGTATTTGTTAAATAAAATTTTATTTTCTAAAAAATAGTTTTTAATTTTCAATTATCAATTATCAATTATCAATTTTCAAAAAAACACTAGGCATTAAATTTTAATTTTTATTTAAATACAGAATAAATATTTCAGTAACGACTATTTTAAATTAGGTAAATATTTATATCTCTAGATATTGTGCCCGCGAGGTGACTACACCTCGCGGGCACAATTCTTAGAAAACTACCCCTTAAAACCCTTATTTTAAAGGCTAATTAGCCTTGACAAATCCTGTAAAACGTGTATAATATATATCAGCGTTATAGGTCGAGGTTTTCTCGTCAAATAACAAAATTCTTTTACTACTGGAGATAAAAATGTTTAAACGTATCACATCTGCCGTCGTTCTGGTTTCTGTCATCTTGTTGGCCGGTTGCGCTGGCCAAGGTTACTATGTGGCAGCGCAAGACCCCAGGAATCCGTACAGTTTCATCCAAATTGCTGGTCGGGTACCATCACCTCCACCACCACTGTGTGTGAAAGATGATGGAGACTTTTTTAAAGTCTCTTGTCCATCAGGTCAGTTGAACATGAGGAAGGTTGGCAGTGATCGCCAATACTCTTGCGTTCAGCAGAATGGAAGTGTTATCGCACCAATCAAATCTTGGCTGCCACACCCCGACCGCAACCAATGTCCGCAAGGGGTTGTGGACCAAAACCAAACGGCAAGCCAGTTTGGAAATGGCGGTGGTGCACCTGTTCTGGACAGCCTTTCCCAATATTGCCAACCAAATGGCTGTGGAAAGGACCAGTATGGTAACTGGGTCAAGAATTGACCTAGTAAAGTGAGAGGGAAAATCACTTAAAAATAACCGATCGGGCGCGTAATCTTCAACGATGCGCGCCCTTTTGAACGCCAATTTTGTAGTTTAAATTCTTTAAATAATGTAAGTGGTGCCAAGGTGGTGAAACATAACGAGCCCTTGACTTTTCTATATTTTAATGTATACTATGTGAGTAAGTCAGGTATTTGGTAATTGTGATAAATATCTTTGAAATTCAATTTTTTAAAGCCGGAATACGGCAAGGAGTTTCCATGAAAGTTTCTAAATTGATCGCGCTCGTCGTGATGGCCACTGTCTCTTTTTTGGCATCGGCCGCCACATTCGACAGCTTTGAGTCCTGTAAAAAGGATAACAAAGAGGAGAGTTATGTCCCGACAAAACAGGCAAAAGGATATCCAAATCGTGCCAAAGGCAAAAATTTGAAAGTAGCAAAGTCCGAGGCGGACGGTTGCTACTTGATGACAACAGCCGAGGGTAAGCGTTGGGTTTTTCTAGCACAAGGGACGGATGTTCTTGTTGCAGGTGCTAAAACCGTGATGCTCGTCACATGCCAGAACGACATCTTCGAGTTCATCCCCACATCCAAAAAAGACGCACCACCCACAAAACTTGTGAGGGTCAAGGAAGAAGTTGTTGTCGAAGTGCTGTGCAAACAGCCCGACGGATCGACGAAGGAGGCAGAGATGATTAACGGCAAGGCGACTTGTTCAGCTATCACCATCGAGGCTCCTGTGGTCGTGAACCGGCCACAAGTGATCCAGCAAGCAACAACCGAATGCAACAACTGCCGTCCAGAAGTTACTTTTGAAAAAAAGGTTGCACGTACGGATGGTCGTTGTGTGGTCGAATTCAAAGACCGCGAAGAGAAGTCTCATTTTGCACGTTTTGATACGGAACGCGGGACCAGCTTGCTGGTGGCTGCACGAGTCGACAACGAACAGGCTGAGTGGAATCACTTCTACAACCCTACATATGTTGGCTATATTGCCAACGGGGAGAAAAAGACGGTTAAGCTAGACTTACCAGCGGATTGCGGTGCTGTCTACAAGGCCATTTCTCACCCAACGGTGCTGGCATGGACTGGTCCACGGCTTGGGCTGACACCTGACTGCGTGCCTGTCGGTCGGCCGTGAGTCAAAAAGTTTTCAAGTATCTCAAACTTGTTGAAAGCCCTCTTGGAAAAGAGGGCTTTTTTGTTTTATTTTTAGGTTGACAAAAGATAACATACGTGATAGTATACGGTTACTTATAAAAGTAGTAAAAAAGTATGAAAACAATTACAAACAAGGTTTTAGTGTTCGTATTCATCGCACAAATGGTCATATCATCAACAGATATGATTTCTGCACAATCATATAATGATTTTGGAGGTACTTCTTTTGTCGACACAACTAATAATTCATCAGGAAATGGATTTAGTTTCATTCCTTTTGATCCAAGTACACAAGTTACTTATGGTAATTTTAATAACACAACATTTACTAATCCAGCTACATATACTGGTAATGTGACTTGCGTTGGTTGTGGATCATTTCCAGTTATAACAAACTCAAATACTTCTACTTTTTCTCCTGTAACTACTTCTTATTCAAATTATGGGACAAATTCATATAGCCCAGTAACTTATGGTTACTCAAATTACGGTTCTGTAAATTACGGTTATACAAACTATGGTCAAACAGGGGGTTCTTCTTGGACTGGGGTAAATTCTTGTTTACAAGGACAGCAATTAATAAATGGGACCTGTCAATATATTTATTGTTCATCAGGAACTACTTTAATTAATGGAACTTGTCAGACAACTACAAACACAAATGTTTACAACACTGCATGGTGTCAATCAATCGGTTGGGATTATGTAACAAACACAACTCTTGGATATTGTGCATGTAATTCTGGTCGCACATATTCTGGTGACTTAACCACTGGTCGTGGTGGTGTTTGTCAAAATACAAATACAACAGTCACTTGTCCGGCAAATTCAACTTTAGTTAATGGTGTCTGTCAGATTAATACAACCACTTGCCCAGCAAACTCAACATTAGTTGGCAGTGTCTGTCAGATCAACGCTACTACCTGTCCAGTGAACTCAACCTTAGTAAATGGCATTTGTCAGATTAATAATACAGCTTGCCCAGCAAACTCAACATTAGTTGGCAGTGTCTGTCAGATTAATACAACCACTTGCCCAGCAAATTCAACTTTAACTAACGGTATTTGCCAAATAAATAATACTAATTGTCCTGCAAATTCAACTCTTATAAATGGAGTATGTCAGGCTGCTATTACTTGTCCAACTGGAACTACATATCAGAACGGAACTTGTGTTGGTTATGGAACAACAGTATGTCCATCAGGCTCAACATTAATTAATAATGTTTGCCAAATAAATAGCACAACTTGCCCTTCAGGCTCATCATTTATAAACGGGGTATGTCAGGCACCAATCAATTGTCCCTCAGGAACAACATATCAAAACGGTAGTTGTGTTGGTAATCAAGCAATGGTCACTTGTCCAAATGGTAATGTTGTAAATTATTTATTCCAATGTCCAGTAACTTACGGATATACAAATTATAATCAAACAAATTATAGTTATAATCTTCCACAAGTTGTTTATCAAACATGTTGGGACGGAACAATTTTACCAAACACATCAATCTGTCCATCACAATATAAAATGTGTGCGAATGGAACAAGTATCCCAGTTAACCAAACTTGTTATGTAGCACCAGTTCCTGTATATACTCCACCAGTAGTTGTTAAGTTTAACAATGTTGTTACAAGTGTAGTTACACAAATTACAAATAATTCTGCACGCTGTAATGGAATAGGTTTGATTGCTCAAGGGTCACAATCAACAGGATGGTTTGAATATGGTCAAACTGCAAACCTAGGACGCACTACTTCACCTGCGATTATTGGTTCTTCTGCAACGGCACCTTTCTCAAATGTATTAACTAATTTACAACCAGCAACTTCATATTACTGTAGAGCCGTAATGCAAAACCAATACGGAGCTGTGAAAGGTGAAATAGTAAAGTTTACAACAAAGTCTAAAGCTACTACTTATGTACAACCTACACCAGTAAAAACTTCAGTTAAAAAAGTTGTAAAGAAGAGTGAAATCATTTGTTCTGATGGGTCTGTGGTTAGTACTGGAAATGAATCTTCAGCAACAATTCTAAACCAAGGACAAAAATTAATCGCAGTACAGATGGAAAAAATAACAGGGGACTTAACTCCTGAAGGAAATGTTTCTTATAAACTTTCTTACAAAAATTTAGTTAGCACAAACCTACCAGGCGTCATAATTAAAATTGTTATTCCAGAGGAAATTTCTTTAACAGATGTTCCAATGGGAAGTTATGATGAAGCGACACACACAATGACTTTTAGTCAGCTGTCTGTTTCTCCATATTCTGAAAGTGCTATAACTTGGTCAGGAACAGTTAAAAAAGGTTCTCCAATTGGTAAGACAGTTGTAACAACAGCCTATGTACTTTATACAATTCCTGGTACACAGGTTCAGGATGAAGTGACAGCTTACACAGCTTCATCTATTACAGCAGGGTCAGATGTTCAAACACTTTCTGGATCTAGACATGTTATAGGGGCTGGATCAGGAAGTTTCTTGCCAAGTAGTTTGGTAGAATGGTTAGCATTAATTGCGATACTGTTCATACTATTTATTCTTGGCAGAAGTATTGCTGCGTCTTACCGTAAAGGTGACGAAGCCCACCATTAGTTTTTTGAGACTTGGGAAATTTCTTTGTTGTCATCGCGTACTCGGGTATCAATGTACTACTTGTACATCTCCACCCTCGTACGCTCGACGCCTCGAACTTTCCTCAAGTCTCAAAAAACTAGAGTCTCGAAAGTTTTCAAACATAATTGCCTTATGTGAGTGCACAGAAAGTAAAAACAAAGGGCGGCCGCGTAGCGGCCGCCCTTTGTGCTATTATTACTACATGCAAGAATCCCACACAGTTGGCCAAAAAGACCTAGAAGCTATCGCTGAGAGGGTCGTGTACCTTCTTTCTCAAGACAAGAGGGAAAGGGCCTCTGTGGTCCTTTTAGAGGGCGATATGGGGGCAGGAAAGACCACCTTTACTCAGATTTTAGCTAAATACCTTGGTGTTGTTGAAAATGTGAATAGTCCAACTTTTATTTTAAAGAAAGAATATAAAACCCCACACAGTAATTTTAGAAAAGTAGTTCACATTGATGCTTATAGATTTGTTCATCCGAAAGAATCAAAAGTTCTACGACTAGAAGACGACTTGGAAGAAAAGGATACAATTGTTGTGATTGAATGGCCATCAAAAATGAATTATATAAAAGCCGACATAAGACTTTCTTTTGAAGTGGTTGATGACGATACCCGTGAAGTTACTTTGACCTACGAAAAAGATATATGAAAAAAAGCGCATTAAAAACAGTCGTCTTGCTTGATGCTCATGCGATTCTCCACCGCGGATATCATGCGATGGCTGGTTTTGCTACGCGTGAAGGCAGACCAACAGGAGCTCTTTATGGTTTTATAACAATGGTTCTTAAAATATATGAAGAAATAAAACCAGACTATGTCGCTGCTTGTTTTGATTTACCAAAGCCAACATTTCGTCACACTAGTTATGATGGATATAAAGCAGGACGAGCTAAAACAGACGATGCTTTGATTGAGCAAATAATTGAATCTTATAAATTATGTGATGCATTAGCTATTCCGTATTATAAATGTGAAGGTTTCGAGGCTGATGATTTACTTGGAACAATTGCTGAACAAATTAAAAAAGATAAAAATTATCGCGTGGTTATAGCTAGTGGGGACATGGACACACTTCAATTAGTTGATGGTGAAAAGGTTACAGTTTTTACTTTAAAAAAAGGAAATGAAGGAGTTTTTTATACTGAGAAAAAAGTCTTTGAAAGATTTGGATTTGGTCCAGAGCATATACCAGACTATAAAGGATTAGCTGGGGACTCATCTGATAACATAATCGGCATTTCTGGTATTGGAGATAAAACAGCAACTGAGCTAATTAAAAAATATGGCTCAATAGAAAAAATGTATAAAGCGGTAAAGAAAAATGCTCAGGCATTAGTTGAAGAAGGATTTAAAGAACGTATTGTAAAACTCTTAGAAGAAGGTGAAGAAGAAGCATTATTTTCAAAAACTTTAGCCACGATAAGACGTGATGCTCCAGTTGTATATGTGGAACCAGAAAAAGAATGGTTAGAAAGTCTTGATATAGAAAAGTATCAAGCTATGTGTGATTTGTATGAATTTAGATCATTAAGAAACCGTCTTCACACAATGAAGCAAAATGGTCACGCTGCAGTTGAAGAACATTTAGAGGAAGAAGAATTAATTAGCAATGAAGAGTTAGAGGAACTTCGTGTGATGGTTCATTTACTTCATAGTGAAATGACCAATACGACATTTTTAGATATACAAAATGTAACTGCTAAAAAAACAAAAGAAGAAATCAAAAGTTTTTTAGAAGAAGAATTAAAAAAAGAAAAATTGTGGGATTTATTTATAACAGTTGAAAAGCCGTTACTTTCTTTGGTTAAGGAAATGGGGGAGAACGGTATAACTTTGGATAAAAATAAGCTTGCGAAAATGAGCGAGGAATTACATGCCAGAGTAAATATAATTGAAAAGAAAATTCATGAATTAGCGGGGGTAGAATTTAATGTGGCATCGCCTAAACAGTTAGGGGACATTTTATATGACAAATTAAATCTAGGAGGGAAAATTAAAAAAACAAAAACTGGACAAAAAAGTACAAACGTCAGCGAACTCGAAAAAATAAAAGACGAACATGAGATAATTCCTCTTATTCTAGAATACAGAGAGCTTTCTAAGCTTCTTTCTACATACATTGATGCATTACCAACATTTGTTAAAGAAGACGGGAGAATACATGCACACTTTGTCCAAACAGGAACAGGTACTGGAAGATTTAGTTGTGAGGACCCAAATTTACAAAATTTACCAGTAAAAAGTGAGCTTGGACAAAAGGTGAGAGAGGCATTTATTGCTGCTAAAGGTAAGGTTTTACTTTCTTGTGATTATGCCCAGATTGATTTGCGTGCGGCGGCTATTTTATCCCATGATCCAAACTTGGTGGAGATTTTTGAAAAAAATATTGATGTACACACTGGAACCGCGGCGAGAGTTTTTGGAGTTAGTGAAAAAGATGTAACATCCGATATGCGTAGAAAAGCAAAAGCAATTAATTTTGGTATCCTTTATGGAATGGGAGTTACAGCCTTGAAAGAGGGAATGGGTGTTGAGAGAAAAGAAGCACAGGAATTTTACGATCAATATAAAAAAACTTTTTCAAGATTGATGGATTATTTAGAAGAAGTAAAAGCTTTCGCTTGGAAATATGGATACACTGAGACATTGCTTGGTCGCAGACGTGAAGTTCCATTGTTAAAATCCCCACTTCCATTTCTGCGGGCACAAGGGGAGAGAATTGCGATAAATGCACCGATTCAAGGTACGAGTGCAGACGTGATTAAATTAGCTACAATAGATGCGAACGAATATATAGAAAAAGCTGGATTAAAAGATAAAGTAAAACTGGTATTACAAATTCACGATGAATTAGTTTTTGAGATGGATAAAGAAATTGGTGAGAAAGTAGCGGATGAGTTAGTAATTGTTCTTGAAAAAGTTTTATCAAAAAGAAGTTTAACTAATTTACCGATAAGAGTTTCTCGTTCACTGGGAAGTAATTTACAAGCGATTTAAGGCAGACAGTAGATATTAGATTTTAGATTGATACGTTGTATTTGTCATTCCCGCGTAGGCGGGAATCCAGGTTTCGCGTTGTCATCCCAACGAAAGTTGGAATCCAGTGTCTGGTGTTGGTATTTTCATTAAAAATTAAAAACTAGAAATTAAAAATTTGGGCATAGTATACTATGCCTATGATTTACACAGTTGTCGGGACAGATACAAATAAAAGAGAAAAAGCTTATGAGTC
>Ga0194060_10001489_pt1 | contig 16746 bp, 14 predicted proteins | sample SepL225m_MetaG_FD_163427 | JGI IMG/M metagenome (GOLD analysis project Ga0194060, IMG submission 163427) | Anoxic zone freshwater microbial communities from boreal shield lake in IISD Experimental Lakes Area, Ontario, Canada - Sep2016-L222-5m | ecosystem: Environmental > Aquatic > Freshwater >...
TACTGGTTCTAACGGAACATCTGGTTATTCAGGCATCAATGGAACAATAGGAGCATCAGGCTACTCAGGCATCTCGGGTGGTACTGGTTCTAACGGAACATCTGGTTATTCAGGCATCAATGGAACAATAGGAGCATCAGGCTACTCAGGCATCTCGGGTGGTACTGGTTCTAACGGAACATCTGGTTATTCAGGCATCAATGGAACATCCGGCTATTCTGGTATTGCCGGCCCGTCAACCGCGATAAACTCCACAGCAGACGCATCAACTACAACTCTCTATCCAGTTATGGTCGGCACCACAGGGTCAGATCAAACTCCAAAGAGTGCGACTTCGTTAGTATTCAATGCCCTAACTGGCGCTCTTTCTCCTACGGTAATATCAGTGTCTCAATACACAGAGACAATGTATGCTCCTGTAGCAGGAACGTCTTTCACCGTTGTTCTGACAAACGGTTCAGTTCAGCGATTTACCACTAATGGAAGCACCACTATTACTCTACCTGCGGCAACCTCAGGAAAGTCATATGTGGTTATGGTTGTATACGGTGGCACAGACACGGTTACCTTTGCCGGCGGCACCACTATCAAATGGTCGGGTGGCACACAACCTACATCAACAAGTGTTGCAGGTAAGGTAGACATATACTCATTTATGTGTGACACCACGGTAACATACGGACGAAGTGGTGGGAGCAACTTCTAATGTTTGCTGCCAATAGCATGGGCGTTCAGGCAGGGGCATCTCCTTCGATTGTCGCTAATCTTTTATTGCATCTTGATAATGTCGTCACTCCGGCAGTAACAATCGATAGCAGCGGATACGCTAAAACCGTGATCGTTTATAACGGTTCTGCACAAGAAGGAACTAGATTTAAGTTTGGTCCCGGGGCGTTCTTCGCCTCAACAAATTATATGTCTGTTGGTCCGTATGTTGACTTAGTATTAGGTTCAGGTGACTTCGACTTTGAGTTATTCATATGGAGCGGCAATAATTCTGATGTACATGGAAGATGTCTAATTGACACCAGATGGGCCGGTACTGGATTTCATGTCACCACTGAGAACGACCGATTACATTACGTCAACGGCGCCGGGGGGACAACTCTAGGGACCGGAGTGCTTAGTTATGTTTCATGGGATCACGTCGCCATTACTCGGTCATCCGGCGTCGTCAAAGTATGGTTGAACGGTGCTCTTGATATATCAGTTGCCGATACTCAAGCGTATACAGGAGATGGCCTTACAATAAGTGATAGTGTCATACCTGACTATGGATTCAATGGTTGGATAGACGAAGTTCGTGTGGTAGTTGGTAATGCCGTATATACCGCACCATTCACTCCACCGACACAACCGTTCCCCAACCAGTAGCAGGTGACGGTGGTTCAAATATAGTTCCGGTATATTCTGACGGATCATCCTGGTTAGTAGGTTAATCAAAAGGGGCTTCGGCCCCTTTCCTACGGGTTTGTCTCCAAATAGATAAATAGGATAAATAAGGGTAACAATCGGAGTTACTCATGGCTACACAATCCCCAAGCACTTTTATCCCTATGTCAGATCCTGCACTGCAGGTATTTGAACCAACTGCGGTCCTGCTCCCACAAGGATTCGGATCAGCAAACGTCACAGTTGTTGAGATTGATCAACGGTCATATAAAGATTACAGAGTCACCAATGTCACCAACAACCCAGGTGGTAATGTTGATGAAGTTCAATTCAAGTCCGGTAGTTCTTTCAGTGGAGATGCCGGGTTCACATACGACGCCGCTACTGATTCACTGACTGTTACCGGTGTTGTTTATGCCGGTGAAGTATGGACTGACACCCTCAACTATGCCAACGGAGATCCATGGACCGGCGGAACCGGAACATCTGGTTACTCTGGCTACTCAGGTATCAATGGTGACCCGGGGACATCCGGTTACTCTGGCTATTCCGGCACTGCCGGTGGCGGCGCAGTTTTTTACACTGCAGGTATTGTAAGTCAATATTTTCAAGGAGGAGAGCCATTTCTTCAACCAAACTTGACTCTCGGCACCGTTATTGAATATACTGTTGATGCCAGCTTTGATTTGAATATGTCCGGCATGACTCCGGGGCAAACTGTGACGTTACTGTTTACTCAGGATGCCACAGGAGGATGGGTAATGTCTCCGTTCAATATGTTGTTCCCGGGTGGTGTTGCCGCGTTAAGTGTGGCTCCGTATGCCCTTGATCAACTGACTATCCTTTATACCGGTAATCAGTTAATCGCAACTCTGATCAAAGACTTTAAGTAAATTACCTTATGATGGAACTGCCCTTCGGGGCGTTTCCTTTTCCTGTAACCTACTCCAAATAGATAAATAGTATATAAGTGGAAATACTATGAAAATATCTAACCTAACTGAATGTTCAACAACTGCAGGCGCTGTAGCAACAGTCGCTCAACCATTTGAAACCGTTCAAAAGCGCACTCCGGAGAAGAAACTTAAAGGTAGCAATCTACTCAAAGGTATCAAGACTTCAGCGAAGTATGCTAACAGCCTACACGAAGGCGAGGGTTTCCCGCATGATGTAGATCACATGCCCGGGCAAACTGTGAAGCACCAAGATACAAACTGCACCGCTTGCCATGGTCGCAAGGTGCAGTATAAACTAGGGGACAAACTACATGCTGATAACAAAAAAGGTGCCACTAAAGTCAGGTGCCAAACTTGCAACGGTACCGGTGATAAGGAACATACCGACACTGAAGACGGTCGTAATTATGCTAATGCGTTTGGTACATACCGATATGATGAGTCAGTTGATGAAGGCGCCAAAGTAGATCGCATGGTCGGTCATGTTAAGTCAAGTGAGAAGAAACTTGGTAAGTCCTCGAAAGAAGCAGAAAATATCGCCTGGGCAACTGCTAACAAGCGTGGTATGCTGAACAACAAGAATAAGAAGGTGGCGGAAGGCTCCTCTACTACATGGGAAGTAAGTTTTGATTACGGTCCTCATATGTCTGAAACCGTAAAAGTCAAAGCCGGTTCAGAAGAAGAGGCGATTGCAAAAGTAAAGAAGGCGGCAGAGAAAAGCGGCCGCAATATAATGATTAACTGGACAAAGGCAGCAACGCAAGGTGTGGCGGAAGGCTATGGCAACGAAGGACGAGAACCAATGGTGGGAGAGACATGTTCCATCCGTAACTACAATGGTTATGTAGTGTTACAAGGTCTAAGTGGTGACAAAGCGCGTGTTAAATTTGACAATGGACGTGTTGAAACAGTAAGTAGAATGGACTTGATCCCGCAACGCGAGAAAGTAAACAGCATGTGGGAGGGGAACAAGATTGGCGAAGGCAGATTCGTCAAAGGCCACGGCGGTGTCCCACTTGATCGTAGTGGCAATCCGATTCCTCCGAAAGCACCGGTGGCGCCGAAAGCCCCGTATGTTCGTCGTGACACAAACGGGTTGACCAGAGCAGATTACAATACGGTATGGCGCAAGATTGAAGATGTTGTTGGACAAATCTTCCCTGACGGTGATCCGATTGACTGGCTTGGTCCTTGGCTAAACAGGCAAGGTATCAAAGACTATCACGTCGGCGAAGTACTGAACAAAGCCTGTCGTCTGAATGGCTTCAAAGATATCTATCAATATTATGACCACTTCAAGACAGGTGACTACGGATACGGAGCACCAGTCGCCGAAGAAAAAGAAAAGACGGCCGCCGAAAGCGATATCTCCACTATTACTGATCCTGAATTACGTCATGCCATTGAAAAGGCAAAGACTCACTACGGTGGGATCAAGGATCCGATTACTGCCTTTAGAAAACTAACCATTCGTGGACTGAAACATGCTGAGGATGCTGATCATCGTCAAGACGAGAAGATCAAGGATTTTGAACAAGTCATCAATCGCATGAAACAAGAGATTTTCAGTTTGCGTCAGCAAGTTACCAAACCAGTATCTGAAGGTGAGATTACTGAAGATGATGTGGTGCTGTCTGCTGACAGACGTAAACCAAAGTCCGGTCTGCTTTCAAAGCCGGAGCCAACAACGAATCCTGCTGATGTGGTAAAAGTAGATGTTCCGCTGTTGATCAGACTACTTGAGTTCTCCAAGGAAGATGCCGTGGATGACATGGCCCTGCATGATCTGGCTGAGAAGTTAGTAGCAGGTTGCCAACGAGGTCGCACTCTCACCATGAAAGACTATGATAGTCTGGTTCCGGCGAAGCAACCTGAAGTACCAGAACCGGGAATGGACGAAAGTTTATTAGGCGGAGCAGCAGCCGCAGGTATCGTAGCCAACGATGACGACTTCCAAGTGAGTTACCAACGAAAGATGAGTGAATGAGAGCAAACGAGTTCCTTGTTGAAGTTGAAATGACTCCGAATGCCCTGCGGCGTGAGGCATCAAAGATAAATGCCAAAGCCGGCATGGAGTTTGAGATGTATGTACCAGGTGCCGCAGAAGAGGATGAAGATGCCGAACAAGAAGCAGATTACGAACAAGACGAATCTGCCAACGACATTGATGATATCATTCAATTCTTCAATGCCGGTGACATGAATGGTCGGCGTGATCTTGCCAGGCTCCGCGAGGATCTTACCGAAGCATACGATGAATATGTGATGAACGAGCAAGAGGAAGGATGGCAGCACGAAGGCAAAGCTCTGCTGAGGGAGTATATTGAAGAACATGAATTTGATATGGACGCGGAGATAGAAAATGCTATGGACGCTATGGACCTCACTGACGAGGAAAAAGCTGCGGCCAGATCAGCAGGCGAAGGTGCCGCAGGGATTACCTCAAGTAAAAATCTGCCGAAGAACATTGAATATGATCATTGGAACCGGGCTGGTACAATAGCTGATGGCGTGCTTGATGATAAAGTAAACGAAGAATGGGAATCTCAGGGCCGAACATATGAAACTGTCCGTGATGATTGGTTAGAGGATCAAGAAGCGCCGAGTGAGCGTGACTGGCTTCGTTCTGAAGGCTACTATCATATGAGCGACATTGAGAATCATTTTTCTGTCCAATGGCCGCATTACACCACACCTGAATCAGGTGGTTACCTTGATATTGAATCAGTTGGTGAAATGTTCAGCAAGGCCCTTGGCAAACAAGTCATGACCGGCGGGTATCATCGCGCCGGCCGATCATCTACGGCATACTCACTTGAGCCGGATGGCTCTCTTGATGATCCGAAAGAACCAGAAGACGGCGGATTGGAATTCATCAGTCCACCGATGTCCATCCCGGATCTTATTGATGATCTGAAAAAGGTTAAGGCATGGGCTGATAAGACAGGGTGCTACACCAATGAATCAACTGGTCTGCACATCAATGTCAGTGTACCTCAAGGTGCCCATAGAGATTATGTGAAGTTGGCTCTGTTGCTCGGTGACGATTATATTCTGAAGAAATTCGGACGAGAAGCAAACACCTTCTGTAAATCATCACTGGCTCAAGTCAAACAATACGCCAACAACGAAGCAAATGCCCGGGCAGTCCTGGAGAAGATGAGGTCCGGGCTTGATGCAATGGCCTCTCGGGCAATTCACACTGGTGAGACTAACAAGTATGTCAGTATCAACAACAAGGGCAATTATGTTGAATTTAGATCACCGGGTGGTGATTGGCTCAGTGAGAACTTTGACAAGGTTGAAACTACTCTGCTGAGAGCAGTAGTGGCTCTTGATGCCGCAAGTGATCCGCAGAAGTATCGTAAAGAATACCTGAAGAAACTATACAAGATCCTGGCCCCGATGGGTGAAGGTGATCCGATGGCAATCTTCGCTAAATATGTCTCTGGTGATATGACCAAAGATACGATGAAGCTCTTTTTGAAGCAGCTACAGCAACAGAGGACGGCCAAGAAAGGTGCTGCGGCGGGCGATAAGTATTGGTACAGAGTCGTTATGACCGGGACCGGCGCTGAAATAGAAGTGGTGGCATCGACACCCGAAGAGGCCAGGGAAATAGCGATGAAGGAGTGGAGCATTGATCCGGGACCGAACCGACCGAGGTTAGAAGTATTTCCTGTTCGTCCGTATGAAGCCTTTAGTGCGCCTCCCGGCAGCACCAGAACACGCTCCGGCCATCTCAGTAATACAGGACAGAATGTCTGGTGGAATTTAACATACAGAGATGGATATACAGCATCCACTTATGCGCGAAATCAGCAAGAAGCAATGGCAGCGGGCGAAAGCCCAAGTCACGGCGAAATCGTCAGTTGTGTGTCTCAATCAACTAACGATCAACTCTCCGCAGCGTATGATCAGGCTTTCCCACCATCAGAGGCCCCGAACACAACTGGCCCCGGAACTTATAAGTTAGTTGACACATCAAATAACGAAATAATTTGGGCCTGGCATTCTGAATCACGACAGGCGGCACATGACTTTATCGTGCGATGGCTAAATGATCATCCTGATTCGTTTGATCCGGAACAGAGGCGCTTCTTCCAACTTCAGAGGTCTTGATGAGAGCCACAGAATTTCTAACTGAGTGGCGAGAGGATTACCTCTATCATGCCACCAGTGTGTCTAATGCCATTGATAGCTGGCGGGCAGATAAATTGGGTGGCAATTCTTTGAGTACCACACGAAACTATATGTATGCTCTTGGCTATCTGAAAAATAATGCCAGGAGCACCGGCGGTGGCTGTATCTTTTGGCTCAATCAAAAGTTACTACGACAGGACATAGGACGACGAAGAATGCCCGGTACCGATTGGTTTGCAGTGAATGACCCTACAGCAGTGAGTGATGAGTTTCAACGAAGAAGCGATATGCACGATACCGACCGGTTTGAAACTCTGATCACCGGTGGACTATCACCGCTCAGAAAGTATGTGAGTAAGATTGAGATATGGTTACCGGCAAATCGCACGGTGAAACCTACTCCACCCGGAGAGGATCCGATGTATCGCCATAGATTCAAACCAGGTGATGACCCTGACCAGCATCACGACCTGTCAGTGAATAATCAGTTGATGAATAACAACTGGCTCAAAGACCCACTAAATAGAAAAGCATGGGAAGCAATGAAACGCGACCCAAGGACAGAAATAAAGAGTGAGTTAGGTTCCCCGAAGAGATATCAGGGCGTGGGAGTACCTAATCATGCACAATTTGACCAAGACCATCAGATGTACGACCCATACAACGACGAAAACAGATGAGAGCCACAGAATTTCTAACTGAGGAAACCACTCTGAATCAGATATACCAGGGTGGTCTTCCTGACCGCGATGAACTAATCTGGGAATATATTGGCAATCAGGACCTTGACAAGCCATTAGAAGTCCAGATGATGCCCACGCATAAATTGATGATTCAACTTCTCAGTCAATATCATGCGGAGCATATTGACGAACTTACTTCTCAACTCAAAGGCAGTCGGAAGCAGATAATCAAAGATTACATGAAAGATCCGGAACTGAGTGACAACATCATTGTGATTTGTGACGGGCGTATTGTAGATGGTAATCATCGGGCGTTGGCAGCAGCATTGAAAGGTGTGCCAATTCATTATGTAGATTTGAATGACTTGGACCAAGAGATAGACGAGACAATAAACAGGGATATTCTGAATCCTGCGTTCAAACACCAACAAGAAATCGGAGAATACGTCCTTAAGGCGGAAACGAAGAAGGTTCTTCGGCACATGACCCAATTAGAAATTACATGCTTCCTTCAGGGTCAGGTAATAGGTAGTGCCGAATTCTGGGTTCAGAATGATGCTCTCCGTAGTGGATTGACCTGGGTATCAAGAGAGCACCGTGGTAAGGGCGTAGCTGCCACGATGTATGCGTATGCGAAGATGCTCGGTAATGATATCAGGCCAAGTTCTAATCAACTGCCACCTGGCAAAGCGATGTGGGATGCATGGCGAAAGTCAGGTGATGCACACCATCTTCTCCGAGATGATTCATATCAACCACCTGAATTACACACCGGTGATAAGATTCTCAGAGGCAAATTCAAGAATAGCCCGGCAGAAATCAAAGGCTTCAAGAAAGACAAACACAATCAACCAGTGCTGAAAACTAACAAAGGTGACATACAGTTGTTCAAGCCGCGTGTCACGAAGTTAATAGACAAAGACCTTGATGAAGATTGGAAACATGCCGCAGCCGCCGGAGCAATTGCTCTTGGTGCGCTGAATCCATTCAACAACCCGACGCCAAATCAACTGCCAAACGCCCCGATAGTTTCTCCTGTGACACGAACACCGCATCTGGCCGAGAAGATTTTGATCACTGTGGCAAAAGCATCAGGCATTGTGGGTGTTGAACTGGCACAGTTGCTGGCACAATGTTCACATGAGACTGCAAACTATTCCACGATGCAGGAGAAGGGGTCACCTACTTACTTCACCAGAAAGTATGATCCGAGATTTGCTCCGAAGAAGGCTAAACTACTTGGCAACAAGAAAGCCGGAGACGGAGTGAAGTATCATGGACGAGGATTCATTCAGTTGACTGGACGATATAACTACGGTGCCGCACAAAAGGCTCTTGGTATTCCGTTGCTTGCCAATCCTGAACTGGCAGCAGATCCGCAGGTGGCAGCTAAAATCGCCATTTGGTATTGGAACAGCCGAGTCAAACCACATGCCGGAGACTTCTCTGACACCGGCAAAGTGACACACAAAATTAACGCACCTCAGCGCGGTCTGGCAAACAGACAGGCCAAGTTCGCTGATTATAAAGGTTTGAACATGCTACCTTAGAACCCTTGTGGTTTCGCATGGGGTCGTCGCTCACCCTAATAACAATGGAGTCGTGCCCGGGTTTATTTAAAGAGCGACACTTTCCAAATATACGCATATCGTACAAAAAGAATAAATACATAATGCGCTACACTGAATTCAAACTAACCGAAGCCCCGATGAATCCGGGCGAATACAACAAGGCTATTGACACCGGTCACACCAAGGGCGTACTCGTTGGGTACGAATTTGAGGTGTGCATGCCGGAAGAAACCTATAAGAACTTTGAGCATGAAGGTCGAATTATCACCCTGGACATGGTTGATCAGAAGTTGAAAGACCGAGACTATTATTACGTGCTACGTACCTCGTTAGCACGATTGTCCGCAGATAAGTTCACCTCATTGTTTCATCTGAAACCGGGCGCTGCACGACCTGAATTTGCCGGCGATTCTACAGAAGAAGCTGTCAACAAAGTAGTAGGTGTCAGAGTAGGAGAAGGCAAAGCACTGTTCGACCAGGTTCCTGAAAAGATCCGAATTAAAGCCATGGCGGAAGTTGACCAGCAGCACCGAGCCGACCCGATGGCATTTCTGGACAGATTAGGTTATATACTGTATTACAACTATGACGGCAATCATCGTAATGGCGGCTCCAGAGAAATTGAGGAGCTAGGATCCAGGATGCGTTCATTAGCCTCGGGTAGTTGGACTGAGATTCTGAGAAAATTGTTACCGAAGGGGACTGACCTTGTATACGGTCGAGAAAAATTCAGTGACTTCTTTGACTTTGATCCGCAACAGGTATATGATGGTTTTAACATGTCCCAGGATGATGCCGCCGCCGAGTCCGGTGCAGCTACCGTGCTGAAACCTTCATTAGAGAAAACAATGGGCGCACCGGTCACAGTGTTCACCAGATATCACCAAGACACAAAGAACATGACCAACTGGTACATCGAACCAGACGGCAGTCTTCACCCCGATAACAGTGATGACTTCACAGCAGAAGTTGTAAGTCCACCACTGCCGGCGAAAGACGCCGTTCAGGCACTGAAGAAATTCTTCGCCATGGCCGCGCAGCTTAATCTATACACAAACAAATCAACTGGTCTGCACATCAACGTCAGTATTCCAAAGACTATTGATCTGCTGAAACTAGCAGTGTTCACCGGTGATCAACACATTCTGACAAAGTATGACCGAATGAACAACGGGTATGCTGACAGCGTGACCAGAGACATACGAAGAGAATTCCCACGCCGCAGAGGTATTGTAAATGTCAATGACATTCCTGGCAAGAACCTGTTTGGTCAGCAGAAAAAAGATACCACAATAAATTACGCGGAACTACAAGACATTGCAAATGACATATCTGGTAGTCACACTGCCAGTATCAGCAGCAATGGTCGTTGGATCAGTTTCAGACATGTCGGTGGAGACTACCTAAAGGACTACACTGAAATTTTTAATGTAGTCGGTCGTTTTGTTCGCGCCGTTATCATCGCCAGTGACCCCTCGCTTTACAAAAACGAATACATAGCGGCAGTAGCCAAGTTGACAGGTGCTGCATCACCTAAGGGCCCCGGATCAATGTCTGCTGAAATCAGGACCAAAGGTTTACCAGTACTAGAAGTGAAAATGGCCACACAGGATTCTACCTTTGATCAGGCAATCGTTTCCGCTCTACGTTGGGCTCAACTCAGTAACACATCACCTATAGTACCGCCTGTAACAGTGACGCCGGAACTCAGTAACGAATTTAAGGCTCGGGCTAGACCAGGCGGCCCATACTTGAGATGGTTTAATCAGACCCCTGACGTTAATTTTGCTACTTGTCTTATCTATCCTAAAGACATTAGATCCATCAAATTGTTCAGAGATATTGAACCCAGCGGCGGAATAAAACTTGTCCCGGCCGGCGGATCATATTACATGTTTGATGTAGTGACCCTTCCAGCTGATGACATCCGATTAAGAAAATACCTACTATTACTCAGAAAGCAAAAATGAGAGCACACGAAATAAACCTTGACGAAGCCCCGATGAACCCGGGCGAATTTAACAAGGCCATTGATACTGGTCACGAAAAGGGCGTCCTTGTTGGATACGAGTTTGAATGCGTGGTTCCTAAAGCAACAATCAAAGGAACTCAGGCGGCGACCGAGCCAGAAGGCAAATCTAAGGAAACGATTGACGAAATATTTGATAACTCCAACAGATTGTCTGCTTTTCACGTTGATGATCTGACACCAAAAGATTTTGATGAGTTATTCAAGTTTTTACCAGGTAAAAGCGAATACCCTAATATGGTTTCAGTTGCAGAGGCGCACGATGAAGATGTGCTGAAAAAGGCCAAAGAAATTTTCTATAAGGTTCCTGAAAAAATAAGAGCCAAAGCAATCCCGTTGGCTAAGAAGGCAGCGAACGAACGACGTGGTTATAAAGCATCACCGAACCCCCAACTAAATTTTATATATCATTTCGGGCAGGTTCTTGTTTACGAATTTAGCAGAAGGGCCCAAGGTGGCAGTCAGGCTATTCAGGAACTCGGTTGGCAAATAACGCGATATGCCGGCATGGTAGATTATGATGGTCTGCTTCAGAAGGCATTTGGAAAATCAGGATATTTTGTTGAATCACACATATCACAATATTGTGACTTTGACCCGCAGACGGTATATGATAAATTAGACCTTTCTGACTATGACGACAACGATGATGATGATGACAATGGCGCTGACGATGATTACAAAGGTGCCGTCGACGTATTGAAGCCGGCGTTAGAACAAGCAATGGGCGCCAAGGTCAATGTGTTCCGTCAATATCATGAACGCTCCAAGAACATGACTGACTGGTATATTGAACCAGACGGGTCTCTTGAAGGTGACGTGAGCGGTGATGGCACCGCAGAAGTGGTCAGTCCTCCTCTTCCGGCGAAGGATGCTGTTCAGGCACTGAAGAACTTCTTTGCTCTGGCCGCGCAACATAAGATTTACACAAATGAATCTACCGGGCTTCACATCAATGTCAGCATTCCACAGAAGATTGATCTGTTGAAGTTGGCAGTGTTCACCGGCGACCAATATGTGTTGAAGAATTTCAATCGTCTTGACAACGACTATGCCGAGCCGGTGACACGCGACATTCCAAGACGCGCCGATGGTGAGGATGTCATAAAGATCAAGCAGGAACCAGCAAGAGCAGGTAAGAACGTATTCGGCCAACGTAAACAAAACACGGTGATCAACACCCGACTGCTACAGCAAATCGCCACAAGTGTATCAAGTAATCACACGGCGAGTATCAGCAGCAATGGCAAATGGATCAGTTTCAGACACGCCGGCGGAAACTACCTCAAGGACTACAACGAGATTTACAATGTAGTCGGCAGATTTGTCCGTGCAGTTATTATTGCCAGTGATCCTACATTGTATGACCGAGAGTACAAGGTGGCTGTTGCTAAACTGGCTACACCGGCTGATAATCCGGACGGCACCTTGGCATCAAGACTGAATTATATCTCCACTAATGGAATCCCAGTGCTGGAGGTTAACATGGCATCAGCCGGTCGTGCTGCCACAGTCGATCCTAAGAAAATATTCAAACAAGTATGTAACGACAGTTATATGCTGCCGAGCTATATCAACATGGCTCCGAGTCAACTTACATTTACACCAAATAGCACCACGGCAAGACAAAAAATGAAAAGTAAGGCCAGTTCAACCGGACGATTCGTTGCATGGGAGGCGACCGCGCAAGATGACAGGTTCGTCACGGCGATCTATTGCCCGCAGAGGCAAGCCGAGATAAATCGAATCAATGATCAGAGTGAGTCTGGTGGTATTCAGATCACCGGTACAACTTATTATCAGATCATCAAGTCAGTTATACCCGGATCTGATCCAAGAGCAAAACAGATAATGCTTAATATGCGTAAGGAACATTACCGCAATAAGCTCGGCAGACAGGCGGCGCCGGCAGCAAATAGCCGTAGCGGCGTACGCCGAGCAGGGTTTAGGTTTAGATAATATGTTAATAAACGAAATTTTACTGGAGTCCGGTGAAGCACCTATCTATTATTTTGCATACGGAATGCTGTGTGATCCGACGATCATGAAGTCTGCGGACCTCATTGGTATGGCCACGCTGCCGAACTTTGAATACGAGTTGCTTCAGTTTGCGAATGTGGTTCCTACTCCGGGCAGTAAAGTATACGGCACTCTCTGGAACATCACCAGAAAGTTCCTGCAGGAGTTAGACTTGGTTGAAGGCTATCCGCAGTTCTATGACAGAAAGACAGTTCCTGTCGTTGTCAACGGTCAGCGATATGAAGCCGCAGTATACACGATGACTCCCGAGTCACGCGACACACTTGAGGGAAGTAGGCCGAGTCAACGATACATCAACAAGATTGTTCGTGGATACAAACATGCCGGCGTACCGCTGGACCAACTACGGAATGCCCTGAAAGACTCATATCGTCGGGTACCAACAAGATAATGCGCGCAAAACATTTCATCACTGAATCGGCTCTGTCTGAACTTGAGCAGTATCTTCCTAATCACATCAAACATGGTCATCATGCCGTGGATGATTTGATGAAGAAGATTGCCCAACGACATAGCATAACATCAGATGCCCTCCATGACCTGTTCAAGCGGAAACATAAAAAGTCTCCGCATGATCTACTCAAAGATAGGTTAGAGGAAGATGATGGTCCTGATGACCAGACCAAAGAGTTCATTCAATGGTCTCTGAAAACCCTACATATTCAACAACCGCACCCGGAGATAACACTGAGCAAAGATGCCGAGAAAGCACAACAGGGCCATCACACCGGAGTGAATATTCCGGCACAGAATAAAATTTGGATTTATATCGGCAATCGTAATCAAGTTGATGTGTTTCGCACCATATTCCATGAGTTAGTTCATGCCCGTCAATACCAACTCGGTATGATAAAGAGCGGTGACTCATATCCAGGTAGTCCTATTGAAGTTCTGGCAGATGCCATGGCCGGAAAATATATCAAGATATACGGCAAGGAACATCCGGAGATTTATCAATGAGAGCCCAAGAATTTATTGTAGAAGCAAAAATGGATAGCGGCATAGACGCGGCACTCCGTCAAAAGGGATATAGAAAACTAGGCAAAGGCACAGATCAGAATGTCTATCTGGAACCAGGCACCGGCATGATTATGAAAATCTTCCGCAGTAGCCGATCAGGAGAAGGAAGCAACGAGATTACACCCGGTCAGAAAACATTCAAGGCATTTGCTGACTATTGCCTTGCGAACCCTGACAATGAATTTCTGCCAAACTTTACCGGATGGGAAACTTTCAATTTCAACGGATACATCTATCTTCAAATCCGCATGGAAAGACTATTCAAAGTTGACACGGACTGGGGGAACTTCCTTGAGGAGATAGCCTCAAATGCCAGATTCTCAAATCTCCCTGGCAAAAAAGATCAATTCATCCGTGAAGCAGTAAACGACGATTCAATGTATGACGAAACCTCTCGGTCTGAGATGCTTTCCATGTTAGGATCTGATGGCTTCAATCAACTTTGGGACACCATTTTTGAATTAGCTAATATGGCCGATAGGGGAGGATTCAAAATTGATCTTCACTCAGGTAACTTCATGCTAGGCAGTGATGGGCATGTCGTCATCTCAGATCCGTTCTTCATCGGATGGAATCACCCTGACCTTAAAACCGCTGACCCATGGGAAGGCAACGATGATTCTGATCGCACAACGTATAATGATACTGTTGATGGTTCCATGGAAAGATCATTCCATGGATCAGAAGAGGATGAGGACGAGGACGAGCAAGAAATAGATCAATATGGTAATGAGGTGAAAAGGTGAGATTATTTGAGTTCTCTCTGCCTAAAAACTCCTGGGAACTGATTATATCCTCTGCCGATAAAGAAGAGGTGGGCCCGGAACTCATTGACCTGGTCAGGCATGCCTACTCCATGACACCACATGGTTCCTTTGTGAACAGCATCAGAGATGTGATTCCATCGGATTGGAATGTCATTGATTGGGACCAAGATCCCGATGTTGATGCCACAGTGTTCTATCGTGAGAATCGCCCTGGTGAAAAATGGTACGGACACAAGATACAAGGTATTGGTCATGACGGGCAACGAGCCAGCAAGACCAAAGCCATTGAACAAACTAAAGAACTGCTGGCGCAGCCTGGTTGGTGGATTGAATCATCCGATGCCATGGAACACATTCTGAAACGGGTCGGAGCAATCCCGGTGTCGGATGAACGCTTCCTCAAAACTCTGTTCAATGATCCACATCTTCATATGGTAGATGAAGATTCTTATGTTCGCAAGTTGGGTAATGGCCAACTGATCCGCGAAACAGTATTCGGTAAACCTGCTCTGAAATAACGTTGACTTCCTCGTGGCAATAGTGTATACTATTACTTTACAAGGAATTCTATGGACAAAATCTTTAGCGGAGCAGAAAAAGCGAAGCTCACCCAATTAGTGAACGAAGGCATGGCCGTGCTGAACGAGATTGAAACTCTCACCGGCGGGTTATCAGACACCATCAAGGCAGTGGCAGAGGAACTTGAAGTCAAACCGAGTATTCTCAAGAAGGCTATCAAAGTGGCGCATAAGGCATCACTTGGTTCCACAAATCAAGACCATGAAGCACTCAATACTATTCTTGAGGCAGTTGGGAAGACACTATAATGGGCTGCGGTATATCAGCGGTCCACGATGACGAAAATGAATGGTACTCCCTTAAAGAGGCGTGCCAGATCAAAGATGTCAAATGGGACGTTTATAGCCAAGAGGCGCATCATGTCAAGGCGGGCTGGTTAGCATACAAGCACACCGGTCGCAGACTCAAACTCTATGTCAGGCAAGAAATGGAAATGGCAGAGTTGAAGGCAAAGCACAAAAAAGAAATGGAAAAACTCAACGGTCTATTGTCTTTTGAGGAATCACTCGGATGAGTTACATTGACGCCATACATTCCAAGAATGAAGACCGCATCTATGTGGTTGAGCGGGATAAGAATGGGAAACGCCACTTCAACGAATATCCGTCTAACTACATTTTCTATTACTCTGATCCGAAGGGCAAACATCGTTCTCTCTATGGAGACCCGGTTTCCCGATTCAGCACACGGAATCGCGCAGAGTTTGAGAAAGAACGGCGCATCCATTCAAAGAAAAAACTCTTTGAGAGTGACGTTAATGTAGTTGCCCGTTGTCTCAGCGAGAACTATCGCGGTCAAGATGCGCCGAATCTTCACACATGCTTTCTGGACATTGAAACTGCGTTTGATCAAGAGCGAGGGTTTGCTCCGCCTGAGGATCCGTTCAATGAGGTTACTGCCATCACAGTCTATCTTGACTGGCTGGAAAAACTGATCACCATGGTCATTGCACCGAAGCATATGTCTCCGGAAACAGCACAAGAAATATGTAACTCGTTTGAGAACACCATGTTGTTCACGAATGAGAAGGATATGTTTGATGTGTTCTTTCAGTTGATTGATGATGCTGATGTGCTAACTGGCTGGAACTCTGAAGGATATGATTTGCCTTATCTGGTAAATCGCGTCACTAAGGTAATGAGCAAGGACGACACACGCAAGTTCTGTCTCATGGGTCAGTATCCCAAGGCGCGAACATACGAACGGTTCGGCAAAGAAGAAACCACATTTGATCTGGTCGGTCGCGTCCACATGGATTATCTTCAACTGTATAAGAAGTATAACTATGAGAACCGTCACTCCTATAAGTTAGACGCCATTGGCGAACTTGAAGTCCATGAGAATAAGACTGCGTATGAAGGCACCTTGGACAAACTCTACAATAATGACTTCCGAAAGTTCATTGAATACAACCGACAGGATACGTTGTTGGTGTACAAGATTCACCATAAGTTACAGTTCCTTGAACTGGCGAATCAACTGGCACATGAAAATACCGTGTTGATCCCGACTGTCATGGGCACAGTGGCAATGGTGGAGATGGCCGTGATGAATGAAGCACACGAC
>Ga0194060_10001490_pt1 | contig 16741 bp, 13 predicted proteins | sample SepL225m_MetaG_FD_163427 | JGI IMG/M metagenome (GOLD analysis project Ga0194060, IMG submission 163427) | Anoxic zone freshwater microbial communities from boreal shield lake in IISD Experimental Lakes Area, Ontario, Canada - Sep2016-L222-5m | ecosystem: Environmental > Aquatic > Freshwater >...
GCGCTTGGTCGAATTCGGTGATGATCCAAGCGAAGCTGCTGGGCGCGCAGTTCCTCGAACGCCGGCCTCGCGAGCGCGCGCGCAGCTTTACCGGCGTCTACTATCGCGCCGCTGACCGGCGTCTGTTTAAGATGGCCGTCGTGGATACCCGGCGCGACTGGCCCAAGGTCTGCCGCGCCATCGGCCGGCCCGCGCTCGCTGGCGACCCGCGCTACGCGACGCTCGAAGATCGCCTGAAGGAGGGGCGCATGAGCGAACTCATCGAACTCTGCGACCGGATATTCGCCACCCAGCCGATGCAATACTGGCAGCGCGCGCTAGAGGAGGCCGATGTTCCTTACTCGGTGGTCGCCACTGTCGACGACGTGGTCGCCGACAAACAGATGGCGGACAATGGCGTGTTCATAGAGATCGACGATCCCGTGCTCGGCCGCGTACGCACCGTGGACACGCCGCTGCAGATCGAAGGGCATCCCAAGGTAATGCGGACTCCGGCGCCGCGGCTGGGAGAGCACACGCGTGAAATCCTTGCCGAAATAGGCCTAAGTGAGCAGGAGATCATCTCGCTCACCGGGCGCCGCATAGTCGCCGATCAAGCGGTGCCCTCCGCAACGATCCCCGGACCGCAATGAGGCGGGGCACGGGCAATAATCGGGCAAGCGGCGGGTGCCGGTGTTCCTGGCCGCGGATGCGGCGGCTACCCTCGAAGCAGTGGCCGAACGGCCGGCTCGAAGTGCGCGCGATCCTGCCACAGGTCCGGCGGCCGCTGCTGATTTATTCAACCCGGCTTTGGCATCACTCCTTTGCCTTGCGCGAGGGACTGACAATCTCCGCGCGGCGGTTCTTTGCTCTGGCGAGGTCGTTCGAGTTGGCGGCGGTCGCGCACAATCAGCTCTCATGCCGAATCCGCTCTTGCCCCAAACCGCCTCGCTGAAAATATCGAGGTCAGCTTTCCGTTGGTGCCGCGGGTGAGTGCGACTTTCCCACAACTTCGGCGAGGCGCTTGCCCAGGATGCCGCTGATATTGAAAATAAGCTTGGCCATGATGCTGGGAAAAAACACCAGGTCCCTTCTCAGCCGGTCGTGGTCGAAACGCAACACGGAGACGTCTACCAGTGCGCGCACGTCTGCGGTGCGGTAGGTTTCGTGGACAAATCCGATCTCTCCGAACACGTCGCCCGGCCCGAATAGCGCGACGCGCCATTCTCCAGTTCCGTCGCGGCGCACTACCTCAAGCTGCCCGCTCACCAGGAGGTACATGCTGCGGCCCAAGGTTCCCTGCTCGATCAGGCGCTCGCCTTCGCGATAGTTGCGCAATTCCGATATGAGGATCGTTTTGCGAATCTGGTAACCGGTCATGCCGTGAAACAGCGGGCTGGACTCAAGCGCTTCGCGGCGCATCGACATGGTTAGAATTTCGTAGAGGCCGACCAGGCGGATGCGGGACATCACCAGCGGGGTTATCAGAAGGTTCGTCAAGATTGAGAAAACAATCGCCGTAGCAGCCAGCGCGCCGAACTGCGAGATCAGCGTGAAATCGGAAAACAGCAGCGGACCAAAGCACGCTGCCAGCGCAAAGCTGACTGCAATCATCGGCGCGGCCTCGATCTTCAGCGTCTCGATCACCGCCTCTTCGTAATTGGAGACCTTGCCGCAGAGCTCGTTGTAGCGCAAAAACAAATGGATGGTGCCTTCGACCGCGATACCGATTGCAATGACAGCCACCAGAAGCGTGCCCGCGCTGAGAGGAATCTCCAGGACCCGCATTACGCCGAGGATCATCAGAACTGGAACAACGCACGGCACCAGCGCGATAAATCCGCCTTTCACCGAAGTGAACATCAGAGACACACAAATAAAAACAGCGACCAGAAGTGCGGCAAACACGGCGCCTTCGTTTAGCAACAGGCGGTCGGCAGCGGCGTTGATCAACAGGTTCTCGCCGACGACGGATGTGGCCATGTTGGAACCGGCATAATGAGCGACCGCCTGGCGCAGCTCGCTAACGTGGCGATTCAGCGAAGAGGAGTCACGGATGTTGTGCCGGACGACGATGTTGGCGCGCCGGAAATCATGACTGACGTAAGGTTCTAGGTCGCGGGGCGGATACATCAGCAGGTACTGGCCAACCAGTTTGCGCGTCGACGGAACGCGGTAGGCATCGGCCCGGCCGCCGGAGGCTGCTTGATTCGCCTGCGACACAATGTCTGCAAGCGAGAGGCTGCGATCGAAAATCTCCTGCTTCTCTATGAACGCCTGGATGTCTGCGAGTCGCTGCAGATTCGCGGGATCACGAAATGCCCCCTCTGCGCTGGCATCCAGCGTGATGTAGAAGGTTCTCAGGCCGGCGAGTTCCTCATGCATGCGCACCGTCGCCTGGACGAGGGTGCTGTCCGGTCGGAAAAACGCAAGCGGCTCGTTGGTGGCGTACAAGGCGGGTGACTGCTGCACCAACACCGCACACAATGCGGCGGCGAGAGCCAGTGCCCACGGCACCAGCCGATGGCACAGCACGCCGACGACGCGCGCCGCTTGAGCAGACAGCCAATCCGAGACCGCCAATCCGGGTGACTGCGGCCGGCGCGGTCCCAGCGCCGAGTACAATGCGGGAACGAGCAATACTGTGATCAGACCGTTGGAGAAAATGGCGAACGCCGCGGATAGCCCGAAATCGCGGCTGAACGCGACGCCCGAGAACCCGTTGCCGGCAAACCCAAGCGCAGTGATCAGGACGGTGATCACGGCCGATGCGCCCAGGCTACGCACCATCGACTCCGTTGCACGCACCCGGTCCTGCGCGGGATCTTGATCCGCATCGTGCTGCAGGCCGCGGTAGTAACCGGAGATCATGCGGATGATCCCGGTGGCGCTGGACACCGCCGCCAAGGACGGAATGATCGCCGACAGGATACTGACCGGGATACCCGCCAGGCCCATCATCCCGAAAGTCCACAGCAAGCTCATCGACCCGACAACGAGCGGCATGGCGGCAGCGAGCGCGCTGCGGTAAAGACCGAACATGAAAACCGCCAGAATCAACGCCGAGGCTGGCACGATCACGCGCAGTTCCCGAATCAGGCTCTGCCGGAATTCGGCGTCGATGCGCGGCGGGCCCACCTGAACCAGCGTGGAAAACTGCGCACGCACCGGTGCCAGCGCACGTTCCAGCGCCCCGTTGACATCTATCCCTGCCGCGCCCTCGAAGTGTTCGCGCACGGAAATGCCTATCGCGAGCCCGCTGCCGTCCCCACTGACGATATAGTGCGCCGCTAGCGGATCGGCGACCACAACGGTGCGCGCGCGTTCGGCGCCCGGCGCGTCTGATGGCACGGCGATGAGCAGCGGCTGCGCTTCCATTTGGCCGTCGACCTTGAGCACCGTCTGCCTGGTGAACAGGTCGTCAATGCGCTCGACAAAAGGCAACTTTCGCAGCTCGTCATGCAGCTGCTTCAGCAGCGTCAGTTTCTCCGGCGACCACAGCTGCTCGTCTTTCAAATAGATGAAGCTGCGGATATCGGAACCAAACTCGCGCGCGACATGCAGATATGCCTGACGCTCGGAACCGCCCCTTTGCATCATCTGCTCGGAGCCGGTGTTGACCGTGACTCGCAGCAGCCCCAAGACGGCGACCAGGCTTACCGCGAGCAAAAACGCCAGGCTTGAGAGCGGACGACTCGCGCCGATTCGTGAAAAACGCCGCAGCAGGCTCTCGGACTCTTCGTTCATCGCGGTGTGGGCTGCCCGGCAAATACTGCGGCCGGAACGTAATCCGGAGAATGCACCCTGCGCTCGACCTTGAGCAAAGTGCGCCGGTCGTCGCGCAAATCCTCCATGAGGATCATGCCGGCGCGCCAGGCACCGGATTCATCGGGTCGGGGATCGCGGAAGGTCTGGCGCTTGACCAGACTGCCCTCCTTGTCGTGGTGGTCGATTCGGCTGATGAACAGGTTGTCCTTGCGCAGGTAGATGCGCCGCTTGTGACTGCCCGTCGCATGAGCGGCTGACGCTTCCGCAGCAAGCGCCCAGAGGACGTAATGCGGGACCATGTCGAGATCTTGATCATGATCGCGCTCGTAGCGGAAATTCAGGGGCCGCTCTTCCTCCAGGTCGGCAACTGAGAAATTCGAACCGAAAACGGGACTTCCCGCCGCCGTTCCGTGACGCACGCCGTCGCCTGCCTCGCGGTAGATGAAAATCGCCGTGCCTTTCGACTCCGCCGGCGTCTCGATCACCAGCAGATTCCTGCTTCCCTTTGCATCATGTTGCGCGTAGTAGCGCGCCGTGCGCACGGAGTGCCGGCCAAGGCGATCTATCAGTACAAATGTCTGCTCCTGATAGACATAAGCCGGCTCCGCGTGCCGCCGCAATGAATCCTCGATCAACTCGCGTCCGCCTTGCGAGCTCGCTTCCGCCCTCAGGCAGACCAGGGCGGCGAAGAACGCAATATAAACCCGCTTCATGCGCCGCCCGCCTCGCTTGCACGGATACTGCGCCCGATCGCCTGCGCGAGCTCGCCGTAGACTGCGCTCATCGAGCCGACCAGCGCCTCGTAGGAACTTTTCTCGCCGAGCGGCGCGCCCGAGAACGAGGCTTCGGGACTGGCCAGCAGCGCCGCATCCGACCCTCTGGTGAGCCACCAGCGGGCGGAAAGCCTAACGCCGCCGCCGGCCTCGCGCTCGAAGCAATGCACCTCCACCTCAAGACGGTAATCCGGCGTCAACCGCAGGTTGTGGGGGGCCGCAATGACACGATCGCTTTCGAGTAGCTGCGCCAGATTCTCGGCCAGGATGCGCGTCATGTCCTCGCGCAGATTGCCGCCCCATTGCTCGTGTTCGAACATCTGCAGGCGGTGGCCGTCGCTGCGCGTCACGATCTGGGAGCGGTCGAGATACTGCGGCAGACGAACGTCCGTGATCACCAACGCCACCGGCGCGGCAGCGCGATTCCGGGCGGCCTGCACCCTCGGCAGCGGCGTTTGCGCGACGGGAGCGAGTACGTACAATCGCGTCGCCGGCGTGCTCGAGCATGCCCCGAGCAGCGCCAAGCTTGCGAAGGCTGAAATCAGACGCGCGCGCCGTGTCATCACTTGTCACCCTCCGGCTTTTTCTTGCCGAGCAGCAGGGATTGCGGATCCCGTTCCAGCATCTCGACCAGGCTGCGCAGCGACCGGGCGGTCGTGGTCAGTTCCTGCGCAAGCCGTACCGCATGATGGTGCAACGGCGATTCCGTAGCAAGTACGCCGTCGACCAGCGCGAGGGTGCCTTTCGATTTCTCCAGCGCTTCACGAGCGGCTATGAGAGCCTGCTCGAGGTTCGCGGTGATCGGCTCGGCCCGGCTGTCGACCGTGCGCAGTATGCCGCGCAGGCTCGCGAGCGACTCTCCCAGATCGGTGAGCGAGCTTTGCAGCTTCGGCCCGTTGACGAGCGCATTCGCGCCTTTCAGCGTTCCCTGAAGTTCGGCGCCCATCGCGACGTAGTCCACCTTGTCGAGCTTGTCGACGATGCCGCTGGCAACGGCCATGATCTGATCGAGGCCCACGCCGCGCACGGTCGGCAGCTCGGCCTGCGCATTTCCGGCATTGCCAAGCCGCAGAGGCGCCTTCGGCTGCATGTCGAGGTCGACATACAGTTGGCCAGTCAGCATGCTGCCCATCTGCAGGCGCGCGCGCAGGCCCCGCTTCACGAGATCCTGGAATGCCTCCTTGGGTGCGCGCTTCATGCGTTCGCCGCGCTCCACAATACGCCCCGGCTCGAGCTCGACAACCACCGGAATGCGAAAGGCCGAATTGCGCTCGTCGTACTCTAGGCGCACATCGACGACCGATCCCACCTTGATGCCCTTAAATTCCACCGGCGCGCCGACAGTCAGCCCGCGCACGGAATCTTCGAAGTAGAGCGTGAATCGGACTTTGCTGGCATAAGACTGTTCCTTGATGGACTTGAGATCGTCGAACAGCGTGAACACGAGCCCATCGATGTTCTCGACACCGGCGTCCTGCGACTCGGGCGTGTCGAACGCGATGCCGCCGAACAACAATGCCTGCAGCGATTCCGTTTTTACCCGGAACCCGTCCGGGCTGAGCGAGAGGTCGATGCCGCTCGCACTCCAGAAGCGGGTGTTGCTGCGTACCAAGCCGTCGAACGGCGCCTTGACAAATGCGTGTATCAGTATGTTGCGGTAGTCGTTCGCCATTTCGTAGCCCAGGACTTCGCCTGCGACGATGCCTTGGTAGTGGACCGGCGAACCGCGGTCGATCGAGCCGAGCTGGCGCGCCAGCAGGGTGATCTGTTTTCCTTCCATGGTGGAGTGCAGCAGCGGCGGGGACTCCAGTCCGACGAACAGCGACTGCGGTGCGCCCTCACCGGGGTCGATCTCGATATAGGTCCCGGACAGCAGCGTGCCCAGTCCGGAAATTCCACGCGCGCTAAGCGTCGGCCGCACTACCCAGAAGCGCGTGTCGCGCCGCAGGAAGTGGACGGCGTCCTTGTTGAGCCTGGCGCGCACCTCGACCCGCGAGAAATCCGGACTGAAGCTCACGCTTTCGACCAAGCCGATGCTGAGGCTCTTGTACTTGACGCGCGTCTTGTCGGCCTCGATGCCGTCGGCCGTCCGGAATGTGATCGTCACGAGCGGCCCCTGGTCCGTAAGGGTATGCACGATCAGCCAGGCTCCGATGAGCGCGGTCAGGATCGGGATGAGCCAGATCAGCGACGGTCCGCTGCGCTCGTGCACTACCGGCTCGTTCACGTCGCTCCCCCAATTCCCTGTCCGGTAGCACTGTCCCAGATCAGGCGCGGATCAAATGCGTGCGCCGCCATCATTGTCAGGACAACCGACGCTCCGAAAAAACTGGCTCCGATTCCCGGAGAAATCGTCGCGAGCCCGTCCATCCGGACCAGCGCAACCAGGATACCCACCAGAAAAATATCGACCATGGACCATGCGCCGACCACTTCTGTGATCCGATAAAGGCGCATGCGGTCGCGCAATCTCCACGCCGATCTGCGTTGCACGCTGACGAGCAGGAATACGAGCGCCGTGATCTTGCTGATGGGGACGACGAAGCTCGCGAAAAACACCAGCAACCCGAGAGGCCAGGCTCCGTCTTTGATCAGGTGCAGGACGCCTGACAATATGGTGCTTGGTTCGCCCATGCCGAATCGGGTCACGGTCATCACCGGATACAGGTTTGCCGGCAACAGAAGCATGGACGCCGCCGCAAGATAGGCCCAAGTGCGGGAAATGCTGCCGGAGGCGCGCATACCATGCACCGCGCTGCCGCAACGCGGGCAAATCCATCGCGCCCCGGAGAGCGGGCGTTTCACCAGGAGATCGCAGGTATGGCAGCTTGCGTAGCCCAGTGCTGCGGCAGTGTCCGCCGATGAAGCCGCGGCGGTACCGTCCGGCGCAGGCCCCATCCGAGGCCAGAGCGCGGCCGGGTCGAAGCTCGCGACCGCCGCGGAGGAAACCACGAGCAAGCCGATGAACGCGTAGAACGCGACGCCGGGGACGATCGCTGCCAAGTCCTGCAATTTCACCACCGAAACCAGCAGGCCGAGCATGAACACCCCGATCAGGCTCCACGGGTTGAGGGTACGCACCATGCGCCACACCGGCGTCATCCCCGGCGGGCGCAAACCGAAGCGCAGCGGCAGCAGCAGGTAAAGCATCCCGCAAATCGTCAGGAAAGGGAAAACTACGCTGGTCAGGAGCACAAGCAGCCCGATTTCGCCCATCTTCGCCTGCTGCAAGGCGAAACCTCCGGATATGAGCAGGCTCTGCTCAATGCGATCGCCGTACTGCAGGGCCACGAACGGGAATGTGTTCGCAAGCAGAAAAAGGATCATCGCGGCGAGGTACAACGCCGCCGAATGATCCAGACTTCTGGGCATGTTCCGGTAAAGGAGTGCGCCGCAGCGCCGGCACAGCGCCTTGCCACGCACGGGAACAGCCACGATGCGATGCAAGCCGTCGCAAGCATGGCAGGCAATCAGCCCGTCGGCCGCGTATCCCGGGACTGCATCTATCCGATTTCTTCTTATCACCGGAACCTTAGCCATTCACATTGTGCACGGTCTGACCCATAAGAGCAGCGGCGTGTCTGAAATGTATAGCAATTGGATATATAAATCAAAGTCCTCTGGAAGTCGCCGAAAGACACGGTTCCTCGCACCAGATTTATCGATGATCGATTGTTGCAGTCTTTCGGCGCTTATGGTTCACGACCGGTCCACAGCGCTTTGCGGGCCGTTCCGGCCGTCCTCGACTGAGCCAATCACGAGTACGGGAATGAACAAACCCGCCGCAGCGGGTTTGTTCCGTAACCGCCGATACCAGCGGGCCCTCGCGGAGCGGCGCTGATCCCCGAAACGGCAATCCAAACGCGTTCAGCGATTGATCTTGGTGATCTTCGCGCCCTGCAGGCTGAGGCCCAGCATCAATCCTTTTTGGTCAAAGATCATGCCATAGACCCCGGTCTTGCCGGTCAGCGTATCCATGTCCTTGGCTGCACCGGCGTCGAGAAACACGATGTTCGGACCGACGCCGACCTCGAAGCCGTTGCTGTTCTCGAAATCTTTCATTGCAGCATCGCCGACAAAAAAGATTGCGTAGGCATACGACTGGATTCCGGCTTGCCAGCCCACCGACAACGCGAAGGAATTGTAGTAGCCGGCGTTCTTGCCGCCTTTCATCAGCGCGCCGTCGCCGCCCTGCGCACCGAGAACAAAGCCACCCTTGACGATGTTGGGGAACACCAGCACGCCTGCCGCTTTGTCCCCCAGCGTCTTGGCTGTCGCCGAGGTCGCGTACAGCGTCTTCAGCGCGGAATCGACTTCCTGGTCGATCTGCGCGCCGGTGGCCGCGAATGCAGGGCGCAACAAAAACAGCGAATAAACCGATAGCACAAGAACCAACAAATGCCGCAAGAACCTGTTTCCATTAACCATGATGCACACTCCTTTTGACAAAGTAATTTCGAAACGCTCATTCCGATGGCGGAGCAAACGAATTCGAATTCTAGTATGAAATCGCGTCGTCAGCTTACGATTCCGCATTCATTTCATGTCAGCATGGTGTCGAGCTGATGCATACTGGGGCGGCGAAAATCGTTGTGGAGGCGAGAATGCAGGAGCGAGCAGCAGGGCGAGTGGCATTGGTGGCCGGGGCCACGGGCCTCGTGGGCCGGGAGATTCTCGCGGCAATCCTGGCTGACGAGACCTACGTTGCGGTGCATAGCGTCGGCCGGCGGGCATTGGCAACCGCCAATCCCAAGCTAACCGTCCATGTCCTCGACTTTGCGGCGCTTCCTGCGCTGCCAGCCGTTGACGATGTTTTCATTGCCCTCGGCACCACCATTAAGGTGGCGGGCAGCCGGCAGGCCTTCCGCGCCGTGGATTTTAATGCAGTAGTGGATCTGGCCCGCGCGGCGCGTTCGTCAGGCGGCTCGCGGCTGGGGATTGTGAGTGCGATGGGAGCGAGCGAGAAATCTCTGATCTTCTACAACCGCGTCAAGGGCGAGATGGAACATGCCGTGTCCCGCCTGGGGTTTGAATCCGTGGTATTTGCCCGGCCGTCAATGCTGGCCGGGAATCGGGATTCGCTTGGACAGCCCGAACGCAGTGGCGAAAAGCTTGCGCTGATCTTCATGCGGCTTGACGCACTGATTCCGGCCAATTACCGCGCCATCGAAGCCGTGCGTGTGGCGCGTGCCCTGGTCCACGGCATCAAAACCGCCGAAAAGGGAATTCGGGTGTTGCTGTCGGGGGAGATGCAGGCAAGCTGATCCGTCGCGCGGCGCGCTTGGACTCGAACCAAAAAAGATTGAAAATTGGTTTGGCTTGCGGAAGGAATTCCGAAAAAGCTTAAAATATCAGGGCAACAAGGGACTCTGGCCTCAACGACTCGGAGAAAATTATATGGAAATTCCATTTCAAAGCGATGCATGGGGAAAACTGGTGTTGCGGCTGACGCTCGGGGTACTCATGGCGTTTCACGGATTCGCAAAGATTGTGAATCCGGATCGGACCTTGGACTTTATGGGCGGCCTTCTAACGGCTGCGGGCTTGCCGGCTTACCTCGCCTACGGTGTGTTCATCGGCGAAGTGCTGGCTCCGGTCCTGATCGTTTTCGGAATTTTTTCGCGCCTGGGCGGATTGATCGTCGTGATCAATATGATTTTTGCAGTGCTGCTCGCCCACTCGGCGCAATTGCTGACCTTGACCAAGAACGGCGGATGGGCGCTGGAGCTTCAGGGTTTTTATTTACTGACTGGGCTGGCGCTGTTTTTCCTGGGCAGCGGCAGGTTTGCGGTCAAGCCTGACTAAACCGGCAAAGTACCCGTTATCGGGGTCGCTGAATCCGGAAGGGGGCTGGAGCTTGGCCTCCCCCTTCGTGGATTTCTCATGCTAACCGCCGACTAGGCAAACCGCACGGTCACGAAGCCTCGATCGGTTTTCGCGCACTCCGCCAGGCGCTAAGCGCTCCTGCGCTTACGGCGCACCTGGCGCGCGCAGCCTCTTCCCCCACGTCGTCTTATCGATTCCGATCGACTTTCGCTTCGGAGCGAAAAGAGTCATCGCACCCTTGCGCCTGATTCGATCTTTCAATCGAATGCAGACGCGCGGATCCCCTGCTCCGAAACCGGCGGGACCAGCCCGGCAATCAGGATTTGATATTGATCGATCCGATCGAGGAATTGTCGGTTGCGGAGCCGCCGGCATTCACCGACAACGCGCCTGCGCCGGACGAACCGCCCGTACCCACACCCACTCCGGTGCCCACGCCCAGGAGGTCGCTACCGTCACCCGAACCCGCGCCCAAGCCCAGACCGCCACCAGCCATCGAACCGGCACCGGCTCCGCCAAAAGCATCGCCGCCCTTCTTGCCGGATTGACCAACCCCGATGTTTGCGCCGAATTGACCATCTCTAGAATTTAATGCGGACATTTTTCCTCCCGACGTTGATATTAAAGAATCAAGACTACTGACATTTATGCTGCGACTGATTTCTTCCCGGCTGCGGTATTCCATCCAGGATGCCAGGGTTGATTAGTCATTGTACCCACAATGCGAACCACTATCATTACCGTCATGGAGTGCCCCCCCGGGGTCACCGGGCAGGCGGGGAAAGACTCCGCAGACCCCCAGTTCAGTCGTCACCGGACAACCCGCCAAAATTGCCCGGAATTGCGGGATTAGCGGCGATAATCCGCGGCTTTTCCCCGGCTTCATTCCTGCCCGGCTCATGGATACTCGGTCCGATGGGCAATTCTTACCATGACTGACGTCACAGCACCGCCGCAAGCCGCTCCGGCCGCCGGCCCGCCGCGACCGCGGGCCGCACCGCGTACGCTTGGCACCGCTTATGCGCCGGTCGCAACGCTTTTCGATGGCGGCGACACGTTGATCGATGACGGCATTGCGCGCGTCAACTGGGCGGTGCCCTGGTCGGACCTGATGATGACCATGTTCGTGCTGTTCGCCGCGCTGCTCGCGGTGCACACGCTGCATGACCGCGCCAAACAACGCGTGATTCAGCAGGAGCAGATCATCGAGCTGCAACCGCAGCCGGTGGAGCGCGAAAAAATCGTAAAAGAAGAGGTTCCGTCGCCCGAACCCGGGATCGAGCCGCCGCTGCAGATCAACGTGCTCGCGCGCAGCCAGGAGGCGGTGCGCGAAACGAATCTGCAGAACGCGCAAATCGTGCTGCTCGAGGACCAGTCGGTCAAGGTGAGCGTGCAGGGTCCGATGTTCTTTGCCCTGGGAAAAGCAGACCTGCGCCAGGAGGCGCAGAGGTTCCTCAATCGCCTTGCGCTGGTCATCAAGGAGACGCCTTATGACATTCACGTCGTCGGTCACACCGACGACCAGCCGATCAGCACCGCGCAATTTCCGAGCAACTGGGAACTGTCGCTGGTGCGTGCCAGTCATGTCGCGCGCTATCTGATCAAGTCAGGCGGCCTGGATCCGTCGCGCTTCGTCGTCATGGGCCGGGGAGAATTCGAACCGGTCGGAACCAGCAACGACGACAGCTCGCGCGCGCGCAACCGGCGGGTCGAGATCATCATTACCCACCATTCAGCCAAAGGCGACGGAAGGCAACACCAATGAGCAAGCACAACCTGATCGCAGCATCGCTGTTCGCCGGCATATTCGTCGCCAGCTTCTTCATCGAGGGCAATGGCCTGTTGTTCATCAACGGCCCCGCGCTACTGGTGGTGAGCTGCGGCACCCTGGGCGCGCTGTTCCTGTGCTACCCGATGCAAGACATACGCGCCGCGCTGCGCGTCACGCTCAACCTGCACCGCAACCCGCCGCCGAGTTCCGAGGACGTGATCAACGCGTTGCTGGAAACGGCGCTGTACACGCGCGGCAAGGGCATCTTCGCTTTCGAGGACATGAGCGAGCAGTCCTCGGTCGGCTTTTTGAAGCGCGCGCTAGGCTTGCTGCTCGACGGCATCAACGGCGAGGAGTTGGGCGCCATTCTCCACGCCGAGATGTTCCAGTTCAAGCAGCGTCGCGCACAGTTCGAGCGCATGTTCCGCCAGGCCGCATTGTTCGCACCGGCATTCGGCGTCGCCGGCAGCGTCATTGGACTCATCAACATGCTTGCCGGCATCGCCGACCCGGACGTTTTCCTGAAAACGATCCCGGTTGCACTGATCTCGCCCCTGTACGGCATCGTGCTCGCGAATTCGATCTGCTTTCCGATTGCGGAAAGCATACACAGCAAGACTCAGAAAGAGCTGCTGATCCAAATGCTCATCACCGACGGCGTGCACATGGTGCAGGGGGAGCAGAGCCCCAAGCGCCTCGCGATCAAGCTTGAATCGCTGTTGACGCCGTCCGCGCGGTCGCACGAAAACCGCTCGCTCAAGGAAATCCGCGAAATCCTGCAGGAACGCCGCGCGCAGATGGAGGCGGCGCAAGCCTATGGATAGCGACGCCGGGGCGCGCGATCGCCAGGCGGATCAGATCGTGCAGGAAATCGGGATTCCGCCCTGCCCCGCAACCCTGACCAGACTGCTGCGGGAAACGCGTGCCGACGATCCGGACTTCCGCCGCATCGGTCAGCTGATCGGCGGCGACGTCGCCCTCGCCTCGGCGATGCTGAAGATCGCCAATTCCCCGTTCTACGGGTTGCGGGCCAAAGCCGCTTCGGTGCAGCAGGCGCTGACTCTGCTCGGACTGAACGCGGTGACCCAGCTGGTGACCGGACTGCTGCTGCGCCAGGCGTTTTCACGGGCCGTCGGGCCCGGCATGGAGCGCTACTGGAAGAACTCGATGGCGATATCCCTGATATCGGCCATGCTCTGCCGCGAAACGGCAGGCGGCGACGCAGGCATCGCCTGCACCTTCGGCCTGTTTCGCGATTGCGGCATGGCAATCCTGCTGCAGAAATTTCCCGGCTACGCCGACATTCTCGACGGCTCCGCGCTCTCCTCCGGCGAACTGGTGCACGACATCGAGAACAGCCGCTATTCGATCGATCATGCCCGCGTCGGCTCGCAACTCGCCCGCAGCTGGCACCTGTCGGAGTCCCTGTGCTACGCGATACTGCACCATCATGATCTGCTGTTTTCGAACGACACCCTGGCGCAGGCACCGGCGGGCGCGCTCAAGCTGGTCGCACTCGGGCTCATCGCCGAGCAACTCTACTGTCATGCCACCGGCGCGGACTGTCACGACTGGGCGTCTACGGGAGAGTGGGCTTTATTCGAAGTCGATCTGAACCAGGAAAAATTCACCGCCATCGCGGAAAAGGTCAACGCCTCGATCAATCGCCTGTGAGCGCCGGCCTGGTGTTGCGGCAGCATCGGTGTTCTCGGGCCGGCCCGTCCGGCACCCCGCCAAGGTCCGCATCCGCGTCAGAAAAGCCGCGGAAAACCGCATCTGTTCCGCAATTCAACTTGCGATTCAACGACAATAATATGCACAAGGCGGCAGGGCCGCTTCGCATTCAGGCGCATGCCTGCACACTCATCCACGGGCGGTGCATATGAAATTCAGCGCAGAACCATCCAGACTCGTCCTGGCATTCGATGCCGGCAGCGGTGCCTCACCGGATTCCGATTCCAAAGAGCGGGAAAACGCGGAACTGGGTGCGATCAAGCACGCGGTCGCGCGCATCGAGGCCGAGGCCAAGGCGACCGCTGCGGCGCAATTGCGCGCGCGCGCTGAAGAGCGGGCGTGCGAAACGGCCAAGGCAAAATCGATCGCCGAGACCCAGGCTAGAAACGCCGCCGAGGCGCGCATCAAGGCCGAGGAAGAAGCCGCCGCCTGCGCGCGCATACGCGCAGAAGCGGAAGAGCGCGCGCAACTCGCGGCGACGGAGCGCGCGCAGGCCGAGACGCTGGCGACCTCCGAGGCCGAAATCCGCGCCCGCACCGACATGGAGGCCACCGAGGCCGCGCTGGCGCGGCTCACCGCAGAGCAGGAGTTGCAGGCCCGCACGCAGGCGAAAAGCGCGATCGAACGCAGCCAGGCCGAACGCATGCAGGCCGAAGTGATAGAACTGCAGCGCTTGCTCAAGGAAATGGAGAATGCCGCCCAGGCGCGCGCCCGGCAAGAGCATCTGGAAAAGGAACGCAGCCGTGCCCGGTCCGGCGCAGAAGCCGAAGCGCTGCAAGCCAGCCGTCAGCGCGCAATGGCCGAGATCGAGGCCGAACAGCAAACCCAGGCGCGCGCCATTTCCGAAAAAGAAGGGCGCGATGCGGCGCAGCGCAAGGCGCACGCCGAGCAGGAGCGCGCTACGGTGGCTGTCGCGCGCATCGAAGTCGAAATGGACTTTGCCCAGCAGTCCGAAGCGAAAATCCGCGAGGAAGAGCGCCTGCTGGCGCAAGCCCGGGTCAGGCAGGAGGTCGCGGCGCAAATGCAGGAGACGCGGCAGGCGCGATTGCGCATGGAACGCGAACTCAGCGCCCTCGCCGAAGCCAAGGCGCACGCCGAAGCGCAGGCGGAGGCGTCCGCCGCGGCGCGCGCCCGCGCGCAAGCGCGCGAGCTCGCGGCGGTGCAGGGCCGTTTCGAAGCCGAACTCGCCGCCAGCACCGATGCAGACGAACGCGCGCGCGCCGAAGCCGAACTCGAACGCCTGGCGCAACTGCGCGCCGCAGCCGAAGCCCAGGCCATAGCCAGCCTGCAAGCGCGCATCGCGGCCGCCGAAGGGGCGGTAGCCGCAAGCACCGCCCGCACCCAGGCTGATCGCGAGGCGACCGCCGCCGCCCTCGCCAAGGCGGACGCCGAGCGCGAGGCTGCCGCCGCCGCGGAGGCTTCCGCCCAGGCGGAGAAGCGCGCCACGGAAATTGCGCGCAAGCGCGCTGAACTCCAGGCCGAAGCCAATACAAAGGCGCTGGAACGGTTGAAGGCCGAGCAGGAACGGCTGGAGTTGACACAGGCAGCTGCGGCCGCGGCGGAGGAGCGCCTGCGCACAGAGCAGCTGGCCGTCGCCGAAGCTCAGGCGCGCGCCGAAGCGGAACAAGCCCTGCTTGAAACCGACCAGGCGCGTCTGAAGCAGGAAGGCCGGGCCAAGGCCGCGGCGCTGGCGCTTGCCCACGCAGCCGAGGAATGCACGATCGCAGCGCAGATGAAATCGGCCGCAGACATCGCCTTGCTCCAGGAAACCCGACGCCGGCAGGCGGCGGAAGAAGAAGCTGCACGGCAGATCGAACGGCATGCGGCGGCCCAGGCGCAGGCTGGCGCCGCAGCCGCCAGAGCCGCCGAGGAACGCGTGCAACTGGCGCAGGCCGCGGCAGCCGCGGCCGAAGCCCGTCTGCGCACCGAGCAGGAAACGCTCGCCGAAGCCAAGGCCAGGGCTGAAGCCGAACAGGTCCTGCTCGCCACCGGGCAGAAGCAGCTCAAGCAGGAAAACCGCGCCAAGGCCGCGGCCCTCGCACTTGCGCGCGCCTCCGAGGAGTGCGCAAAGACGGCAAAAATAAAGTCGGACGCGGACATCGCCTTACTGCAGGAGACGCGGCGCCGGCAGGCCGCGGAGGAAGAGTCTTCGAGGCAGATCGAAGCGCATGCCGCGGCGCAGGCGCGCGCCACGGTCGCGGCCGAAGAGCGCGCGGCGAGCGAAGCGGCACTGTGCGCGGCGGAACTGGCAAGAACCCGCAACGACGAACTGGCCGCGGCGGCGGCGCGCGAGCGCGCTGCCGGCGAGGCACGACTGGAAGCTGCCGCACGCGAGCGTCAGCTTGCCGAAGCCAGGACACTGCAGGAAGTGGCGGCGCGCATCGCCGCGGAGGAGGCGCGCCTTGCCGCCGAACAAGCCAGGGCGCGCGCCGAGGCTGCCACAGCGCTGCAGGCGCGAAGCAGCGCCGATACTCTGCATCGGCTGGCACAAGCCATCATCGACCGCGCCAGGCGCTCGCTGTGGCTCAGGCGCGCAAGCGTTGCCGGCGCGGCGCTGGGCCTCGCCGTCGCGCTGGGTGTGGCCTGGGAGACAGCCAATTTTTCCGCCCCATCGACGAACGCTGCGCAGAGCGCCGCTGCGGCCAGCGCCGCTGCGGCAACAGCGGCCCCGATGCCGTTCGCCGCGGATGCGCCGACAACGGGCATTGCCGGCTCGACGCTGAACCTCAAGATGGCAGGTTCGCTGAATTTCAGGCAAGACGGGGCGCATCAATAAACCGCTTGTAACCGCCGCTCAGGCGCAAACAACGACGCGCCGGGCGGTCTTGTACCGGCCGGCCGCCGGCGCGGGCCAGGTCGCGCCGGCTTTTGACTTAGCACAAATCGCTGC
>Ga0194060_10001492_pt1 | contig 16731 bp, 27 predicted proteins | sample SepL225m_MetaG_FD_163427 | JGI IMG/M metagenome (GOLD analysis project Ga0194060, IMG submission 163427) | Anoxic zone freshwater microbial communities from boreal shield lake in IISD Experimental Lakes Area, Ontario, Canada - Sep2016-L222-5m | ecosystem: Environmental > Aquatic > Freshwater >...
GCAAGGTGAAGCGACAGGGGCGCTTCTCCGGTCGCCGCTCGGACTGGAAGAAGGCCTACGTCAGGCTCCGCGAGGGCGCGAAGATGCCCGAATTCCTGGAAGGCGCGTAATCATGCCGATCCGCAAGTTCAATCCCACGTCGCCCGGCACGCGGTTTCAGACCGTTCAGGTGTTCGACGAGATCACGACCCAGGAGCCCTACAAGCCGCTGGTCGAACCGATCCGCAGCACCGGCGGCCGCAACAACCAGGGCCACCTCACGTCGTGGTGGCGCGGCGGCGGCCACAAGCGGATGTACCGCATCATCGACTTCAAGCGCGACAAGCGCGACATCCCGGCGAAGGTGGAGACGATCGAGTACGACCCGAACCGGTCGGCCCGCATCGCGCTGCTGGCGTACGCCGACGGCGAGAAGCGCTACATCCTGCAGCCGATCGGGATGAAGGTCGGCGACGCGGTGATCGCCGGCGAGCGCGTCGACATTCTGCCGGGGAATTCGCTGCCGCTGAAGAACATCCCGCTCGGCACGCTGCTCCACAACGTGGAGCTGAGGCCGGGCAAGGGCGGCCAGATTGCCCGCAGCGCCGGGTCGTCGGTGCAGCTGGTGGCGAAGGACGGCGGCTATGCGTCGGTGAAGATGCCGTCGACCGAAATCCGGAAGATCAACGCGGAGTGTTTCGCGACAATCGGGCAGGTCGGCAACGTGGATCACGAGAGCGTGTCCATCGGTAAGGCGGGCCGCAGTCGCTGGCTCGGCCAGCGGCCGCACGTGCGCGGCGTGGCGATGAACCCGGTCGACCATCCGCTGGGCGGCGGCGAAGGCAAGACCTCCGGGGGCCGGCACCCCGTGTCGCCGTGGGGCATGCCCACCAAGGGCTACAAGACGCGCAACAGCAAGACGACGGACAAGTTCATTGTCCAGCGGAGACAGAAGTAATGGGTCGCTCACTCAAGAAAGGCCCCTTCGTCGACACGCACCTCCTCGAAAAGATCGAGGTGATGAATCGCGGAGCGGACAAGAAGGTCATCAAGACCTGGTCGCGCCGGTCCACGGTGGTCCCCGAAATGGTCGGGCACACGCTCGCCGTGCACAACGGACGGAAATTCATTCCGGTGTACGTGACCGAGAACATGGTCGGCCACAAGCTGGGTGAGTTCGCGCCGACGCGGCTCTTCAAGGGACACACGACCAAGGTGTCCGAGAAGACGGCGTCGGTCGGCGCGCCCGGAGCGTCGCCGGCCGCCGCGGCGCCGAAGGCGGCCGGGGCAGGGAGCCAGTCATCATGATCCAAGCGCACGCCACAGCGCGCTACGTGCGGACGTCGGCCCAGAAGGCCGGCCTCGTCCTGGAACTGATTCGGGGCAAGGACGTCAATCGCGCGCTGGCGACACTGCAGTTCACGCGGAAGAGCGTCGCGGAGACCATTTCCAAGGTGCTCCGCTCGGCCATCGCGAACGCCCAGACCAAGGACGGGTTCAGCGGCGACGTGGATCGCCTCTACGTCTCGGCCTGCTATGCCAACCAGGGGCCGTCTGCCAAGCGCGTGCGTCCTGCGCCGATGGGCCGGGCGTTTCGCGTGCTGAAGCGGACCGCCCATCTGACGGTGCGTGTGTCCGAGCGTGCGGAGAAGGTGGTTCCCGTGGCCGCTGGTGCGGCGCCGAAGCGGCGCGCGCGGGCGGAGAAGTCGGCGACGATGGCGTCAACGCGCGCCGCCAAGAAAGTGAAGGAGTAACTGTGGGCCAGAAGGTTCACCCGATCGGATTCCGGCTCGGGTTCAACAAGACGTGGCGGTCGCGGTGGTACTCCGATCGCGACTACGCCAAGCTGCTGCACGAGGATCTCGAGCTGCGAGCCACGCTGAAGAAGCGCTTCATGCACGCCGGCATCGCGAAAATCGAGACCGAGCGCGCCGCCAACAAGCTCAAGATCGATATCTACACCTCGCGGCCGGGCATCATCATCGGCCGCAAGGGGCTGGAAGTCGACAAGCTGAAGCAGGAGATCCAGAAGAAGACCAACCGCGAGGTCTTCATCAACATCCAGGAAATCCAGAAGCCCGAGCTCGATGCCCAGCTGATCTCCGAGTCGGTCGGGATGCAGCTCGAGAAGCGCGTGGCGTTCCGCCGGGCCATGCGCAAGGCGGTGGAGTCGGCGCTGCGGTTCGGCGCCCGTGGCATCAAGGTGCGCGTGTCCGGTCGTCTGAACGGCGCGGAGATCGCGCGGTCCGAGTGGTATCTGCACGGCCAGCTGCCGCTGCAGACGCTGCGCGCCGACATCGACTACGGGTTCGCGGAAGCGAACACGACCTATGGCCAGATTGGCATCAAGGTGTGGCTCTACAAGGGCGAGCGCCTGGTGCCGCAGCGTGGCCGCGAAGAGGAATATCGCGAGCGCGCGCCGCGGAGACCGGCAGCGCGAGGGTAGAGCGGGCAACGCAGAATTGGGTAATCGGGTACTTGGATAGTTCGACTGGGCAATTCAACTACCCGATGACCGGATTCCCCAATTACCAGATGCAGGATTGATCGCTATGTTGATGCCGAAGAAAGTCAAATACCGCAAGCAACAGCGCGGGCGGATGGCCGGAAAGGCCTGGCGCGGGTCAGACGTGTCGTTTGGCGACTATGGCCTGAAGGCGCTCGAGCCCTGCTGGCTGACGGACCGTCAGATCGAGGCGGCCCGCGTCGCGATGACGCGCTTTGTGGCGCGCGGCGGCAAGATCTGGGTGCGCGTGTTTCCGGACAAGCCGATCACCAAGAAGCCGCAGGAAACCCGCATGGGCAAGGGCAAGGGCGCGCCGGATCAGTGGGTGTGCGTGGTCCGGCCGGGACGGGTGCTGTTCGAGATGGAAGGCGTGGCCGAGAAGGACGCGCGCAAGGCGATGAGGCTGGCGGCCGCGAAGCTGCCGATTCTCACCAAGTTCGCGACCCGGTTCGCGCGGGAGAAGATGCTATGAAGGCCGCGGAACTGCGCGATCTGGCCGCCGAGGAACTCGGCGCGAAGGAACGCGATCTCGCCGACCAGCTGTTCCGGATGCGGATTCAGAAGTCGATGGGGCAGCTCGATGTGCCCGACAAGATGCGCACGGTCCGCCGCGATCTCGCGCGGGTGAAGACCGTACTACGGCAGAAGAGGGATCGGGTTGCCGGCTAGTCCGGTCGTCTGGGGGGCGATGCGCGCATCGACTCCCGGGTCCCGGATGACATAGTTCCCCGATTCAAGGAATTCAGACATGGCCCAGAAATCTGAGAAAGTCGGCGTCGTCGTCAGCAACAAGATGCAGAAGAGCATCGTGGTGGCTGTGGAGTGGCAGGTGCGTCACGACCTGTACGGCAAGTCCGAGCGCCGCACCTCGAAGTTCATGGTGCACGACGAGGCCAATGCGGCCAAGGTTGGTGACATGGTCGCCATCGTCGAGACGCGCCCGATGAGTCGGCGCAAGCGCTGGGCGCTCACGCGCGTCGTGCGCAAGTCGGCGGAAGTCTAAGGAGCACCTGTCATGATCCAGATGCGATCGATTCTCGACGTGGCCGACAATTCCGGCGCGCGCAAGATCGCCGTCATCAACCCGATCGGCGGGTCGACCGGGCGCTACGCCAGGCTTGGCGACATCGTCACGGCGTCGGTGAAGGAAGCGACCCCGGAAGGCACTGTCAAGAAGGGCCAGGTCGTCAAGGCCGTGATTGTGCGGACCGTGAAGGAGCAGCGCCGTCGCGACGGCAGCTACATCCGGTTCGATCGGAATGCCGCGGTCATCGTCAACGACAACAACGAGCCGGTGGGCACGCGCGTGTTCGGCCCGGTTGCCCGGGAGCTGCGCGAGCGCCGCTTCATGAAGATTATTTCGCTCGCGCCGGAGGTTCTGTAGGGTTATGAGCCGTTTAGCCACCCCGCTCCGGAAGAACGACAACGTGCTGGTCATCACGGGCAAGGACCGCGGCAAGCGTGGCCGTGTGTTGAAAGTGCTGCCCGGCGAGAACAGCAAGAACCGCCTTGTGGTCGAAGGCGTGAACCTGATCAAGCGCCACACGAAGCCCAACCCCGGCAAGGGCGTCAAGGGCGGCATCGTGGAGCGCGAGGCCTCGCTGCACGCGTCCAACGTGCAGCTGGTGTGTCCCGAGTGCGGGGCGCAGACGCGAGTCGGCCACAAGATACTCGGCGACGGCCGCAAGGTCCGCGTCTGCCGCAAGTGCGAGGGGGTCGTCGACAAATGAACCGCATGAAAGAGAAGTACCAGCAGGAAGTCGTGCCGGCCCTGAAAAAGGAGTTCGGCTACACGAACGTGATGGCGGTTCCCAAGGTCCAGAAGATCGTCGTGAACATGGGACTGGGCGAGGCGACCTCCAACGCGAAGATCATCGACACCGGCACCGACGAACTCGCGCGGATCGCGGGCCAGAAGCCGGTGACCAGGCGCGCCAAGAAGTCGATCGCCGCGTTCAAGGTGCGCAAGGGGCAGCCCATCGGGACGACCGTGACGCTGCGTGGCGAGCGGATGTGGGAGTTCCTCGACCGCCTCGTGAGCATCGCGCTGCCGCGCGTGCGCGACTTCAAGGGCGTCTCGCCCAAGGGGTTCGACGGCCGTGGCAACTACACGCTCGGATTGCGCGACCAGTTGCTGTTCCCCGAAATCGACTACATGAAGGTCGATAAGGCGCGCGGCATGAACGTGTCGGTCGTCACGAGCGCCCGAACCGACGAGGAAGCGCGGAAGCTGCTGCAATTCATCGGCATGCCGTTCCGGCAGAACTAAAGGCGAAGAGCTGATATGGCAACCACCGCGAAGATCGCGAAAGAACAGAAGAAACCGAAGTTCAAGGTCCGCCTGCGTAACCGCTGTCATCTGTGCGGCCGCCCGCGCGCCTACATGCGCAAGTTCGGGCTCTGCCGGTTGTGCTTCCGCAAGCTGGCGCTTGATGGCGATGTCACGGGCGTCACGAAATCGAGTTGGTAGAGGCTCCCGGGTTTCGGGTTCAGGGCCCACGGCCCGGCGAACCGGACACCAGGCACCGGGGAATCACGAATCTGGAACGGCAAGGTTGAGAGAGATATGACAGACCCTATCGCAGACATGCTCACGCGGATTCGCAATGCGGTGCTGGCCAAGCACACCCGTGTGGATATGCCCACGTCGCGGATCAAGGTCGACATCGCGCACATCCTGCAGGACGAGGGCTACATTCAGGGCTTCAAGTTGCTGGACGAGACGGCAGAGAAGAACGCCGGCCCGATCAAGACGCTGAGGCTGTTCCTGAAATACGGGCCGCACGGCGAGAAGCTCATCACGGGCGTGCAGCGCATCAGCCGCCCTGGCCGTCGCGTCTACTTCGGACGCGACGACGTGCCGGACGTCCTGGCGGGACTCGGGACCAGCATCCTGACGACATCGCGTGGCGTCATGACGGGCCGCGAGGCGGTCAAGGCGGGCGTGGGCGGTGAAGTCCTCTGTAACATTTGGTAGCCATCGGTCGTAGCCGAGAGCTGAGAGCTGAGAGATATGTCTCGAATCGGTAAGAAACCCATTCCGATCCCGAAAGGGGTCACCGTCAAGGTGGTTGACGGCGCGGTCGAGGTGCAGGGGCCGAAGGGCAAGCTGCGGCAGTCGCATCCGGCCGGCATCAGCTTCGCGCTGGCCGACGGCCATCTGGTCGCCACGCGCACGACCGAGAACCCGGACCTCGGCAAGTTTCACGGCCTGGCGCGCACACTGGTGGCCAATGCCGTGACGGGCGTCACCGAGGGCTTCAAGCGCGAGCTCGACATTGTCGGGGTCGGCTACCGCGGGGAACTCAAGGGCGCGCAGGTGATCTTTGCGCTCGGTTATTCGCACGCGGTCGTGTTCGACGTCCCGGCGGGGATCGACGTCACGATCGAAAAGCAGACGCACATCACCGTGACCGGGGTGGACCGGCAGCTCGTCGGGCAAGTCGCCGCGAACATCCGCCGCCTGCGGAAGCCCGACCCGTACAAGCAGAAGGGCGTCAGGTACACAGGCGAAGTCCTGAAGAAGAAGGCCGGAAAGACCGGAGCGAAATAGCCCGGCGAGTCATCGGATGATGTGACCCGTGGTCACGCCATCGTCCGGTGGATGACCGATGGTCACGTAACCGAGTGCTGAGACGAGCATCATGAAGATAAAGACGAAAGACGACCGCCGCGTCCGCATCCAGATGCGGCAGCGCAAGCGGATTGCCGGCACCATCGCGCGGCCCCGGCTGAGCGTGTTCCGCAGCGTGACGCATATCTACGCGCAGGTCATCGACGACCTGAGCGGCACGACGCTGGTGTCGGCCTCGAGCGTCGAGCCGACGATCAAGGGCGCGTTCGAGAAGGGCGTGAGCGGCGGGAACCTCAAGGGCGCGGAAGCGGTGGGCAAGGCCATCGGCGAGCGGTCGAAGGACAAGGGCATCACGCGGGTCGTGTTCGATCGGAGCGGATTCCTGTATCACGGGCGGGTTCGTGCGGTCGCCGACGCGGCTCGCAAGGCGGGCCTGGAATTCTGATTGCGAGGCCAGAAGCGCCTCGGTCTGACAACGACAGTCTGGGAATACACATGAGAACACGTGAACGGATCGACCCGAGCCAGCTCGACCTCAAGGACAACGTGGTGTCGATCAACCGCGTGACCAAGGTGGTCAAGGGCGGCAAGAATCTGAGTTTCAGCGCCCTGGTCGTGGTCGGCGACGGGCATGGCGTCGTGGGATTCGGCATTGGCAAGGCGAAGGAAGTGCCGTCGGCCATCAAGAAGGGCATCGAGGCGGCCAAGAAGAACCTGATCCGCGTGCCGCTGGCCGGGACCACCATCCCTCACGCGATTGTCGGGAACTTCGGCGCGGGCAGCGTGCTCCTGAAGCCGGCACCGGACGGCACGGGCATCATCGCCGGCGGCGCGGTGCGGGCGGTGGTGGAGGCGGCCGGAATCGCGAACATCATGACCAAGTCGCTCGGATCGGCCAACCCGCACAACGTCGTGCGGGCGACCTGCGCCGGTCTCGATACGTTGAAGGATCCCCAGATGATCGCGCGCCTGCGGGGCAAGAACGTCGAGGATTTCACGCGCGTGAACGCGTAAGGCCCTGTCAATGATCAGGATTCCAGTGTCTGTATTCGGACCGGCCATAAGAGCCTGTAAGAAAACAAGCACTGTCACGTTTGTTTTCTAACAGGCTCTAAAGGCCGGGACAGAAGCATGGCGAACCAGCGAACCGATTCGAAGGGCGGCACCGTGAAGGTGACGCTCGTGAAGAGCCCGATCGGGTTCAAGAGCAATCAGGCAGCCGTCGTTCTCGGGATGGGTCTGCGGCGGATCCGCCACACGGTGGAGCTGAAGGATACGCCCTCGACGCGCGGCATGATTCACAAGGTGCGTCACCTCGTGACGGTGGAATAAGCGATGCCATTGAATACTCTCCGCCCTCCCAAGGGCATGAAGCACCCCAAGAAGCGGATCGGGCGCGGGCAGGGGTCGGGCAACGGCAAGACCGCAGGGGCCGGGCACAAGGGCCAGAAGTCGCGGTCGGGCTACAAGTTCAAGCGCGGGTTCGAGGGCGGCCAGATGCCCCTGCACCGCCGCGTGCCGAAGCGCGGGTTCCATAACCCGTTCCGCGTCGAGTACGAGGTGGTGAACCTCGACACGCTCGGCCTGAGGTTCGACGCCGGGACGGTGGTGACGCCGGCCCTGTTGCGCGAGCGCGGCATCGTGTCGGCCAACACGGGCCTGATCAAGGTGCTCGGACGCGGCGACATCGGCAAGGCGCTCACCGTGCACGCGCACAAGTTCAGCGGAAAGGCGGCCGAGAAGATTGCCGCAGCGGGCGGCGCGACGGAGCAACTCGCGTGAACGACAGTCTGAGGAACATCTTCACCGTTTCGGATCTGCGCAACCGCGTGTTCTTCACGCTGGGGATGCTCGGGGTGTACCGCTTTGGTCACCACATCCCGACGCCGGGTGTGAACACCGCGGCTCTCGAAGAGCTCGCGCGCCAGGCCGCGAACACGATGTTCGGGCTGTACGACATGTTCTCGGGCGGCAACCTCTCTCGCGTCACCATCTTCGCGCTGGGCATCATGCCCTACATCAGCGCGTCGATCATCCTCCAGTTGCTCACGGTCGTGTGGCCGTACCTGGAGAAGCTCTCGAAGGAAGGGGAGCTGGGCCGGCGCAAGATCACCCAGTACACGCGCTACGGCACGATCGTCCTCAGCGTCGTGCAGGCCCTGGGCATCGCGATCTTCCTCGAGCGTCAGACGCAGATTGCCGGAGGCCTGCCGCTGGTCTATCACCCGGGGCTGGCGTTCCGTCTGATGACGGTGCTGACGCTCACCACGGGTACGACGTTCATCATGTGGCTCGGCGAACAGATCACCGAGCGGGGCGTCGGCAACGGCATGTCGCTCATCATCTATTCGGGCATCGTGGTCGGCCTGCCCAGGGCCGTGCTGCAGATGTTCGACCAGATGCGGACGGGCCAGATCGGGCTCTTCCGCGTTCTGATCCTGCTGATCGTCATGGCCGCGGTCGTGGCGGCGATTGTGTTTGTCGAGCGTGGACACCGGCGCGTGACGGTCCAGTACGCGAAGCGGGTCGTCGGCCGCCGGATGTACGGCGGATCGAGCACCCACATCCCGTTGAAGGTCAACACGGGCGGCGTCATCCCGGTCATCTTCGCCTCGTCGATCCTCGCGTTTCCCGCGACCATCGCCGGCATGTTCAAGGGCGCGTGGGTCGATTCGGTCACCCAGCAACTCGGCTTCGGGATGCCGCTCTACAACCTGTTGTACGTCGCGGGCATCATCTTCTTCACCTACTTCTACACCGCCATCATCTTCAATCCTGATGACGTCGCGGAGAACATGCGGAAGTACGGCGGCTTCGTGCCGGGCATCAGGCCGGGCAAGCGCACCGCGGAGTACATCGACACGATTCTGGCGCGCATCACGCTGGCGGGCGCGATCTACCTGGCGCTCATCGCCTTGCTGCCGAACTTCCTGATCAGCGGGTTCAAGGTCGCGCCGATTCCGCTCGTCGGCGACTGGCTCGACGCGAACCTGCCCAAGTTCATCACCGAAGGCATGAACGTGCCGTTCTTCTTCGGCGGCACGTCGCTGCTTATCGTGGTCGGCGTCGCGATGGATACCGTGCAACAGGTCGAATCGCAGTTGATCATGCGGCACTACGACGGCTTCATGAAGAAGTCGCGGATTCGGGGCCGCAGGACATAGTTGTCAACCGTGGCGCTCAATGTGATCGTGCTCGGACCGCCTGGGGCTGGCAAAGGGACCCAGGCTGCGCGGCTCGCCCGCTCGCGCGGAATCCCCCAGGTCTCGACCGGGGACATTCTCCGTGAGGCGGCCCAGGCCGGAACCGAGATCGGCCGGCAGGCCAAGGCGATCATGGACCGCGGTGAGTTGGTGAGCGACGAGGTGGTGATCGGGATCATGCGGGAGCGGCTCGATCGCGCCGACGCGCGGCTGGGTTTCGTGCTGGACGGCTTCCCGCGGACGGTAGCCCAGGCGGGCGCGCTCGACGGTTTGATGGCGGGGCGCGATCCGCTTCTGGTGGTGGACATCGAGGTGCCCGAATCGGAGCTCGTTCGCCGGCTCAGCGCCCGGCTCATCTGCCGCGACTGCGGCGTGAACGCGGCGGATCGCGAGGCGGCGTGCAGGAGCTGCAAGGGGCCGCTCGTGCAGCGTGCGGACGACAGCGACAACGTCGTTCGCGAGCGCCTGGCGGTCTATCGGCGGCAGTCGGCGCCGCTGGTGGCCTACTACCGGGTCCGGCCGACGTTCCGTGCGGTCAACGGCTCGCAGGCGCCAGACGAGGTGTTCAACGATCTGGTCGCGGCGGTCGGCGACCTCGCGGCGGGCGTCGCGAAGCCCGGAGCGCCGTCGTGATCGTCTGTCGGTCGGCGACTGAGCTCGATCGGATGCGCGAGGCCGGCCGTCTGGTTGGGGAAGTCCTCACCGAGCTGGCTGGCCACGTGGCCCCAGGTGTGACGACGGCGGATCTGGACGCACTGGCCGAGGATCGCATCACGAAGGCGGGTGCGACGCCGGCGTTCAAGGGGTATCACGGATATCCCGCGACGATTTGCGCATCGATCAACGACGAGGTGATTCACGGCATTCCGTCGGGTCGCCGCGTGCTGAACGAGGGTGACGTGCTGTCGATCGACGTCGGCGCGGCGCTGGGCGGGTACTTCGGCGACAGCGCGATGACGCTGCCGGTGGGACGCGTATCGGAGCAGGCCGCGACGTTGCTGCGCGTGACTGAAGAGTCGCTCTACAAGGGCATTGAATGCGCCAGGCCGGGCGGGCGCATTTCGGACATCGGCCACGCGGTGCAGCGGCACGTGGAGGCCTATGGGCTCTCGGTCGTGCGGGAGTTCGTGGGACACGGCATCGGGCAGAAGATGCACGAGGAGCCGCAGGTGCCCAACTACGGCGAACGCGGGCGCGGTCCGCGGCTGGCCGAGGGCATGGTCCTCGCGATCGAGCCGATGGTGAACGCGGGCAGGGCGTCGGTGAAGGTGCGAGCCGACGGATGGACCGCGGTGACGGCCGACGGCAGCCTGTCGGCGCACTTCGAGCACACGGTGGCGGTGACGGCGAACGGGCCATGGATTCTGACGGCGCGGGATCAGCCGGCGGACGTCCGCAGGTAGCGGGCACCGTCGCCGAGACACTGCCGAGTGCGCTCTATCGCGTGCGGCTGGACGACGGGCCGAGCGTGACGGCGCATATCGCAGACCGGATGGATCGCAACTTCATCCGCGTGCTGGTGGGTGATCGGGTGCGGGTAGAGCTCTCGCCGGTCGACGTCGGCCGCGGGCGCATCGTCGAAAAGCTGTAGCGCACGGGCGTCAGCTGAGCGAGAGGGTTATGAAAGTCAGAGCATCAGTCAAACGGATTTGCGACAAGTGCAAGATCGTCAAGCGCAGTGGCGTGGTGCGCGTGATCTGTTCGAATCCGAAGCACAAACAGCGGCAGGGATGAGATCGACGGATTTCAGGATCTGAGGATTTATGGCACGAATTGTCGGCGTTGATCTCCCGCGGACCAAGCGCGTGGAGATTGGTCTCACCTACATCTACGGCATCGGCCGCACCCGCTCGAACCTCATCCTGAAGGATGCCGGCGTCAGCCCGGACGTCCGCATCAAGGACCTGTCCGAGGACGACGTGCGGAAGATCAGCCGGGTGATCGAGGAGCAGGGTGGAGTCGAGGGCGATCTCCGGAAGGAGATTTCCATGAACATCAAGCGGCTGATGGAAATCGGCTGCTTCCGCGGATTGCGGCACCGCCGAGGGTTGCCGGTGCGCGGCCAGCGGACCAAGACCAATGCGCGAACGCGCAAAGGTCCGCGCAAGGGCGCGATCGCGAAGAAGAAGACGATCTAGAGTTGTCGGGGCAAGGGCTGAGAGCAAAACGATATGGCAAAAGCTGAACCGGTCGCTGACGGCGCCGTACCAGAGAAGAAAGACAAGAAAGACAAGAAGGAAGGCGCTGCAGGCAAGCGGAAGAAGGTCTTCAAGAAGCGCGGCGAGAAGCGCGTCGTCCACCATGGCCTGGCGCACATCCACGCGTCGTTCAACAACACCACGGTGACGATTACCGACACTGAAGGCGCCGTGGTGGCGTGGTCGAGCGCCGGCGGCATCGGCTTCAAGGGCTCGCGGAAAGGGACGCCGTTTGCAGCGACCCAGGCCGCGCTGAACGCGGGCAACGCGGCGAAGACCGTGGGCATGCGGTCGCTCGATGTCCGCGTGAAGGGGCCGGGCTCCGGCCGGGAGTCCGCGATTCGCGCGCTGCAGACCGTCGGTCTCGAGGTGAAGTCGATCCGCGACGTGACCCCCATCCCGCACAACGGATGCCGTCCGCCGAAGCGGAGGAGAGTGTAAATGGCTCGCTATATCGGTGCGGTCTGCCGGCTTTGCCGCCGCGATGCGATGAAGCTGTTCCTCAAGGGGGAACGCTGCTACACGGAGAAATGCGCGATCGAGAAGCGCAACTTCCCGCCCGGCCAGCACGGCAAGACCCGGAGATCGAAGATCGCGGGTTACGGCCTGCAGTTGCGCGAAAAGCAGAAGGTCAAGCGCACGTACGGTGTGCTCGAGGATCAGTTCCGCGGGTACTTCGAGATGGCCGAGCGGACGCGCGGCATCACCGGCGAGACGCTGCTGCAGTTGCTCGAGCGACGGCTCGACAACGTCGTGTATCGCCTCGGGCTTGCCACGTCACGGCCCCAGGCGCGGCAGTTCGTGCGCCACGGCCACTTCCTGGTGAACGGGAAGAAGGTGGACATTCCGTCCTATCAGGTGAAGCAGGGCGACGTCGTGACGGTCCTCGGCCGCACGCAGAAGAACCCGACGCTCGAGCACGCCATCGAAGAAGTGAAGGGCCGCGGCATTCCCGAGTGGCTCTCGTTCGATCCGACGGCGATCACGGGACGCATCGTGTCGATGCCCACGCGTGCGCAGATCAACCTGCCCGTGCAGGAACAGCTGATTGTGGAGCTCTACTCGAAGTAGAGCGTGAGAAGGTTGGCGCAGCCAACCGCTGACCCGCAGCCTTACACAGACCTGCGGCGGGAGGTCGGCGGTCACGTGCAGGTCTGGAGGCCCGTCTGCGGGCCCGTTGGCGAAAGGAAAGAGGACATCATGCTGTGGAAAGGTTTTCAGCGGCCCAAGCGGCTGGAATTCGAACGCGAGACACTCACGGATCGGTTTGGCCGGTTCTACGCGCAGCCCTTCGAGCGCGGCTTCGGCACCACCGTGGGGAACGCGCTGCGGCGTGTGCTCCTGTCGTCCATTGAAGGCGCCGCCATCACCGCGGTCAAGATCGACGGCGTGCTGCACGAGTTCTCGCCGATCCCGGGCGTCGTCGAGGACGCAACCGACATCATCCTGAATCTGAAGCAGATTCCGCTGAAGCTGCATTCCGAGCAGACCAAGACGCTGGTCGTCCGGATCGACAAACCCGGCGAGGTGCACGGGCGTGACATCCAGGCCGACGGCGACGTCGAGATCCTCGAGCCGGACGCGCACATCGCGACCGTGGCCGAGGGTGGCAAGCTCCACATGGAGATGCGGCTCAAGCGGGGCCGGGGCTACGTGTCGGCCGACAAGAACTTCGACGAGGATCTTGGCATCGGCTGGATCCCGATTGACTCGGTGCACTCGCCGACCAAGAAGGTGAACTACCTGGTCGAGGCCGCGCGCCTGGGACAGACCACCGACTACGACAAGCTCACCGTGGACGTCTGGACGAACGGTTCGATCACGCCGCGTGATGCCGTCTCGCTCGCCGCCAAGCTGATTCGCGACCACTTGAACATCTTCATCAACCTCGAGGAAGGTGCCGACCAGCTCTCCGATTCGTCATCCGACCAGCCACGCACCGGCGCCAGCAACGAGAACCTCGACAAGAGCGTCGAGGAACTGGAGCTGTCGGTGCGGTCGTACAACTGCCTGAAGAACGCGAACATCCGGACGATTCGCGAGCTCGTGCAGAAAACCGAGGCCGAGATGCTGAAGACCAAGAACTTCGGCCGCAAGAGCCTCAACGAGATCAAGGAGATCCTGCAGACGATGGGGCTGGGCCTCGGCATGCGCGTCGACCAGGCCTCCGCGTCGCAGGAATAGCCGCAATGAGACATCGAGTCGCACACCGTAAGCTGGGCGTTGTCACCGAGCATCGTCTGTCGATGCTCAGAAACCTGTCGACGTCCCTGCTTCGTCACGAGCACATCACGACCACCGTGGCGCGCGCGAAGGAGCTGCGGCCGTTCGTCGAACGGCTCATCACCGTCGCCAAGCGCGGCCTGGCGAGCGGTCCCGCCAACGCCAAAGAGCTGAACGCGCGCCGGCTGGTCATGCAGGATCTCCAGGACCGCGAGGTCGTGAAGAAGCTGTTCGATACCGTCGCGCCGCGTTTTGCCGCGCGTCCCGGGGGGTACACCCGCCTGCTGAGGGTCGGTCATCGCAAGGGAGACAGCGCCGAGCTCGCCCAGATCGAACTGGTCGGCAGCGAGTTCGATCCCAACGCGAAGGCTGCGCCCGATGCGTCCGGCGAGGCGCCGGCGCCGAAGGCCAAGGGCGTCGGTGGACGGCTGCGAGCGGCGGCTGAACGCCTCCGCGGCACGAAGAAAGGCGAGGACGAGAGCAAGCGCGTCACCGCCAAGCCGTCCAAGGGCGTGTCGCGCAAGACGACGACCCCGCGGAAGGCCGGCGGCAGCTAGCGTCGGTCTTCGGGTTTCAGGAACGACAAAGGCCCCGTGGTGTCCAACCACGGGGCCTTTGCAATGTACGCCAACGCCGGCGGCGCGCGGCCGGCACGCATGCCGCGACGTCGCCCTACTCTTCCTCCACCTCGACCCCGGCGCGCTCGGCCTTGTACGCCGCGATGATCTTCGTCTGCTGCACCGACGGCACCTCGTCGTAGTGCGAGTACTCCATGTGGTACGAGCCTCGCCCTCCGGTGGCTGACGTCAGGTGCTGCTCGTAGGTGAGCATCTCGGACATGGGCACCTGCGCCTTGATGACCGTCATCACGCCCCGCGTGTCCATGCCCGCGATGCGTCCACGCCGGCCGTTCAGGTCGCCCATCAGGTCGCCGGCGAAGTCCGACGGCGCATACACCTCGACGTTCATGATCGGCTCGAGGATGGTTGGACGCGCGCGCGTCATCGCGTCCTTGAACGCGAGTGAACCGGCCAGCCTGAACGACAGCTCGTTCGAGTCCACGTCGTGGTAGGAGCCGTCGAACACCGTCACCCGGAAGTCGACCATCGGGCAGCCAGCCAGATAGCCGCGCGTCCGCGCGTCCTGCACGCCCTTTTCGACGGCCGGAATGAACTGGCGCGGAATCGAACCACCGAAGATGTCGTCGACGAACTCGAAGTCGGCGCCGCGCGCGAGCGGTTCCACGCGGATCTTGCAGTCCCCGAATTGCCCGTGCCCGCCGGTCTGTTTCTTGTGGCGGCCGTGCGCTTCCGTGGAGGCCTTGATCGTCTCGCGGTACGGAATCCGCGGCGGCTTCAGGTTGACGTCGACGCTGAAGCGGCGCTTGAGCTTGGCGACCGTCACCTCGATGTGCAGCTGGCCCTGCCCCGACAGCAGCAGTTCCTTCGTCTGTGGATCGCGGCTGTACCGAATCGCCGGGTCTTCCTCCTCCAGGCGATGCATGGACGTGCTGATCTTGTCTTCGTCCCCACGCGTCTTCGGCTCGATCGCGTAGGACAGCACGGGATCCGGGAACGTGATCGCGGGAAACACGATCGCGTCGGCCTTGTCGCCCAGCGTGTCGTTGGTGAGCGTATCCTTCAGCTTGGCGACCGCGCCGAGATCGCCGGCCTTGATCTCGGGCACGCTGGTCTGCGTCTTCCCCTGGAGGAGCAGCAAATGGCCCAGTCGCTCGCTCACATCCCGCGTCTTGTTGTGAAGCGGAGCGTCGGCCTTGAGCGTGCCCGACACGACGCGGAACATCGTGATCCGGCCGGCAAACGGGTCCGCCATCGTCTTCCACACGAACGCGGCCGCCGGGCCCTTCTCATCCGCCTGCCGAATCGTGTCCGCGCCGTCCTTGCCAACCCCGTGAAACGGTCGGTCCACCGGCGAGGGCAGGTAGGCGAGCGCGGCCTCGAGCAGCGGCTGGATGCCGACGTTCATCAACGCCGAGGTGCACACCAGCGGGAACAGCTTGCCGGCGAGCGTGGCGCTGCGCAGGCCCGCGGTGAGTTCCTCGCTGGCGAGCGTGCCGGTCTCGAAGAACTTCTCCATGAGCGCTTCGTCGTTCTCGGCGACCATCTCGATGAGCGCCTCGCGCGCGGCATCGACGTCGGCCGTCATGTCTTCAGGCACGGCGCCTTCGGTGCAGGTGCCGGTTTCATCAGTCGCGAAGACGAACGCCTTCCTCGTGACCAGATCGACGACGCCGCGGAAGTGCTTCTCGTCGCCGATGGGCAGCTGAATGGGGATGACCGCACGGCTGCACGCGTCGCGCAGCGACGCCAGCGAGCGATCGAGGCTCGCGCGCTCGCGGTCCAGCCGGTTGAGGACCACCAGGCGAGGTAGCCCGAGCGCCTCGGCCGCTTCCCAGACCTTCTCGGTCTGCACCATCACGCCCGCCACGGCGTCCACCACGACGAGGGCGGCGTCGGAGACATGAAGCGCGGCGCGCGCATCGGCGAGAAAGTTGCCGACGCCCGGCGTGTCGATGAGGTTGATCTTCTGCTTGTTCCACTCAGCGTAGGCGAGGCTGGCCGAGAGCGTGTGCTTGCGGTTGACTTCTTCTTCGTCGAAGTCGGTGACGGTGGTGCCATCGTCCACCTTGCCGAAGCGGTTGACCATGGCCGTGTCGAAGAGGATGGCGGAAACCAGCTGTGTCTTGCCGGAAGCGCTGTGACCGACGAGCGCGAGATTCCTGATGGTGGCGGCGTCGTAGACCTTCATAACGGGGTCCCCCCTTGAAACCTGGTCATAGGGTCATCGGATCATCCGGTCGACCGTCATTGTGATTGGCCGGTCCAGCAGGGGAATGACCAGATGAGCGGGCGACGAGATTCGGATAGCCGATCATATGCGCCGGTCGGACCCGCCGCAAGCTGGCCCTGCCGATCTGTGTGTCCGGTCGCGCGCCCGGCACCAAGCAGAGCGCCTCGGTCCCGTTCGCGCGACAGCGCTATTCGTATCGCAGGGCTTCGATCGGGTCGAGGCGTGATGCCTTGACGG
>Ga0194060_10001494_pt1 | contig 16717 bp, 13 predicted proteins | sample SepL225m_MetaG_FD_163427 | JGI IMG/M metagenome (GOLD analysis project Ga0194060, IMG submission 163427) | Anoxic zone freshwater microbial communities from boreal shield lake in IISD Experimental Lakes Area, Ontario, Canada - Sep2016-L222-5m | ecosystem: Environmental > Aquatic > Freshwater >...
CCCCCACCTTCAGGACGTTTTTCGTGGCCGCCGGTCGCCGTTTCCGCCGCATCCACCAAGCCTCGCGTCGAACCCCCACCTTCAGGACGTTTTTCGTGGCCGCCGGTCGCCGTTTCCGCCGCATCCACCAAGCCTCGCGTCGTGGCGGCGCCTCGTGCGGGTGTCCCGAGCGCGGCGATTGCCGCCAGCCCTCAGCGTACCTCCGCCGACTGGCTGGGCGTATCCATGCAGTATCGGAGCGAATCGCCGGGAAACGCAAGCGATTGGCGTCGGGAGCCGTTGCTGGCTATCGTGTAAAATCGTCGGCACCATGGCCGACGTCAAACCTCCCGCCATCGTCGAACTCACGTGGGACAGCGGACTGTCGTTTACCGCGCGCGACGCCACGCATGCGTGGGTGCTCGACGGCCGCAATCAGGCCGGGCCGTCGCCGCCCATCGCCCTGGTGTCGGCGCTGGCCGGCTGCATGAGCATCGACGTGGTCGACATTCTCACCAAGGGGCGTCACGCTGTGCGCGCGCTGTCCACGCGGGTGGTCGGGCATCGGGCCGAGCAGGATCCCCGCCGGTTGGTTCGGGTGGAGATGCGCTTCGTGATCGACACGGACGCGACCGCCGAGCATATCCAGCGCGCCATCGACCTGTCGCGCGACAAGTATTGTTCGGTGTGGCATTCGATGCGGCAGGACATCGAGTTGACCGCCACAATAATTACTCCGGGAGTGTTTGTGCCGGCACAAACACTCCCGGAGTAATTGTTTTGTAAGCCAGCCATGGCCACCACCCCGAATCGGAGGGCGTACATCGACTGGATGCGCGGGTTGAGCGTCCTGTTCATGATCGAGATCCACTCGATGGATTCGTGGACGTCGGCGGTCGACCACAAGACGTTCGCGTATTTCGTCGCGGATTTCATCGGGGGCTTGGCCGCGCCGATGTTTTTGTTTCTGGCGGGCGTGTCGGTGGCGATGGCCGGCGCCGCACGGGAGCGCCGGACCGGCGACCGCCGGCTGGCGGCCTGGTCGGTTCAAAAGCGTGGGTGGGAGATTTTCGGGCTGGCGTTTCTGTTCCGCCTGCAGACGTATCTGCTCAGCCCGGGGGCGACGATCCGGGGCATCTTCAAGGCGGACATCCTCAACATCATGGGGCCGGCGATTGCCGCCGCGGCGTTTCTCTGGGGACGATTGTCGAACCGGACCGTCCGACTGGTGACGTTTGCGGTGTTGGCGGCGGCCTTTACGGGCGTGACGCCGCTGGTCCGGCTGCTGGCGTGGCCCGACACGACCCTGTTCGGCTGGTACATCAAACCGCTGCCGAAAATGAGCGTGTTCACGTTGTTCCCGTGGACCGGATTCGTGTTTGCCGGCGCCATTGTTGGCGAGATCCTGAACTCGGCCGCGACCTCGGCGCAGGAGTGGCGGCTGAATCGGTGGAACTTCGTGGCGGGCGTGGCGCTGGTGGCCGGGGGGTATGGCGCGGCGTTTCTGCCGTCGCCCTATCCGCCGGGTGCGTCGAATTTCTGGACCACGTCGCCGGCGTATTTTTTCATCAAGCTTGGCATCATGCTGATGTTGATGAGCGCGATCTATCTCTACGTGCAGCGCCCGTGGTCGGCGGCGCCGGTGAATCCTCAGACCGGACCGATGCTGGAGTTCGGCCGGGCGTCGCTATTTGTGTATTGGATTCACGTCGAACTCGCGTATGGCGTGTTTTCCCACCCCCTGCACCAACGGCTGGCGATCTGGCAATCGCTCGTCGCGTTTGTGGTGTTTGCGACGGCGTTGTACTTCGCGACGGTGCTCAAGGGGCGAGTGGCCGCGTCGTGGCGAACGCGCCGGGCTACGGCCCAAACGGCGTAGCCGGTTCCTCAATTGGTTCAATCAGTTGGATTGGCTTTCGCCGGATCGTTGCCACCGGTCCCCTGCCTCTGCCGGATGTCCGGCACAACCGGCAAACCGACGGCGTAGTGATTAAAAATTATACGCATAATATTTAGATATATTCATGTTTGATTATTTTCTCAACACACGGTCGGAGTCGGTATTGGACTTGCTCTAGATCCATCGAATCGCCCGGCTGACGGAATCTTCCTAGACAAGCCAATTCTCGGCTACCTGTAGGATCGTGTCTCGTCCGCCGGAGTTTTCATTTTTCATACTGATCTCGCCCGACCGGCGAGGTCGTCACCGAAAGGGTAGTCCTGATGCGTCGAGGAATGTTGGTCCTGACGCTCGCCGCTGTGTTCGTCGTGCTCGGGAGCGGAATGGCTCTCGCGCAGACACCGACGACCGCAGCCGGATGGAGCGTTACGGATTGCCAGGGATGCCACGAAAAGGCCCTTGGCACAAGCTTCCAGCACACCAAGCACGCCAAGCTCGACCAGAGCTGCGTGCAGTGCCACGTCAACGTGGCCGAACATGCGAAGGCGCAGATGAACGGCGACAAGAACGCGCCGTCGCCCTCGCTCAAGAATCTCACCGCGCAGCAGGTTAACGAGAAGTGCCTCACCTGCCACGAGAAGGCCAACCAGGCCAATTTCGCGAGCAGCATGCACTCACGCCGCAACGTGTCGTGCACGTCGTGCCACAGCGTCCACACTGCCAAATCGGACAAGGCGTTGCTCAAGACGAAGATGGACGCCGACACGTGCTTCACGTGCCATAAGTCCGAGCGCGCCAAGTCGATGCGCACCTCGCATCACCCCGTTCGCGAAGGCAAGATGGGGTGCACGAGCTGCCACAATCCGCACGACGGGGCGAGCCCGAAACTGCTGAAGGCCGATTCGGTGAACGAGCTCTGCTACAAGTGCCACACCGAGAAGCGTGGACCGTTCCTGTTCGAGCACGCGCCGGTTCGCGAAGACTGCGTGTCGTGCCACGAACCGCACGGGTCGAACCACAAGCGGCTGTTGCTGAACAAGCTGCCGAACCTCTGCTGGAACTGCCACCTGACGGGTTCGGGCCACTTCGGATCGGTTGACAACCTTGTCACCGAAAAGGGCTACACCACCGCGCCGGTCACTGGCTTCCCGGTTACCGGTTCGCGTGGCGTCGAGAAGGTCTGCAAGAACTGCCACGTCAATCTCCATGGCTCCAACTCGCCCTCGGGCGCATTCTTCATCAGGTAACCCCATGAAACGAACGATGATCGTTGCAGCGTTCCTTGCCATGGGGATTCTCATGGCGACCACTTTCGCGGCGGCGCAGGATGCGCCGGCCACTACCAGCGGCGGTCAGGTGACCGTGGGTCTGCTGGGCGTCGGCGACGTCTCGTCGTCGAAACTCACCGAGTACCGGGACATTCCGAAGGGCCTGTCGATTCCCTTCATGAATCTGTTCTCCACCAGCAGCACGCTGGATTTCAAGCTGACCGGCTACAACGTGCGTCAGAGCGACCAGCGCTATACGGGCTGGGCGAATCTCAGCTGGATGGATGTGGGGTTCGACTACAACCAGACCCCGCATAACATGGGCAACAACGCCCACCTGATCTGGGCCGAAACAGCCCAGGGCGTGTGGAGCATGAGCCCGATTCTGCGCTCGAGCCTTGGGAGCACTGCCGACGCACAGTTCCCGACGGCGCTGCGCACCTACGACTTCTACAACAACCTGCTGACGCCGACGTTCAACGACGCCAATCTGGTGGACTTGAACTCGATGCGCAAGCGCGGCGACGTGGTCTTCGATCTCAGCAAGAACCTGCCCTTCAGCCTGAAGGCCAGCTACACGCGCGAGGTCAAGACCGGCTACCGCGGTGAAGGTGGCGGCGACATCCTGGGCGCGATCGCTCCGGTGGTCGACGTGCCGGAGCCGTTGAACGAAGTCACGCAGGACTTCGGGGTGCGCGCCGAATACCCCTTCATGGGCGGCAAGGGCGGCAACCTGCACGCGGCGTTCAACCGGAACCTTTACAACAACAGGGCCGAAACCCTGGTGATCGACAATCCGTTCGAGCCGAGAGACGTGCTCTATACGGCGGCGGTGGGCACGACGGTTCCGGCCCTCGGCGGTCCCGGTTCCGTTCGGTTCATCAACGCGCCGGACAACGAAGCCAGCACCGGATCGTTTGGCGTTCTCCTGAAGTTCGCGCGCCAGACCCGGATCAACGGCGATGTCGCGATGGCGTCGTGGACGCAGAACGCGCAGTTCTATCCCTACACGATCAACTCGACGATCCTGACGACGGCCGGCGCCCGCGCCGACAGCGCGTCGACGTTGCAGCAGCAGTCGCTCAACGGCAAGATCAACACGACGACGCTGAATTTTGGATTCTCGTCGCGGCCGGTCGAGGGCTTGGGCCTGCGGCTCCGCTACCGGAGCTACGAGATGAAGAGCAAGACGAACCGGTATGTGATCACCGGGGACACCTCCAGCTCGCCGGATCGCAGCTGGGGCGCGGCGGATGCACCGAGCGTCGATGCACCGTACGGCCGTGCGACGGCCCAGAACTATGACACCAAGTCGGAGCGGGTCGATGGCCAGGTGAGCTACGACCTCAAGCCCCTCACGCTGGAGGGTGCGTTCCGCCACACCGCGCTGACGCGGACCTACCGCGAAGCCCCATCTGGCAAGGACAACGGCTACACCGTGGCCGCCGTGTTCCACGCCACCGAGATGGTCGGCGTTCGCGCGACGTACGACGAGCTCAAGCGGACGGCCAGCGGCTATCCGTCGAACACAGTCGGGCTGATGGCGGATGAAGCCGAGCGCAAGACCAAGCGCGCCGGCATCGACATCGAACTCTCGCCGACCGATACGTTCAGCGTGACGTTCGCTTATTTCCGCAAGCACGACGACTACACGAACCGTCCGGCGCGCGCCGCGGGCCTGGATCCGGCGACCACCAGCAGCGGCCTGCTGTACGCGAAGTACGACACCTACACGGGCGAGTTCGAGTTCAACCCCAACCCGCAGGTTGAGCTGAACGCCTACTACACCTACGAGAAGAACCTTCAGACCAACCGGTGGTCCACGCTCACCGGCACCGCGATCAATAACTCGGTCCGCTACGACGGCAGCGACAAGACCAACTCGTTCGGCGCGAACGCGGTGTTCCATATCGTTCCCGAAAAGTGGACGTTTACCATGCTCGCGCGTCACCAGAAGGTGGACGGCCTGATGGGCGTATCCTCCAACCCGGCGGGCTCGTTCTACACGACGCGCGCGACGGTTGGCGGACCCCAGAACATCACCGACTGGGACGACACCGAACTGACGACCATCGGTGCGCAGCTGAAATACAACGTCGCCAAGGCGTGGACGCTCGGCGGGGGTTATGCTTACGAAAAGTACACCTACGCAGACGCCTACACGAGCGGCACGACGATGCAGCCGTTCGCCGTCTCCGTCTTCATGAAACCGGATCGCGGATCGTACAAGGCGAACGTCGTCTACACGAATCTGACGGTTCGCTTCTAGTCGTTTCCCTTCGTTCGCAATGAGGGCCGGCACCGCGCCGGCCCTCATTTTTGTACCCCGATAATTACTCCGGGAGTGTTTGTGCCAGCGCGAAAATCGTGCCAGCCGCGTCCGTAAATCTTCGTAAGTCGTTGCACACAAATAAGATAGGAGCGTAGCCGCCCGGCCTGACGAGGCGCAGGCCAGGCGCTGTTGTCCGATCGATCCCAAAAAACCATTGAGATCAGGCCGTACGGGCCATAAGATCGCGCCCGGAGCATTCAGTGCCGGCGCGGGCCGCGGGCCTCCCTCCGGCTCCCTCGACTCCTGCGGGGTAGCTGTCCATGATCAACGTGTCTGCGATCCGGATGCAGCAGTTCGGCGTGCGGTTCTACCAGGCGTCGCTCACCGCACAGGACATCGACAAGCTCGTGCGGTTCGAAGTGCTCACCTACGGCGAGCAGCATCAGCCCGCCGTGCGCGGCAAGAAACGGCCGGCGTCAACCGCCAAGGTCAACTGGGACATGCTCGAGCGCCGCATCGGCGCCAGCGACAAGGCGTACCAGCGCCAGATCATCCGCCGCAAGATCGACGAACTGGTCCAGTATTTCGAGCAGTGCCGACAAGCACGAGACCTGCCCTCGATCCCTGGGGCCGTCATCATTTCCTGCGACGAGAAACTCCACTTCGCCCCCGTCGACGCAGAGTCGCCCCTCGGCGTACTCAAGGTCCCCGAGCGCGAGGGCATCCTGCGCGCGATCGACGGCCAGCACCGCCTGCTTGCCATGCACGCCGACATCGAGCGGTTCGGCCGGGAACTGTTCACGGTTCCGGCCGTCATCTTCGACCAGCTTCCCGAAGATCACATCGTGCAGATGTTCGTCACCATCAACGCCAAGCACACGCGGCTGAACTCGTCGCATCTGGTCAGCCTCTCCGGGCGGCAGCTCTATCGCGACGACAGCCTCGCGGCCGCGCACGACATCGTCCGCGCGCTCAACGAGCGGGACCAGTCGCCGTTGTTCATGGACATCAAGCTGCTCGGCGTGGGCAAGGGGCACGTCGCGCAGGCTCCGCTGGCGCAGGAACTCAAGCGGCTGTTTCAGTCGGACGCGTTCGGGGGTGTCCGCAAGACGCAGGAGTTCCACGAGGAATCCAAGCGGTTCTTCGTCAACTACTTCAAGCAAATCGCCCTGGTGTTCGGCGCGGCGTGGAACGGCCGGAAGTACGCGATCAAGTCGTCGTCGGCGCTGCGGGCGTTCGTGCGTGTCGCGCCCGACGTGGTGCGCCGGCTCGATCAGGAGCACGTCGAGCGGACCGATTTTCGCGCGATCGGACGCGTGATCGCCCCCTGGGGCCATCGGATTGGCGACCTGCGGTTCGAAACCGACGGAGCGTGGAAGAAAGGCGCGTCGGTCGACGCGCTTGCCAAGGAGTTGCGGCTGGCGCTGCAATATCCCGAGGGCGCGATGGTGTAGGACGAGGATGAGCGATTGCGGGATGGACTCGAGCCCATCCCCAATCCCGGCGCCGCTGGCCCTGTTAGCCGTCCGATCCGAGGATCAGCCCTCGGTACCGTTGATACAGCCACGCGCCCAGCAGCAGCGCGAGTCCCAGGCCAATGAAGCCGATGATGCGGTAGATCCCGCCCAGCACGGACAGGTCCATCAAGAACACTTTTCCCACCGTGATCGCCAGCAACACGATCGCCAGGTACCGGACCGGCGCGTATCGCCGGTTGATGCCGATGATGATGAGCGCGGTCCCGTAGAGCGCCCACGCCACCGATAGGGACGCCATCCGCGCCAGGTCGGCGGAGGCGTCTTCGGCGGCGCGCGCGTGCCAGTAGAAACCGATTTCTGTAGACAGCAGCACCACCGTCAGGACATTGGCCGCGACAATCAACATCCCGATTTCCGGCACGGCGCGATCGTCCAGATACTCGCCTTCACGCTTGTGGATGTACGCCATCGCGTAACAAGCCGCCACCACGACGAGCGTGACCCCGCATCGGGCATTGAACACCGGCGTGAAGCCCGCTGTCGCCGTAAAGAACCCCAGCGACATCAACCGCACCGTCGTGCCCGCCAGCAAGAGCACGCCACCAAGCCGCATCCAATCGCGCCTCGACCGCAGTCCGACCCATACGACGGCGACCGACTCGGCGCACCAGCCCACCACGCTCGTCATGTCGTCGAACTCGAGGCCAATAGCAAAGCCGACCAACGCGAACCCGAGCGCCATGCTGTTGGGGCCCGCGTCGCCCGACAGCGCTCCGAAGTACCGGGCCAGGCCGAAATGCCATAGCGCTAGGCCCAGCGCCAGCGACGAGGCCATGGCCGGCGCGACGGCGTTGACGATCACGTAGCCCCCAAGGAACAACGCCAGTCCGTTGGCGCGGAACAGCACCAGATCGGCCCCGGGCCACGATTCGTTTCCCTTGCGGCCGATCCGTTCGCCCTGCGAGGTGAGGTGCATGGCGTACAGCGCCAGCAGTACCACGACGCTACCCAGGCGCCAGCCCGGAATTTGATGCTGCGAGGCCCATTGCAGAAAGACCGGCGTGGTGGCGCCGAATACCGCCAGGCGGATCCAGGCCCGATCGAACCGGACGCTGGCGATCACGCCGACCAGCGTCATCAGTACGAGATAGACGAGCAGCGGCAGCGAATGCGCCAGCAGGTTGTTGAGCGAAGCCACATGAAACGCGATCGGGGCAGACCACAGCACCGCCCCTGCGATGCCGGCGGCTTCGGTGCCAATGCGGCTGGTGGCGTACAGCAGGTACGTGAACATCGCGCAGAACACCACGAGGAACACCTGCGTCATCACGTATGCGTCCGGGGTGTAGTAGCGCGAGGCCCAGGCGCCAAACGTCATCAGCGTCAGCGCGTAACTTGCCAGGTTGATCCACGGCCAACTGCGACGCTCGGCCAGAACCATCGCCCCGGCAACCAGAATGGCGTCGTAGCTGAGCAAGACGAGTTGCGCGTTTTCGTCCCGGCCGACCAGAAACGGCGTGGCAAAGCCCCCGAGTACGCCGACAAACGCCAGGCCCTGCGAACGCTCGCGATCGGCGACGAGCGCGGCGCCGGCCGTGATGGCGACCATCAGCACGAACGCCGCTGGTTGCGGCACCAGCCCGTAGAAGTTGAACGCGGCGTACGTCGCGAAATACATCGAGACAAAACCGCCGCCCGCCACGATTTCTCCATAGAGCCGGAACCCTCGGCGAGCGATCGTCAGCCCGCCGGCCACCATCACGCCGCCGATCAGGCCGCCCAGCACGACGCGCGCCGTTTCGTTGATCCACTCGTTGTCGAACGCGAATTTGATGAAGAACGCAAAGCCCAACAGCAGCGTGGCCATGCCCACAAAGAGCAGCCCACGCCCGCCGATCCGGGTCTCGAGCGTGTCGGCCGCGTCTTCCGGAGCGATCGGCCGGGCTGGCGTTGGCGCAGGCGACGCGCCCGCCAGCGCGACCGCACCGAGGGGGGATGCAGACGAGGCCCCATCTGAAGGTCGGTCGGCCGAGGCATAGGCCCTGACGGCGACGGCTGGCTCGACAAACGGTTCATCCGCCACGACGGTCGGTGCCGATACGGTTGGCGCGGACGCTGGCGGAGGCACGGGAACCGCCGGGGTCGGAGGTGGAGCGGTTCTTGGCGGCGACATCGGCGCGACCGGGTGATCCGACCTGAGCGCGGCCATCATCGAGCGGACCCGATCCAGATCATCAACAGCCCGCGACAGGTCCCGCCGCAATTCATCCAGCTCGAGCTTGAGCCGTTGCGTTCGGAGAAAGACGATGACCGGCAGCACCAGCGTGACGAATGCCACGAGTCCGGCGAAGACCATGCCCATCAGGGCGCGCATCATAAAGTCCATCGCGGAACCTCCCGGCCATGCTCCGGCCCGTCAGCCAAGACGATACGCACTCGACCGATGCGGCGCTACTTTTTCGCGAGTTCGCCCAGCCACGTCTTCGCGAATCCTCGAGTGGCTTCCAGCGTTTCGCGCCCCGCTCTGAAGCAGAGTTTCCACTCCGACGACTTTTCCTGGTACTTCTGATCGGCAAAACGCATCTTGCCATCGGCTTTCGTGAGCTTGGCCGCGAAGTCCACGTCGCCGCACACGTCGAGGAATTGCCGGAGCCGGTTCGCCACCAGCGTGGACGGCTCTGCGGGATACGCGTTTTCCCATTCGGCGAGGCGGGTCTTGTACTGATCCTGCTCGTCTTTGTCGCCGGCGGCCGCCAGTTCCCTGTTCAGCGCCTGCATCTTGGGATCGGCTGCCGACTTTTTGAGTTCGGCCTCCATCTGCTTGAGCACCGCTTCCATTTCTTTTCGCTGGTCGGGGGGCAAAAGCGCCAACGCCTTCCGGCTCTCCTCGAGCCCCTTGCGCTGCTCTTCCTGCTGCGCTTTCGCCTGGTCGTCAGGCGTGCCCTTCTTTGCCGGAGGGCTAGGTTTGCGCTCCTGCCGCAGGGTGCCGTACGCGTTCTTGAATTCCGCCGAGCCTACGAAACTCTTAATCCACGTGAGACCTTCGACCACCAGCGTCGCGCGTGCCGCTGGCGCCGCCGCCATGACGGCTTTGGCCGCCAGATAGAAAGGGACATTGCCACCGGCCAGCGCCTGCACCGATTCGGTCTTGGCTTGCGCCTCGGTGATGCCGAGCCGGCCCCAGAGATCCGCCGCCCACGCAACCCCAACACCCAATGCGACCAGCAGCGCAACGGCCGACAGCGTTTTCGCGATTCGCGCCTGCGTCATGTCCCATCCTCCTCGCGCCGGCACGGCGGCCGGCGACTGGGAAAGTCTACCATCCGATCGGGCTGGATTGAGGCGGAGAGTGGACCGAAAGTGGTTTGGCCCGGACAGGCCAGCCGACCCCACGACGCTCGTGAGGTCCGGCGGCGCGTCAGGTCCGGTATTCGCCGTTGATCTTGACGTACTCCGCGCTCAGGTCGCAGGTCCACACCGTGGCGGCGCCTGTTCCTCCCGAGCCGAGGTTGACCTCGATCTCGATCTCGCTGCCGGCGAGGTAGGCGGCGGCCTCGGGCGCCCGGTCGTCGTACGGCACGCCGTCGCTGAACAGGACGATCGACCCAACCCGCACTTCGGCGCGTTCGATGTCGAAGGCGACGCCAGCCCGGCCGGCCGCCGCCACCAGTCGGCCCCAGTTGGGGTCGGCCCCGTGAATCGCTGTTTTGACGAGCAGCGAATTGGCAATCACCTGCGCCGCCCGCTTCGCGTCCGCAGGGGTCGTCGCCCCGCTGGCCGTAATCGAGACGAGCTTGGTGGCGCCCTCGCCCCCGCGGACGATCGCCCGGGCGAGCGTCCCGCAGACCTCGATCAGGCCGGCGACCAGGGCCCCGAACAGCGAGTCGTCCACCGCGACGCCGCTCGCTCCGCTGGCCAGCAGGAACACCGTGTCGTTGGTCGAGGTGTCGCCATCGACGGTGATGGCGTTGAAGGTGACTTCGACCGCATCGGTCAACGCCCGCCGGAGCATCGCCGGTTCGACCCCCGCATCGGTGGTGATGAACGCCAGCATCGTCGCCATGTGAGGCTCGATCATGCCGGCGCCTTTCGCGATCCCGCCGATGCGAAACGCGCCCGCCGGGGTGGTGATCTCGATTGCCGCCTCCTTGGGCTCGCGGTCGGTCGTCATGATCGCCAGCGCGGCGTCGTGGTGGGCCTGCGTCGACAGGGATTTGGCGGCGAGGGCGGCGCCTTTCCGAATCCTGTCGATATCGAGTTGCACGCCGATGACGCCGGTGGACGCGACCAGCACCTGCTCGGCGAGGCAGCCAACCGCGGAGGCGACGAAGTCGGCCGAACTGCGGGCCACGGCCAGCCCTTCGGGTCCGGTGCAGGCGTTGGCGCATCCGCTATTGACGATGATGGCGGAAGCCCGGCCGCCCGAGCTGGCGAGATGTTCGCGCGAGACCAGAACCGGCGCGGCCTGCGCCTTGTTGGTGGTGAACACGCCTGCCGCCGCCGCCGACTGGTCCGCCACGATCAGCGCGAGGTCGAGTGCGCCGGATTTCTTGATGCCCGCCGCGCAGGCAGCGACGCGAAATCCGCCAGCGGCGGTCACACCGCCCGAGACCTGCTCGATCGAGAATCCGGGTTCTGCGGCGTGCTTCACGACACCATCTCCGTGTTGGCGGTCGGCGTCGTCTGTCGTCCCACCTGCGTGTCGACCATGGCGTACTGGCCGCACTTCTGGAACAGCGGACAACTCCAGCAATCGGCCGACACTTTTTCCGGCAGCCAGAAATGCGGCACGATCGAGAATCCGAGCCTGACGAAGAACCGCGGGTCGTGCGTGAACGCGCAGAGCGTGCGATAGCGTCCGGCCCTGGCGCGCCGGCGCAGTTGGTCGATCACCGACCGCGCCACCCCGAGCCCCCGCGCCGATTCGTCCACCACCAGCGACCGGACTTCGGCGACGCTTCGACTGAGCGGCGCGAGTTCGCCGCACCCCAGCACGCGGCCATCCTTGATGGCGACGACGAAACGGGAGACGTGCGTAGCCACGTCGCCCAGTGATCGCGGCAACAGATGTCCGGCTTGCTGATACTGCGCGATCAGTTCGTGGACACACGGCGCGTCGGGAGCGACAGCCGGGCGCACGTCGAGCGTGCCCGGGGGGGAGAGCGCGGCCATGGCGGCGAAGGCCTCCTGGGGCGCAGGCGCGGGCATTGGAAGCAGGATCATGACGCGGCCGGCTCCCCGGCACAGGCGGTGAAGACGTGGTCGAGGATGGTCAGCGCGCGATCGATCTCCGCCCGGGTGATGACAAACGGCGGAAGCATCCGAATCACCGTGTTGGCCGTGCGATTGATCAGGAGGCCCTGTTCGAATGCGGCCTCGACGTACTGCGACGCGTCCTCCGCCAGGTCGAGTCCCCACATCACACCGGCCCCGCGAACTTCCCGCACGACGGGGTGCTTTGCGGCCAGCGCGCGCAGGCCGGTCCCGAAGTATTCGCCCACGTCGCGAACGTGATCGAGCAGGCCGCCATCGGTCAGCGCCTCGAGAAAGACCAGCGCCGCCCGGCACGCCAGGAGGTTGCCGCCGTAGGTCGTGCCGTGATCGCCAAACGAGACCGCGTCGGCGACCGCCTGCGAGACCAGCGCCGCGCCGACCGGCACGCCCCCGCCGAGGGCTTTGCCGATCGCGGCCAAGTCGGGTTGCAGGCCCAGGCGCTGGTAGCCGAACGCGGTGCCGGTTCGCCCGAGCCCGCACTGGACTTCGTCGGCAATCAGCAATGCGCCAGTGCGCTGGCGAGCCCGCTGGATGGCGGCCGCCATCTCGGTGCCAAGCGGCCGGACGCCGCCTTCGCCCTGTATGGCCTCCACGATGATGGCCGCGGTCGACGACGAGACGGCCGCATCGAGCGCCGCCGGGTCGGTGGCCGACACCCACTGGACGCCACCGAGCAGCGGTTCGAAGGGCGTCCGGTAGTGCTCGTCCCACGTGATCGACAGGGAACCCAGCGTCCGGCCGTGAAACGCGTGATCGAGTGCGACAAAGCCGGTTCGCCCGAGATCGCCGGAGGTGTGCCAGAATCGGCGCGCGAATTTGAGGCACGCCTCAACCGCTTCGGTGCCGCTGTTACAGAAAAAGACGCGCGGCAGGGCCGAGAGCGCCGTGAGCCGCGCGGCGACCTTCCCCTGCAGTGCGTGGTAGTAGAGATTCGACGTGTGGAGCAGCGTCCTTGCCTGATCGGAGAGCGCCGCTGCCAGCACCGGATTGGCGTGACCGAGGGAGGCCACGCCGATTCCCGACACCAGATCGAGATAGCCGCGCCCGCTGTCGTCGTACAAGTACACGCCTTCGCCGCGCGTAAACACCACGGGGATGCGGCGGTAGGTCTGCAGCAGGTGCCGGGACTCAAGCGCCTGGACCGGGGACATCGGCGGGCCGGATTCGGCGGAGTTCGGCGGCGTCATGGCACGACCTTGGTCAGTGAGCCGTCCGGGGATTCGCCCTTGAGCACGGCCGATTCGAGCCGCGACGCATCGCGGCCGTTGACGATGAGGACCGAGCCGACACCGGATCTGAGTGCGGTGCGGCACGCCCGCAATTTGGCGAGCATGCCGGCGTTGGCGGCGCCGGACTCGACGAGTCGTTGCTCTGCCAGTTCGCCCAGTTCGCTGATGGTGACCCCGTCCGGATCCATCACGCCTGCGGTCGTTCCGGCGATCACCAATCGTTCGGCCCAGAGCCGTTCGGCCAGCGCGCCGGCGATCGTATCGGCATTGACGTTGAACAGGGCGCCCGCCTTGTCGGCCGCGATGCTGGCGACCACCGGAACGTACCGGCCGGCCAGAAGGTGATGCAGCAGGTGCGGCACGCCGTCGTTGACCGGTTGGCCGACCAGGCCCAGCGAGACCGTATCGCCGGCGGCGGTGCGCATCGGCGGCGCGGCCTCGACCGGGCACACACCCACGTCGGCACCGGTCAATCCGACGGCCTGCCCGCCGGCGGCAGCGATGGCGGCCACAAATCTCGTGTTGACCGTGCCTGCGAGCACCGGGATGACCACGGCCAGCGTCGCTTCGTCGGTGACGCGGATGCCATCCACCTGATGTTTGGGAATGCCCGCTTTTGCCAGTTCGGCGTCGATCTCGCGGCCGCCGCCGTGAATCACCACGAGCGGGACGCGACGGGCGATGGCGGCGATGCTCGCCGCGAGCGCCCGCATCTGATCGGGGTGCTCGAGCAGTTCGCCCCCGAGTTTGAGAATGGTCGGCCGACTCATGCCCTCAACCCCGTCTGTTCGTCCAGGTGGTACATCAGGTTCAGTGCCTGCACGGCCTGGCTGGCCGCGCCCTTGAGGAGATTGTCGAGGCACGACACGACGACCAGCCGGCCGGTCGGTTCGTCGACGCGCCAGCCGATGTCGCAGAAGTTCGTGTACGCGACATGCTTGATTTCGGGAAGCGCATCGCCCCGCAGTCTGACGAACGGGGCGTCGGCGTACGACGACTCGAACGCCTGGGCGATGGCCGCGGCTGTGGTTCCGGGTGTGAGCCTGGCGTAGATCGTTTCGAGGATGCCTCGATTGAGCGGCACCAGGTGCGGGACAAACGTGACGCGGCGTCCCAGTTCCTGTTCCATTTCGGCGACGTGGCGATGCGCGAACACGCCGTAGGCGGCCACGCTGCCGTGGTTTTCGGAAAAGTGCGTGCGCTCGCTGGGCACTTTGCCGGCGCCGGAGACTCCGGATTTGGCGTCGATGATCACGTCGCCGTCAATCAGGCCGAGGTCGGCCAGCGGCATCAGCGCCAGGAGGGCGGCGGTCGGATAGCAACCCGGGCAGGAGGCCAGTTTCGCGTGGGGCAGCGCGGCGCGGCTCCGCTCGGGCAACGCGTAGACCGTTCCGTCCGGGATCGTATCGGTCTCGGGGTACCACCGCGCCCGGGCCTCATCGTTTCGGACCCGGAACGCACCGGACAGGTCGATCACGCGGCATCCGGCCGAGACGAGCGTGGCGCCGAGCACCGCCGACGCCTTTTCGGGCAGGGCCATGCAGACCACGTCGCATGACTCGACCAGCGCGGCGGGGTCGAGCGGCACGATGGGGTCGTCCCAGATTTTCGCCAGGGCGGGGATGGGACGCGGGTCAGTGGCGCCCGACGAGGTCGCCAGCGTCAGCCTGGCGGCGGGATGTCTGGCGAACAGGCGCACCAATTCGAGACCGGCGTACCCGGTGGCTCCGGCGATGCCGACGCGAATGGGGAGGTGGGCTGCTGATGACATAACCGTGCCTGTGAATGTATAAATATGCGTCCTTGTCAGCCTCGCAGTCAAGGCTATTCGCATAATATGGCCAATATGGCTTGCGCCAGGGCGCATGCGGATGTATATTAATGCCACCTAGTGCATGGCCATGAAGATTCAGCGACAAGCCGCCATCCTCGCGCTCATCGATCGGGAATCGATCGCCAGCCAGGAAGATTTGCGCAAACGGCTTCGGCGGGGCGGGTTCTCGGTGACGCAGGCCACCTTGTCTCGCGACCTCAAAGATCTGGCGCTCGTCAAGAACGCGGCTGACGGCGCGTACCACCGGCCGGGCGGCGACGTGGCCAATCCCGTGATCGCGGCCGCGCGTCTGCAGCACGCGGTGTCGGAGTATTTGATCGGCGTGGAACGCGCGATGCAACTGGTGGTGCTCAAGACCAATCTGGCCCAGGCCTCGCCGCTTGCCGCCGCGGTCGATGCCGCAACGCTCGATGGGGTCGTCGGCTCGATCGCCGGAGAGGACACCGTGCTGCTGGTGTGCCGCGACCCGGGCGCTGCCGCCATCGTGGCCGCCGGCATGCAGCGGATGGCCAGAGCCTGAGCATGGCCGGCGAGGACACCGTGCTGCTGGTGTGCCGCGCCCCGGGCGCCGCCGCCAGCAGGCAACGGATGCCCAGAGGATAAGAATGGAGGCCGGGACTTCAGACCCGGCGTCACGGCAAAGAGAAGCGAGAAGGGACGGGGTGATGGCGAAGGACGTCGTGGTGTTGGCGTATTCGGGCGGGTTGGACACGTCGGTGGCCGTGCCGTGGATTGCCGAGAAATACCACGCCGACGTGGTGTGCGTCACCATGGACCTCGGGCAGGGCAAGGAGCTCGAATCGGTCCGCGAACGCGCCCTGGCCGCCGGTGCCGTCCGGGCCCACGTGCTCGACGTGCGCGAGGAGTTCGCCGCCCGCTACATCCTGCCGGCGCTCCAGGCCGGCGCCATCTACGAGGGCAGTTATCCGCTCGCCACCGCGCTCGGCCGGCCGCTCATCGCCCGCAAGTTGGTGGAGATCGCCCGCATCGAAGGGGCCCGATCCATCGCCCACGGCTGCACCGGCAAGGGCAACGACCAAGTCCGCATCGACGTCTCGGCTCGTGCGCTCGAGCCCGGCATTCGCGTGATTGCGCCGGCCCGCGAATGGGGCATGACGCGTCCCGACGAAATCGAATACGCCCGCACGCGCGGCATTCCGGTGCCCGTCACCGTGTCGAGCCCCTACAGCACCGACGCCAATCTCTGGGGCCGGTCGATTGAGTGCGGGGTCCTCGAGGACCCGTGGGTCGAGCCGCCCGACGACGTGTATACGCTCACCAGAAATCCGTCGGCGTGTCCCGACGAGGCGGCCTACGTCGAACTCGCCTTCGATCGCGGCGTTCCCGTAGCGGTCAATGGCGTGACGATGGCGTTGATTGACGTGATTGCCAGCGTTGCCACCATCGCCGGGGCGCACGGCGTGGGCCGGATCGACATGGTGGAGAACCGGCTCGTCGGCATCAAGTCTCGCGAGATCTACGT
>Ga0194060_10001496_pt1 | contig 16704 bp, 15 predicted proteins | sample SepL225m_MetaG_FD_163427 | JGI IMG/M metagenome (GOLD analysis project Ga0194060, IMG submission 163427) | Anoxic zone freshwater microbial communities from boreal shield lake in IISD Experimental Lakes Area, Ontario, Canada - Sep2016-L222-5m | ecosystem: Environmental > Aquatic > Freshwater >...
AGGTGGAGGTGGAGGTGGAGGCGCCGCTGTGAATGCCATCATCCCAGGCGGCGTCGGGAGCACGTCGGCCGCCATGAGCGGAATGATGACGACTGCCCCGACGAGCACGGTATGCACGACGATCGACAGCGGGACCGTGTACCACTTCTGACCGCCCACTTTATGGCTTGACGGGTCGACGATGTCGCCGAATAAATCACGTCCCACAGGACTCTCCTTACAGGGTCAACCAACTCAAGGGCGCTGATTATACTCAGACCGAAAACTGAGTGTCAACGAATGAGTGTCAACGAAACTCACCGGGCTTAGACACCGGATTTCAGGAAATGGCCACGGCCGTCCATCTCCACGGCGCGCTGAGATTGTCAACAGTCGTTTCAGATCGAGGAACGCCTCCGCGCAGGCCTCGCGCCTTCCTAGTCGCCCGCGCCGATCCGCATTCCGTAGAAGGAACGCCAGACGAACACCATCGAGCAGACGAAGCATACCGCAGAGAGCACGTGCCCGATCAGTGGCCCAGCATCTTTCGTCAACTGAACCGCCAATTCCACCGCCAGCAGTCCGAACAGCGTCGTGAACTTGATGACGGGATTGAGCGCCACCGACGACGTGTCCTTGAACGGATCCCCGACGGTGTCGCCAACGACCGTCGCGGCGTGCAGTGGAGTGCCCTTGGCCTTCAGCTCGACCTCGACGATCTTTTTGGCATTGTCCCACGCCCCGCCGGCGTTCGCCATGAATATCGCCTGATACAGGCCGAAGAGCGCAATCGAAATCAGATAGCCAATGAAGAAGAACGGCTCCAGGAAGGCGAACGCCAGCGTCGAGAAGAACACCGTGAGGAAGATGTTGAACATCCCCTTCTGCGCGTACTTGGTGCAGATCTCGACCACCTTCTTGCTGTCCTCGACCGACGCCTTCTCCGCGCTGTCCAGCTTGATGTTCGCCTTGATGAACTCCACGGCCCGGTACGCGCCGGTGGTCACCGCCTGCGCCGAGGCCCCGGTGAACCAGTAAATCACGGCGCCGCCGGTGATCAGTCCGAGGAAGAACGGCGCATGCAGGAGCGACAGCTTGTCGAGGTTCTGCGTCAGGCCCTCGGTGAGCAGGAAGATGATCGAGAAGATCATCGTGGTCGCGCCGACGACCGCCGTGCCGATGAGCACCGGCTTCGCCGTGGCCTTGAAGGTGTTGCCCGCCCCGTCGTTTTCCTCGAGCAGGTCCTTGGCTCGCTCGAAGCGCACGTCGAAGCCGTAGTCGCGCTTGAGCTGTTCCTTGATGCCGGGAATCGTCTCGATCACCGACAACTCGTACACCGACTGTGCATTGTCGGTGACCGGGCCGTACGAATCCACCGCAATCGTGACCGGGCCCATGCCGAGGAACCCGAATGCCACGAGCCCGAAGGCGAAGATCTGCGGCGCCAGCATGAGGGCGCCGAGCCCGAACGTGCTGATGTAGTACGCGCTGCCCATCAGCCCGACAATGCTCAGGCCGAGCCAGTACGCGCTGAAGTTTCCGGCGACGAAGCCTGACAGGATATTCAGCGACGCGCCGCCCTCGCGCGACGCGTCGACCACCTCCCGGACGTGCCGGGATTCGGTCGAGGTGAACACCTTCACGAGCTCCGGGATGACCGCGCCGGCCAGCGTGCCGCACGTGATCACCGTCGACAGCTTCCACCACAGCGAGCCGTCTCCCAAGTTCGGGACCAGCAAGAACGACACGACGTAGGTGATGGCCACCGAGATGATCGACGTGAGCCACACCAGCGTCGTGAGGGGCGCCTCGAAGTTCATCTTGTCGACGTGCTCATACCGGCTCTTGGCCACCAGCTCGTTGATGAAATACGACAGCCCGCTCGCGATAATCATCGCGATGCGCATGACGAAGATCCACACGAGCAGCTGCACCTGAACCCGCGTATCCGACACGGCCAGCAGGATGAAGGAGATGAGCGCCACGCCCGTGACGCCGTAGGTCTCGAACCCGTCGGCGCTCGGACCCACCGAATCGCCGGCGTTGTCGCCCGTGCAGTCCGCAATCACGCCGGGATTCCGCGCGTCGTCTTCCTTGATGTTGAAGACGATCTTCATCAGATCCGAGCCGATATCGGCGATCTTCGTGAAGATGCCGCCGGCGATGCGCAGGGCCGCCGCGCCGAGCGACTCGCCAATGGCGAAGCCGATGAAGCAGTTGCCCGCGAGGTAGCCGGGAATGAACAGCAGGATGCACAGCATCATCAGCAGCTCCACGCTGATGAGGAGCATGCCGATGCTCATGCCGGACCGGAGTGGAATCGCGTAAATCGGGAAGGGCTTGCCGCGCAGGCTCGCAAACGCCGCGCGCGAATTCGCGAAGGTGTTGACGCGGATGCCGAACCACGCCACGCCGTAGCTACCCGCGATGCCAATGAGACTGAACGCCAGGATGATCACGACCCGCAGCGGCTCCAGGCGCTGGAGCACGCCGAAGTAGAAGACCATGATCACGCCGATGAACACTTCGAGCAGCAAGATGAACTTGCCCTGGGTCACGAGGTAGGTCTTGCACGTCTCGTAAATCAGCTCGGAGACCTCGAGCATCGCCGGATGCACGGGCAGGTTCTTGAGCTGCGTGAACGTCACCAGGCCGAACAACAGCCCGAGCGCGCAGATGACCAGGCCGCCCATCAGCAGCGTGCGGCCGTTGATCCCCCCGAATTCCACGGTGGAGAGATCCGGCAGCACGAGATTGGCTTCGCCACTGCCCGCCTCGACTCCGCGCCTCTGCGCCGTCTGCGGGTCAGGTTGGCCGCCCTGCCCCGCACACGCGGGACGAACCGCCGCCACCAGCGCCAGAAGGATCAGCACCGGGACCACCACGCGCCCCAGCTGTCTCCGCACGATCACCATCATTCGACCTCGCACAAAAAGTGAGATTATACGCGTACATGGGGCGGAAGCGCCATGCCGCCAGTCAGGAAGATCCGGATGCCGTCCTCAACGGTGATGTCCGGAAACGTGGCCCGATCGCGCTCGCAAATCACGATGTCGCCCAGATAGAGATGATTGGTCGGCACGTACACGGCGAGCAGCGGCTCCGGGCCCTTCCCCCGATCCACGATGAACTCCCTGGTGAGAAACCCCAGCACGTAGCCTCGCCGCGGGTCCTCCACCATGACCACGCGCTTGAAGCCCGATTCGTTGTCCGGCGAAAACGCCGCCACGAGCTGCTTGACGGGCGCATAGACCGTCCGGAACACCGGCACCCTCAGGAGCCAGCCGTCCGCGCGCTGCAGGACCCGCTTGCCGATGACGTTCTTGGCCAGCGCCCCCACGAGAACGATTGCGGCCACCGTCGACGTCGTCCCCAGCCCCGGAACCCGCCGCCCCAACAGCTTGTCGTACAGCGGTGTCGTCAGGCCGTCGACCACGTTGAAGACCCACACGAGCGCCGCCACGGTGATGAACAGCGGCACCGTGACGAAAAAGCCGGTAATGAAGCTGCGACGAAGCCACTGCATGGCGCACCTACATCCAGCCGCCGGCCGTCGCGGCCAGCAGCGCCACGCCGCAGGCAATGCGATACCAGGCAAACGGCGCGAACCCCGAACGGCGGACGTAGCTCAGGAAGGGCTTCACGACAAGCGCGGACGCGATGAACGCCGTGACGAACCCGACCGCGATCTCCAGTCCACGGGCAGAGGCGAGGTCGTGCCGTACCGCGAGCCAATCGTGCGCGAACGCCGCGGCCATCGTCGGCATGGCCAGAAAGAACGTGAACTCGGCCGCCGCCGCGCGGTCCACGCGCATCGCCATCGCCGCGACAATCGTTCCGCCGGACCGCGACACACCGGGGATGAGCGCCAGCGCCTGAAACGAGCCGATGGCAAACGCGCGCCCGACGGGCAGCGCGTCCACGTCCACGACATCCGGCGTGGGCCTGACGCGCTCGACGATCAGGATGACCACGCCGCCGACCACGAACGCCACCGCGATCACGACGAGGCTGCCGTAGAGCACGCTCTTGACGAACGCCGAGAACAGCGCCCCCGCGACCAGCGCCGGTGTCGTGGCCAGCCCGATCATCAGCACGAAGCGGCGCGCCTCAGGCCTGGACGGCAGTCCGGTCACGACGGCGACGAGTTTCTCGCGGTAGAGCCACGCGACCGCCAGAATGGACCCGAGTTGAATCATGACCGTGAAGACACCACCCGGGTCCTCGAAGCCGAGCACGCGTTCGCCGATGAGCAGGTGTGCCGTCGATGAGATGGGCAGAAACTCCGTCACGCCCTGCAGGATGCCCAGAAGCGCCGCTTTGATCAACGAAGACATAACGCGGTCGGCGGAGCGCTGCCAGGCGGCCGCGCTACGAGACCTTTGCCTTGCGCTGAGGCTTCGACTTCCGCGTCGGCTGCTGGGCCGCCCCGGGCGCCGCCGGCGCGCCGGGCGCCTGCGACCCGGCGCGGGTCGGGTTGCTGGTGCGCCAGAAGCTGACGGTCGCGGCGGCGATGAAGATACTCGAGTAGGTCCCGGTGATGATGCCGACCACCATCGTGAACGCGAAGCCGTGCAGCACCTCGCCGCCGAAGAAGAACAGCGCGAGCGCCGTCAGCAGCACGGTGCCGGCCGTGATGATCGTTCGGCTCAGCGTCTGGTTGATCGACTTGTTGATCACGGTGTTCATCGAGTCGCGGCGCATCCCGCGCAGGTTCTCGCGGATTCGGTCGAAGATGACGATCGTGTCGTTGGTGGAATAGCCCGTCATCGTCAGAATGGCGGCGATGACGTTGAGCGACATGTCGTACCGGAAGAACGCCAGGAACGCGATCGTGATGAGGAGGTCGTGAATGGTCGCCACGACCGCCCCGACGCCGAAGCTGAACTGGAACCGGAACGCGAGATAGCCGAGGATGCCCAGCAACGACAGCACAGTCGCCCACAGACCCTTGCTGCGCAGCTCCCGGCCGACGGCCGGTCCGACGATTTCCGTGCCGAGCCTGGTGAAGGCGCCGACATTGCCCTGGGCCAGCGCGTCCTCGACCTGCTTGGCCGTCGTGCTGAGCATCGCGCCCGATTCCTCGCCCGCGTGCGGCACGCGAATCATCATCTGCCGCTGAGACGGGTCGCCGTAGCCTTGCACGATGACGTTGCCGCCGCCCCCCGGGAACGACTTGTCGAGGGCCGAACGTACCTGCTGGACGCTCGTCGCCTGCTCGAACTGGACGATGACCGAGGTGCCGCCGGCGAACTCGATGCCGAGGGGAATGCCCTTGGTCGCGAAGGTCGCGGCGCCCGCGATGATGATGATCCAGGAGAGCGCGATCGCGTGCCAGCGCCAGCGGAGGAAGTCGAAGTCGGCGTCTTTGAAAATGTGCATAACGTTGTTCGCGTGGCGGTCCTTCGACAGGCTCAGGACATCCCGGGGCCGTCGAGGGATGAAGCCTCGCGCTCTCAGATGCTCAGCGAGGCGACCTGATGGCGCCGGGACAGCGCGAGTTCATACAGCGTCTTGGAAACGAAAATCGACGTGAACAGATTCGAAATCAGGCCGAAAAACAGCGTGACGGCGAAACCACGAATCGGCCCCGTGCCGAACTGGAAGAGGAACGCCACCGAAATGAGCGCCGCCACATGGGTGTCGACCAGCGTCCAGAACACGCGGCTGAACCCGGCGTTGATCGCCGCGCGCACGCCGCGCTGCGCTGCGAGCTCTTCCTTGATGCGCTCGAAAATCAGCACGTTCGAGTCGACGCCGATGCCCATCGTGAGCACGAAGCCCGCAATCCCCGGCAACGTCATCACCGCGCCGACGTACGCCATCAGACCGAGCAGAATCACCAGGTTGAACACGAGCGCCACCACCGCGTTGACACCCGACAGCTTGTAGTAGATCAGCATGAACACGACGACGAGCAGGAGCCCGACGAAGGAGGCGAGGACCCCCGAACGGATCGAGTCGGCCCCGAGGCTGGGACCAATCGTCCGCTCCTCGAGGTACGTCAGCGTCGCGGGCAGCGCGCCGGACCGCAGAATCAGCGACAGGTTCTGCACTTCCTCCGGCGTGAAGCTGCCCGTGATGCGGCCGTCGGTCGAAATGCGAGACTCGATGCGCGGCGCCGACTGGACGCGGCCGTCGAGGATGATCGCCAGCTGGCGCCCGATGTTCTCCGCCGTCACCTTGCCGAACCTCGCCCCTCCCTCGTTGTTGAGGGTGAAGCTCACCGCCGGCTGGTTGTTCTCGTCGAGCGATGCCCGCGAGTTGCGCAGGTCGCGCCCCGTGACGGCCGCGACGCGCTTGACCAGGTAGTAGACCGTACCCGCCGGCTCGCCCGGATCACCGCTGGCGCCGGGAACGATCTCCATCCCCTGCGGCGTCTGGCCTCCCGTCACCAGCGATTCCTTGGTCGGAGACGGCCCTTGCTCGACGATCTTCAGCTCGAGAAGGCCCGGGGACCCCATGATCTGCTTGGCCCGTTCCACGTCCGTGACGCCAGGCAACTGCACCAGAATCTGGTCGCCGCCCGACCCCTGCTGCGTGATGCTCGGCTCGGTAACGCCAAGCTCGTTCACGCGGCGCTCGATGGTCTGGCGCGCCTGGACGACGGCCTCATCGCGCAGATTCAGCTGGATGTTCGGCTTCAACGTGAACGTGTAGGTGCCGTTGCTGCCCGAACTGCGGTCGAAGTTGGTCTGCACCTCGACCGCGGCCTGCCGGAATGCCGCGTCCTGGCCGGGCGGCACGCCCTCCACGCGGAACTGCGTCGCGCTGACGGCGACAACGTTGGTCACCGGAATCTTGCGCGTATCCAGCTCCGAGCGGAGACGCTCCATCTCCGTATCGGTCTCGAGTCGCAGCGCATCGTCTGTCTGGACGCGAAGGACCAGGTGGACGCCGCCCTTGAGATCCAGCCCGAGCTTGAGCTGCTTGTCCATGAGCCATCCCGGCGCGGGAAGGCGGTAGCGGGCAGCGAGCATCGGGTAGACGCCGAGGCTCGCAAACACCACGAGGACGCCGAGGATCGTAAGGACCTTCCAGCGAAGGTTCGACATGTGTCACTCCGGGAGCCTGGCCCCGGCCTCTCTGATTAAGTAGGGTCCGCCGGCTCGACGACCGGCGGCTGCCCCTGGTATCCGCCGATGGCCGCCTTGGAGACTTCAACCCGCACCTTGTCGGCAATCTGAATCTGGACGCTCTGCTCGCCGAGGCGCGTGATCTGACCGTGGATCCCACTGGTCGTGATGACCCGGTCATTCACCTTCAGGTTGTCGAGAAACGCCTGCACCTTCTGCTGCCGCTTCTTGCTCGGCAGCAGAATGATGAAATAGAAGATCGCTAGAATCAGGACAAACGGGACCAGTTGCAGCAGCGGACTTCCGCTCTCGAGCGTCGAGCCCATCGCGAACACGGAACCGGTGTAGGTCAGCATCATGAATCGTGGGGCTGGTGGGACAAGCGCTGGTGGAACTCTCGCCTGAAACTTTCGAACCGCCCAAACGCTATAGCCTCCCTAATCTGTCGAACGGTGTCAAGGTAAAAGTGCAGGTTATGCAACGTGTTAAGGGAGGACGCATTGATTTCCCGCGCCTGAAACAGATGCCGCAAATAGGCGCGCGAGCAGGTCCGGCACGTGTGGCAGGAACAGGCCGGGTCCGGCGGGCTGTCGTCCTCGGCATACCGGGCATTCTTGATATTGATGCGCCCCTCGCTCGTGAAGAGCTGCCCGTTCCGCGCGTTGCGGGTCGGGAGGACGCAATCGAACAGGTCGATGCCGCGCGCGACGGCCTCCACGAGGTCCTCGGGCGTGCCGACGCCCATCAAGTACCGGATCCGGTCGGCCGGAAGGCACGGGGTGGTCAGCGACACCATCTCGTACATGACCGATGGGGGCTCGCCGACGCTCAGCCCGCCAATGGCGTAACCGTCGAAGCCGATGGCCACGGTCTCCTGCGCGCTCTCCACCCGCAGGTCCGGAAAGACGCCACCCTGCACAATGCCGAATTGGACCTGCCCTGGCGTGCTGACGACGACGCCCGGCGTCGTTCCGTCTCCGAGCGCGAGAAACCGGTCGCGGCCGCGACGCGCCCAGCGCAGCGTCCGCGCCATCGACGCGCGTGCCGTGTCGGCGCTCGCGGGGTACGCGAGGCACTCGTCGAGCACCATCGAAATATCCGGGCCCAGCTGCGCCTGAACGTCGGCGGCCTTTTCCGGCGTCAGCAGATGCGGCGAGCCGTCGAGATGCGACCTGAAGTGCGCACCGGCTTCGTCCACCGTGCGGCGATCCGCCAGGCTGAACACCTGATAGCCGCCGCTATCGGTGAGCATCGGCATGGTCCAGCCGATGAAGCGGTGCAGGCCGCCGCGCCGAGCGATCAGATCGTCGCCGGGTCGCAGGTACAGATGGTACGTGTTGCTGAGCAGGATCTGCGCGCCGACCGACGCCAGGTCGCGATGCCCGACGCCCTTCACCGCGCCCTGCGTGCCGACCGGCATGAACGCCGGCGTCTCGACGACACCGTGCGGCGTGGTCATCAGCCCGCGGCGGGCGGCACCGTCGGTATGCGTGACGCGAAAGTTGAAGTCGGCCATGTCGCAGAGAACAGTCTACAATCGCGTGAGCACCGTCGAGGAGATCATTTCCAGTGAAGAAACTGCGTGTCGGCATCATCTACGGCGGCCGATCGGGCGAACACGAGGTGTCCCTGGCGTCGGCAGCGGCCGTCTTCCGGCACCTCGACCCCGCTCGCTACGAGACGGTGGCGATCCGCATCGAGAAGGACGGGCGCTGGACGCTGCCGCGACGCCCGCCGTCCCTCGTGTCGGCCGCCGACGTGATTCACGCCGGACACGCCGACACGGTCGAGCGGTCGCCCGAAGCCCATCTGATGGCCCAGCCCGGCGGCGACACGGTGCTCATGATCGACCGCACGACGCCACAGGCGTCGGTGTCGAGCCTCGCCCTCGACGTCGTCTTTCCGGTCCTCCACGGCCCGTACGGCGAGGACGGCACGGTACAAGGGCTCCTCGAACTGGCGAACGTGCCGTACGTCGGGGCCGGCGTGCTCGCGTCGGCCGTCGGCATGGACAAGGCGGTGATGAAGCTGGTGTTCGCCGCCAGCGGCCTGCCGATCTGCGACTACCACATCGTCCTCAAGCGCGAGTGGCTACAGAACGAGCGGGCCGTGCTGGCCGCCGTAACCGAGCGCCTCGGGTTCCCGGTCTTCGTGAAGCCGGCCAACCTCGGGTCGAGCGTGGGCATCTCGAAGGCCAAACACGCCGTCGAACTGCGCGCGGCGATCGCGTTGGCAGCCGAATTCGACCGGAAGATCGTGATCGAGGCCGCCGTGCCCGGCGCGCGCGAAATCGAATGCGCGGTGCTCGGCAACGACGACCCGGTCGCCTCGATCCCTGGGGAGATCGTGCCGTCGCGCGAGTTCTACGACTACGAGGCGAAGTACCTCGATGCCGGTTCGACGGTGCTGATTCCCGCGCCGCTGACGGCGGTCATGGCGGAGCAGGTGCGGACGTTGTCCCTCTCCGCGTACCGCGCGATCGACGGCTCCGGCATGGCCCGCGTCGATTTCCTCCTCGCGGCCGACAGCGGCCTGCTCTTCGTGAACGAAGTGAACACCATCCCCGGGTTCACGACGATCAGCATGTTCGCGAAGATGTGGGAGGCGAGCGGTGTGTCGTATCCGCAACTGCTCGATCGACTGATCGCGCTGGCGATCGAACGGCACGCCGACAAGCAGCTGCTGCGAACCAGCATGTAGCACCCAAGATATTTTTGACTTTTTCTGTAGATTGTGCTTGACACCGTATAGATCAGGCTCATAATCTACATCTGGTATGAGGGTGGTGAACTCAGGCCACCCCTAGTGAGCTCGGGCGACCTTTTCGAGCTCACCCTCCCGCAACGGCGGGAGGTGCCCCGACGCGACGGGCGCCGGCGTTACGTGAGCGTGCCAGGCGGCAGCCACGGTGATGGTCGTGAGCGTTCGCGCAGAATCCCACATGAAGGGGGGGATAACACACAATGGCGAAGAAAGCCAAGGGCGGGAAGAAGAAGGCCGGCAAGAAACGGTAAGCTGACCTCTCCCGACTAAAAGGGGGCGGCCGTCGCCCCCTTTTCATTTCCCCGCCCCCTCCCGCACCACGTCACGTCCACACCATTCCCGTCGCCACGCGCGAACCGGCCGGCGGCGCGCCTCGCGGGTTCCCCGGGTGCGGGGTCACGCTGGTTCGATGAGTAATCTGAATCGCGCGGGATCAGCGTGCGGTTGCTTGCGAGCCATCCCAGACACGGACGCGTCGAATGGTGTCGCCCTGCTGAATCTGGTCGACAACCTCCATCCCGGCGACGACCCTGCCAAACACGGTGTACTTCGCGTCGAGATGGGGCTGCGGCGAGTGCGTGATGAAGTACTGACTGCCGCCCGTATCAGGCCACGGGTCGAGAGCCATACCCACCGTGCCGCGCAGGTACGGACGCTCGTTGAGCTCGTCGCGAATCGAGTACCCGGGCGCCCCTTCCCCATCGCCGCGCGGGTCGCCATCCTGCACGACGAAGTCTGGCACGACCCGGTGCACGAGCAGGCCGTCGAAGTAGCCCTGGCGCGCGAGCCTGACGAAGTTCTCCGAGGTCAACGGGGCGTCGAGCACGGCGAGTTCGATCTGGATGGTGCCCCGGTCGGTGTCGAGGTAGACGTGCGTCGACACGGACGGCTCGACGACGCCGGGCGCGAGATAGACATCTGAGGTGAGGGTTGTGGGCGCGGGCCGGATCTGCGCGTCGGCGTCGGCCGCCGCCGCCGGATCGAGCTGTTTCAGCAGCATCGCGGCGCGCACGCGCACCGCCCAGTCCTTGTCGGCGAGCGCGCTCTTGAGCACCGGCGTGGCCGCCTCGGCGCCGAACTTCGCGACCGCGGCCAGCGCCGCGGCCCGCGCGGTGTAGTTCCGATCGCGCTGCCCGAAACTGTAGGCGTCCGCCAGCGCGGCAGGACCGTTCGCGACCAGAAGGTCGCCGAGCCCCGTCGCGGCCGCGGCCCGCACGACCACATCATCGGCGGCGAGGCGATCCGAGAGGGCCGCCGCCGCGTTCGGCGCCTTGATCTTGACCAGGGCCGTGAGCACCGAGGGAATGACCCGCTGGTCGGCGTCGTTCAGCATCGCCTCGAGACGCCGCAACCCCACTTCCGGCGGCAGCGTGCCAAGGAGAGCCGCGAGCGACGCGCGCACGGCCCAGTCCTGGTCCGGGTCGAGCCCGGACAGCACCGCCACGAAGTCACCCGCATCGAAGGCCGCCAGCGACCGCAGCGCCGCCCCTCGCATCGCCGGGCTGCTATCCACGAGCAGGTCCAGCAGCGCATCGTAGATTCGGGCCGCGGCACGTGCGTCGTTCCCGCGGACTGCGCCGATCGTGTCCGCCGCTTCGAGGCGGACCTGCGGGTCGGCGCTCGCATCGCGGAGAATCTTCAGGAGCGGCTCGGCGGCCGACGGATCGCCGATGCGGCCGAGCGCCCTGATGGTTTCCACAAGCACGTTGCGTTCACCGCTGGACAGGAGCGGCATCAGGACCGGCAGCGCCGCGCGATCCTTCAGGGCGCCGAGTCCTTTCACCGCGAACGCGCGCGCATACGGATGCGCGTCCTTGGCGAGGGTGATGAGTGCGGGCAGCGCACGCGGATCTTCGCAGCGCTGGAGCGCGAACGCGACGGGCCACCAGCGAACGCGCGGCTCGCCCTTCGCGTCGAGGACGGCGGCCTCGAGTTGCGGGCACGCCTTCAACCGCGCGAGCGCGTAGATCGCGAGCCGAAAGGCCGCGGCAGGCGTGTCGCGCCGCACGTCGCCCTCGTCTCCGGGCGACTCGACGAGCACGCCGGACTGGACGATCTGGCTGGCCAGCCGCCCGATCGCGTCCGCCGCGGATGCGTCACCGAGGAGACCCAGCGCCTCGGCAGCGCTGCCCTGGACCATGGGCACCGGGTCGCCCAGCGCCCCAACCAGCGGATCCACGGCGCGCTTGTCGCCGAGGAGGCCGAGGCCGAACGCCGCCATCTGGCGAACTTCCGGGTCGTCGTCTGGGAGCAGGCCCAGGAGCAGCGGTGCGCCATCGGACAGTCCGACGCGCCCGACCGCGAGGGCCGCCCGGCGCCGCACGCGGGCTTCCGGGTCGGCGAGCAGCCGGCCGATGTCCGGCAGCGACAATGCGGCGGACGGATCCCGCAGCACGCGCTGGTCCTCGAGGCGCAGGAGTGCGGACATCTTCTGCTGAAAGGTGTAGGTCGGCGACACCGTCAATGGGGTAGGCGGCGCGCTCGCGCACGACGCCCCGGCGAGGGCCGCGAGCAACGCGAGCACGCAACGCCTCATCGAGGGCGTACCGCGATGTGTGACGTATCGAACACGGCCCGGCGGCTCGTCGCCGCGTCCATCCGATCGGCTCGAATCGACACGCCCAGACCGGGACCGGTCGGGACCGGTATCGTGCCGTCGGCGGCGACCTCGATCGGCGGGTCGATGAGATCCGGATTGAAGTAGCGCTTGCTCGCCGCCACGTCGCCGGGCAGGGTGAAATTCGGCAGCGACGATAGATGGATGTTGGCGGCCCGCCCGATCCCCGACTCGAGCATCCCACCGTGCCAGACCGGGATGCCGTGCGCGGCGCAGAGATCGTGCACGCGAATGGACTCGGCAAACCCGCCTAGTCTCCCGGGTTTGATGTTGATGATCCGGCAGGCGCCGGTCGCGATCGCCTCGCGCGCGATGGCGACGGTCTTGATCGACTCATCGAGGCACACCGGCGTCTTCAGCCGACGTTGCAGCGTGGCGTGATCGGCCATGTCGTCGTACTCGAGCGGTTGCTCGATCATCATCAAGTCAAACGCGTCGAGCTCGGCCAGGTGCTCGGCATCGGCCAGGGAGTACGCGGCGTTGGCATCCACCATCAGCGGAATCGCTCCCGTCCGCGCGCGTACGGCTTCCACGGCGCGGAGGTCCCACCCGGGCTTGATCTTGATCTTGATCCGGCGATATCCCGCCGCCAGCTCCTGTTCGACCTTCCGCACCAGATCGTCGAGCGAATCCTGAATGCCGATCGACACACCGGACGCGATCCGCTCGCGCGTCCCGCCCAGCACCCGGCCGAGCGGCTCATTGCGCTGGCGCGCGTAGAGGTCCCAGGCCGCCATCTCCACGGCGGCCTTCGCCATGTTGTGGCCGCGAACGGCCTTCAGCGCCGGAAAGATGTCGGCGGGATGGGCAAACTCGACGCCCACCACGCGCGGTGCGATGAAGCCCGAGATGATGTGCCATGCGGTTTCGGTCGTCTCGGAGCTGTAGTAGGGATCCCGATCGGCGACGCATTCGCCGTACCCGGTCGCTCCCTCTCCGTCGACCCGCACGATGATGAACTGTTTGTCGAAGACGCGGCCGAAGCTGGCCTCGAAGAAGTGGACGAGCGGGAGCGTGACCAGCGCGAGCTCCAAACGTTCGATCTTCACCGCGCGATGATATCATCGGGCCGCTTTGGCGTTCCGCTACATTGCCGTCGAAGGGCCGATTGGCGCGGGCAAGACCGCCCTTGCCGAACGCCTCGGCACGCGGCTGGACGCGACGGTGGTGCTCGAGGAGGCCGAGAATCCATTCCTCTCGGACTTCTACGCCGACCGTCCCGGCTCGGCGCTGCAGGCCCAGCTCTTCTACCTCCTCAACCGTCATCGTCAGCAGACCAGCCTCCGCCAGGCTGACCTCTTCAGCCAGGCGATCATCTGCGACTACCTCTTCGACAAGGACAAGATCTTCGCCTACCTGAACCTCGACGACAACGAGCTGTTCATCTACCAGCGTCTGTACGATCTGCTCGCCCGAGACGCGCCGGCGCCGGACCTCGTGGTGTACCTCCAGACGCCCACCGATGTCCTGCTCCGCCGCGTGCACGGCCGCCGGATGGACGCCGAAGCGGTCGCGCTGCAGCCCGACGATGACTACCTCCGGGAACTGAACGAGGCGTACCATCACTTCTTCTTTCACTACAACGCGACGCCGCTCCTGGTCGTCGAGACCTCGCAGTTCGACTCCGACGCCAGCGACGAAGCGCTCGACGACCTGATCAGGCAGATCCGCGCCATGGGCCCCGGCACGCGGTACTACGTGCCGAGAACCGGGTAAGGGCCGAGGGCGAGGTTGCCGCGTGACAGGCCCCTGTCGCGATCCGTCTAGAATGCATAGGGGAGCGTGGACATGGTGATCGAACAGGAGGACCGGTTGGCCGTTGTGGCGATACAACGCGCCGTGTCGGAGCTGGTCGCGATCTACCGGTTCGGGTCGTCGACGAGCGGTGAGCGGCGTCCCGGAAGCGACATCGATCTAGCCATTCTCGCGACGACCCCCATCGATCCCGTGCTTCGGTTCGACCTCCAGGAACGTCTGGCGTCGGCGTTGCACCGGAGCGTCGACCTTGTCGACTTGCGCGCCGCTTCTCCCGTGATGGCGATGCAAGTCATTGGCAAGGGAAGAGTGCTCCTGGACCTGGATGCCGCGGCCCGCGGGTGCTTCGAGGATCTGACGTACGGCGTGTATGCCCGGCTCAACGAGGAGCGACGGGGCATTCTCCAACGCGTGGCCGCCGAAGGAACGGTGTATGGCCGATGATGTCCTGCTGAACAAGGCGGCGGCCATCGAGCGATCCGTGCGCCGAGCGCGAGAGGAGTACAGCGCGGACGAAGCGAACCTGCTGGTCAACCAGACGCGCCAGGACGCCATCATCCTCAACCTGCAGCGCGCCTGCGAGAGCAGCATCGACGCAGCGATGCATCTGGTTCGCGTTCATCGCCTCGGCATTCCCCAGGAGACCCGGGAGGCGTTCGACCTGCTCGAGGCCGCCGGCCTGCTCGATTCATCGCTGACGGTTCGCCTGAAGAAGATGGTGGGCTTCCGCAACGTCGCCGTACACGACTATCAAAAGCTGAATCTGGACATCGTCCGGCACATTCTCGTGGAACGCCTCGACGACTTCCTGGAGTTTACGCGCGTGCTGCTGCGCCATGACGACACGCCAGGCGGCGGGACGCGAGCGTAACTGATCCTGACTCCCGACCCGCGAGGGAGGACCGTGGCAGAGGGTCCCTTTCGGGAACTCTGGGCACAGAACATCCTGAAGACACCGGGAATACTCTCGGGCTGAGCGAATTCTCCATCGATTCCCGGCTGCGCGACGCGCTCACCGCTCTGCGTCAACGCCGGTCCACGATTCCTCACAGGCCAGCCCTCCTTTCCGACGTGTGAACCCGCCAGACGCACCGGCCCGCGAGGCTCGCTAGAACGCCTCGCGGGGCGCCAGGTCGCCCCCAGTACCAAGGTCCTGCCTCACCCCAGTACCAACGGGTCCCGCCAGCGGGACCTTCGGTCCATTGTTGGGTTTTGCGTGCTCGCGGATAGTTCACGTGTGAGATATCGCGCAGTGAACCCCGTCGTTCTCGACCGGTCGGTCGGCGCACCAGAGGTCAACACTATGAGGGCTTCGATGCGTACGGGCCGTTCGAGAAGGTACGCCATGTCGGGTCCGGTCACGTGGCGTTCGGTCACCGACGCAGGCGGCGCCTGGCGTGATGGCCACCTGCTCAACGCCAGCGAGACGGGCCTGCTGTTCGAGACGACGAGGCCGACGCCGCCTGTCGCATCCCCGATCGAATTTGTCTTCACGTTCCAGCGCCGCCAGGGTCCACACGGCGCCCACGTCCACGGGCGTGGCCGCGTCGTGCGGTTTCTCAACGCAGCTGGCGACACGGCCGCCATGGCCACGACGATCGACACCTACACGATTCTGCAGTCAGCGATAGATCGGTAACTCGGAGACAGCCTCCACCAGAGGCTGTGGAAAGCGGCGAACACGCCGTGGACCAGCGGAGGAAGAAGATGAAGCAAGCGAGATTCTTATCGGTAGTCGGCCTGGTCTTGGCCTTCGCGACGGCGTGGGCCATGAACGAAGGTATCGCGGCGGCGTCCACAGCCGCCAGCAAGGAAATCACGAACGCCGTTGCCGGGACACGTTCCGGTGCGGCGAAGACCGTCGCCAGGAGCCTCGTGGCGACTCCCGAGGCTGCCGCCGCGACCGGTGCGCAAACCAGGGACAAGGGGGGCAAGGAATCCGGCGACGGCAAGAAAGCGGACGGCGGGGGCACGACGTCCCCGAAGGGCAAGATCGTTGGTCCGCCTCCGGGCTGCCAGCCCGGACAGATGCGGTGCCACACCACGAACATGAGACGAGGGGCCGCCGAACGCAACCGTTCGCGTCGAGAGGCCGCTGACCGGAACGCTGGGGCAGCTGGACAGAAGAATGAGGGAGGCGCGAAATGAAGAAACTACTTGCCGTCCCGTTGCTGATGCTCTTCAGCGGCGTGGCGTTCGGTCAGACCAATATTCCGCCCTGCAGCCCGGTGAGCGGGTCACCCTGCACGGACTACTTTGGTGTGGCCAACTACGCCAACAGTCCGCTCCCCACAGGGTCGATCGCCGGCATTGCGGTGCTGAACGGCGGCAGTGGCTACACCACGCCGACGGTCAGCGTTACGGACCCGACCGGCACCGGTGCGTCGGCCTCGGCCACGGTGGTCAATGGTGTCATCACCAGCATCACCGTCTCGGGTGGAGGGAGCGGCTACCTCGCTCCGCAAATCACGATCAGCGACCCTGGCGCAGCGGCCGGCGGCGCGGTCTTCTCGG
>Ga0194060_10001498_pt1 | contig 16691 bp, 13 predicted proteins | sample SepL225m_MetaG_FD_163427 | JGI IMG/M metagenome (GOLD analysis project Ga0194060, IMG submission 163427) | Anoxic zone freshwater microbial communities from boreal shield lake in IISD Experimental Lakes Area, Ontario, Canada - Sep2016-L222-5m | ecosystem: Environmental > Aquatic > Freshwater >...
TCCGTTGCTAGCTATGAATACAACGTGGATGTTTCTAAAGAGGTGGTGAAATTTTCCCACTCAATTGGGGTCACTGTTGAGGCAGAGTTGGGTGTGCTGGGGTCATTAGAGACTATGCAGGGTGACAAAGAAGATGGGCACGGTGCTGATGGAAAAATGACTCGTGAACAATTACTTACTGATGTTGAGCAAGCCGCTGACTTTGTTAAAGAAACTCAGTGCGATGCTTTAGCAATTGCAATTGGTACTAGTCATGGTGCATATAAATTCACCAAAAAGCCCACTGGCGATATTTTGGCGATTGAACGTATTAGAGAAATTCATGCGCGCATTCCCAACACCCATTTAGTGATGCATGGGTCCTCAAGTGTCCCTCAAGAGCTGTTGGCTGAGATTCGTGAGTTTGGTGGCGATATGAAAGAAACGTATGGCGTTCCCGTAGAAGAAATTCAAGAGGGCATTAAAAATGGCGTGCGTAAGATCAACATTGATACCGATATTCGTTTGGCTATGACAGGTGCAATTCGCCGTTACTTTATTGAAAACCCAAGCAAATTTGATCCACGTGATTACCTTAAGCCAGCCCGTGAAGCAGCAAAGAAGGTTTGCATTGCACGCTTTCAGGCTTTTGGATCCGCTGGTCAAGCATCCAAAATTAAACCAATCCCATTGGAAAAAATGGCTGAACTTTATAAGAGCGGCAAACTAACTCAGATTGTGAAGTGATTTAAATATGCCCGCTCTGTATGCAACCTCTATTAAGTCGCTACCTCTATTGTCTAAAGGTAAGGTGCGTGATGTCTACGCTTTGGGTAATGACAAATTATTGATGATTACCACTGATCGTTTATCTGCATTTGATGTGGTGATGGGCGATCCTATTCCGGAGAAGGGTATTGTTCTGAATCAAATGGCCAACTTCTGGTTTGATAAGTTAGCTGCTGTGATTCCAAACCATTTAACTGGCATCGATCCGACTACAGTGGTGACTGAAGATGAAGTAAGTCAAGTGAGGGGCCGTGCAGTCGTGGCTAAGCGTTTAAAGCCTATTTTGGTGGAAGCAGTTGTGCGCGGTTATTTGGCGGGTAGTGGCTGGAAAGATTACAAAGAAACTGGCAAAGTATGTGGAATCACATTGCCTGCGGGTTTGGAAAATGCGCAAAAATTACCTGAGCCTATTTTTACGCCGGCTGCAAAAGCAGAGGTAGGTGAGCATGATGAAAATATTTCATTTGAAAAAGTCATTGAACTGATTGGTGAAAAATTAGCCAATCAAATACGGGAAGTTAGCATTCGTTTGTATAAGGATGCTTCTGAATACGCTGCTACTCGTGGGATCATCATTGCCGATACCAAATTTGAGTTTGGCTTGGATGATGCTGGCCAGTTAGTTTTGATGGATGAGATCCTGACGGCTGATTCATCTCGTTTCTGGCCTGCCGAGACCTATTACGTAGGCTCAAATCCACCTTCTTATGACAAGCAATTCGTACGAGATTGGTTAGAAACTGCCATAGTAGATGGCAAGCTTTGGCCTAAAACCGCTCCCGCACCGCAATTACCGGCAGATGTTATCGAAAAGACCGCTGAAAAGTATCGTGAAGCGCTAAGCCGTTTAACTAAGTCGCCCATCTAAAACATCTCAGGGATAATAGAGTCTTATATCGTACAAAAGCGTATTTAAGGCATTTGGAGAAGTTCATGAGCAAGAAGCCAATCGTCGGGATAGTGATGGGTTCCAATTCAGATTGGGACACGATGCAACACGCTGCTCAAATGCTTGAGCAATTTGGTATTGCTCACGAAGCTAAAGTGCTCTCTGCGCATCGTATGCCTGATGATATGTTCCAATACGCAGAAGAAGCCCAAGCCAATGGCTTGCAGGCAATCATTGCTGGAGCTGGTGGCGCAGCTCATTTGCCAGGCATGCTCGCCTCTAAAACCATTGTTCCCGTCTATGGCGTTCCAGTGGCCAGTAAATATTTACGTGGCGAAGACTCGCTCTATTCCATTGTGCAAATGCCAAAAGGTATTCCAGTTGCTACGTTTGCTATTGGTGAAGCTGGTGCAGCTAATGCAGCCTTGCATGTAATCGCGGGTTTGGCATTGCATGATGCCGATCTCGCAAAGCGCCTTGAGGAGTTCCGTTCAAAACAGTCGGATACTGCGCGGGCTATGAATTTGCCGGGATACTAATTACATGGCAGAGCACATGGAACCCATTTTGCCGGGTTCGTATTTAGGGATTTTAGGTGGCGGTCAATTGGGACGGATGTTTACCCAGGCCGCTCAAGCGATGGGGTACAAGGTTTGTGTTCTTGACCCTGGATCTGATAGTCCCGCTGGCTCAATTGCAGAAAAATTCATCCAAGCGGATTACACAGACTCTATCGCTTTAAAAGAGATGGCCTCTCTTTGCGCATCCGTGAGTACAGAATTTGAAAACGTCCCGGCGCAGGCTTTGGATGAGCTAGAGTCTTTGGGCGTGTTTGTTGCGCCGCGTAGCAGTTGCGTTTCTTTGGCACAAAACCGGATCGCTGAAAAGAAATTCTTAGCCACCTGGAAATCAGAAACTAATATTGGCCCTGCTCCAAATTTCGTAGTAGAGCATGAAGCGGATATTGCTCATGTGCCCACAGACCTTTTCCCAGGCATATTGAAGACTGCCCGTATGGGTTATGACGGCAAAGGTCAAATCACTGTTTATGACGCAGCTGCCTTAAGTGCCGCATGGAATGACTTTGGTCGAGTACCTTGTGTATTAGAAAAACGCATGGAATTAGACTTTGAAGTTTCTGCCCTAGTGGTGCGCGGCTATGATGATGCCGTAGTGGCATACCCAGTTGCCCAAAATATTCATCGCGATGGAATATTGCACACCACTACAGTGCCTGCACCTTCATTGAAGCCTGCGCAAGAGAAGAAAATTATTGATGCAGCAAAGGCGCTCATTCGGAAGATTGATTATGTCGGCGTACTTTGCATTGAGTTCTTCGTTCTCAAAAATGGCGATATCGTTGCCAATGAAATTGCACCACGTCCGCATAACTCTGGCCACTACACGATGGATGCTTGTGTGAGCAGCCAGTTTGAACAGCAGGTTAGGGCAATGGCTCGCTTGCCTTTGGGAGATACTCGTCAGCTAGCGCCAGTATCGATGCTGAATTTACTGGGTGATCTCTGGTTTGAGGGTAGTGAAGATCTAGCTAAAGAGCCTGCTTGGAATACAGTGCTGGCGCATCCGGATGCCAAGTTACATCTCTACGGCAAGTCGGAGCCCCGTATGGGTCGAAAGATGGGTCACATCAATTGCCTGGGCGAGGCCTTAAATGAAGCTCGACAAAACTGCGCTGCTGTTGCTACAGAATTAGGCATAGAGCCCTAAAATGTCTAGAGATAATACGCCACTGCAAACATCAGCAGTGATTAATGAAGCGGTGCAAACCTTGCGTGATGGTGGCTTGGTCGCCTTTCCAACAGAGACAGTTTATGGCTTAGGAGCAGACGCTAAAAATGCTGAAGCCATCAAGAAGATTTTCACTGCAAAAGGGCGCCCCTCAAATCATCCATTAATTGTGCATTTGGCTGCCCCCGATAAGTTTGATCAAGCGCAAATTGATTGGGTTCCTTTGCTTACCCCATGGGTAAGAGATTTATCTGAGGATGCTCTGAAATTGATGAATGCATTTTGGCCTGGGCCCTTAACCTTGGTTTTCAAAAAGGAGAAGAGTGTTCTAAATGAATTGACTGGCGGTCAAGATACGGTCGCCATTCGAGCGCCTGCACATCCTGTTGCACAAGAGTTGCTGCGCAAATTTAAGGGTGGTGTAGTAGCGCCATCCGCCAACCGTTTTGGCAAAGTATCACCAACAAGTGCTGCGGACGTACGGAATGAATTTGAAGGTATGTTGGATTTGATGGTGTTAGATGGTGGTGATTGTGAGGTAGGCATCGAATCCACCATCATTGACCTCTCTTCAGGAGATTGCGCTACTTTGTTGCGCCCTGGTGTGATTACCCCCAAAGACATTTTGGCTAAGACCGGGATTACGGTTTATCAGCCAGGTGAGGCAAAAGAGAAAAATCTCATCGAAGGTCTGCCAAGAGTGGCTGGAAGTCTGCGCGCGCACTATGCTCCAACTACACCATTGCGTTTATATGCTCCTGGCCGAGTCTTGGATGCTTTGAGTGAGTTCCCCGATATCAAGTCACGGGTTGCTGTTGCAGTCTGGGATTCGGAGTCTTCCTTAGGTGAGGACGGTCATCCATCTGCGCATTTCGAAGAGGTGGAAGTTCCTAGTAACAGTACAACTTTTGCGAGTCGCTTATATCGTTCTTTGCGAGACTTAGATCAACAAGGTTGGGACTTAATACTGTTTCCAGAGCCACCTGCTGGCGAAGAATGGGATGGCGTCAGAGATCGGCTTCAGCGCGCGTGTTTTGGCTCTGGTCCATCTTCAAGTAGCCACGCTAGCAATTGATCGTGCGCCTCTAGGCCTCTCCAGGCATTCGGGTGGTTTATGAACGACGTTACTGCGTAGAGTTTTCCAGATTTACTCAGCACATAGCCAGAAATTGCACGTACATCTGCCAGTGAACCAGTTTTGATTCTGGCCTCTGGTTTTTTCTTGAGATGCAAAAATTTGCGTAGTTGAGTCATTAAACGATTTCGCATAGTGCCATCGGTACCTGCAATCGGAAGGCTGTTATAAAAGATATCACCTACTGGAAGATTACGAGCAGTAAATAGAAGTTGATTCATTTGTCCCGCTGAGATGGCTTCATTGCGTGATAAGCCAGAACCATTTTCAATTACCAAACCCGGAAAATTCATCCCATTTTGTTTTAGCCAACTCTGGATGACAAGTTCGCCATTTGCTGTTGTCGCTGGCTTCCCCATTTTTTCTAATGCCAGAGTGAGTAGAAGTTGGCGCGCCATCACATTGTTGGAGTACTTATTAATATCTTGTACGTCATCAGCAAGGTTGATGCCTTCAAATTGAAGTAATAAACGTGCAGCTAGCGGTACAACTCCATTTTTTCCTACGGGTAATTGCGTCCATGAGCCGCCAGCTAATTCCCAAGCAGCAGTAAATCCTTGTGTCAAAAAGGTATTTGCATCGAGCGCAACAACGTTGTAGCTCACACCTTTACAGGCGCTTGGAAAGGCGCCAGAGAACTGGGCAATGAGCAATTGGTCAGTATTGGTACTACTCTCAGGATCTAAATTGAAGCGAATATTACTTTTCCAATTGTCACAGGGCCTATCGACCAGTTGCATTTGGTTGTTAATCTTGAGTTGCGATAGGGCTGGCGTGTAACTGATATCAATGAAATCTGCTGTGCGTGACTTGCCTATCTGAAATGAGAGTGTTCTAAAAGCATAAAGTAAGGGATCGGGCGGAACGTTGTAAGCCCTTAGTGATTCGCCGTCGATGGTGTTATGTTCCATTACGCTAGAGGCATAGGCGCTCCGATCAAAAAAGAGATTGCCATCAATTTTCTGAATACCAAGACCTTGCAGCGCCTTCATAAGCTTGGCCAATTCTTCTGGGATTAGTTTAGGATCACCTGTACCTTGTAAATAGATATTTCCTTTGAGCGTACCTTGTCGGATCACGCCATCGGTATAGATATTGGTGCGCCAACGATATTGGGGGCCTAGAACATCTAACCCAGCAAGAGTAGTCAGTAATTTCATAGTGGAAGCAGGGTTCATTGCTTCGTTAGCGTGCCAATCCAAAATATTCTTCGCAAGATGTTTGCCAGGGCGTCCTGGCTCTATTTCCATAACGGAGATACTCACTGCATCTTTGGGGATTTGATTTCGCTCTAAGCTGCTAGTGACTGCGGAAGGTAGTGCTAAGGGAGTATCTTCAGCCTTTACGGTAGTGGCAAGAAGACTCACCGCAATCCAGAGGATTGTTAAAAAAGGGGTGAGTAGGCGCTTTAAAAGGGATCGCATTCCTAATAGAATAAACCCACGTAAGCAGAAGACAAACCTTATTCAGAAATAGCCTGCTTAGACCGGTAGCGTTTAATGTTCTGGTTTTGTTCTTCTAGCAAGTGAATGCACAGGGGAACGCGGTCTGACAAAGCCCCTGCTTTTTCTAAAGATTCGCAGCTTTCAATAAAGCGTTTAGCGCTAAGGAGCTGGGCACCCCCTTTGATCTTGTGCAGAATGCCCATTAAAGTGGCTTCATCTACAGACCCTGTTTTTAGTATTTCGAGCGAATCATCATGGACGCGTTTAATTTCATCAAGTATGACAAGAATCTGTTTTGGATTTTGGCGTAATAAATTTGAGAAGACATCGAATGTGTATTCTTCCCCTTGAACTCCATCCTCATCCTCGACAGTGAAATAACGAGAGAGTTCTTTCTCAATGGTAAAGAGACTTAAAGGCTTGATGAGAACGCCATTCATGCCAGCTGCTAGAAATTCATGACGTGATTCTATGGCATAGATATCTGCGGTAATGCCGATAATGATGAGTTTGTGGTGACCCATTGAACGCACTTGTTTGGCAAGATCTGAGCCTTGCATACCCGGGATAGATTGATCGGTTATTAAAAGGTCAAAGTGGGTCGTTTTAATTAACTGAAGAGCGGTATTTGCGTTATCGCATACGGAAACTTCAATGCCTAAGACCTGTAGTTGTAGGGTAATAATTTGACGACTGGCAGGATGATCTTCTACTACTAGCGCTTTCAAGGGATGACCCTTATTTTGAGCTTGTAGAGATATCCGTTTGCGAGAAGATGTCAGTTGATTATCGGCAATTCCAATTTTAGAGGGGGCGATGTTAGTACGTGGAAAGGCGACGCAGAAATGTATATTACTTCCAAAACCTAGTGCGCTCTCAAAGTAGAGCTGGCTATCCATAGAGGTCACCAAATGATTTGTGATGGTAAGCCCAAGACCAGTACCCTTTTGTTGGGTACTTCTACCGGGCACTTGCTCAAAAGCTTGGAGTGCAATCTCAAGTTCTTCCTCACCCATTCCAATTCCCGTATCAATTACTCGAAACTCAATCAGCTGACCCGCATGATCATCAGCCAATACACTTATGGAGAAATAAATTTCTCCTTGTTCGGTAAATTTAATCGCATTACTGATTAGATTCTGTAAGATTTGTCGCAGTCGAAGTGCATCAATCATAAGTACCGATGCAATGCGCGGATCTTTAGAGGTATGGAGGATGAGATTCTGCTTGCACGCTACTGTTGAAAATGCTGAGTCAATCTCATTAATCAGAGTATTAAGGCAACAAGGTTCGGTATTTAGAGTAAGCTTTCCTGCCTCAATCTTAGAAAGATCAAGCACTTGATTTAAGATTCCCAATAGGGATTCAGCAGATGCGTGCGCACTCTTAAGTAATGATTGTTCGTTGGCAGGAAATTGATGGCTAGTAAGAAGCAATTCTTGCACACCTAAGATGGCATTCATCGGCGTACGAATTTCATGGCTCATCGTTGCTAAAAAGCTAGACTTTGCTGCATTGGCTTTTTCCGCAAGCTCTCTGGAAGAAATTAAATTCTCGGCTTCTTGGTCATGAAGGCTTTGTTTTTTTCGCATACGCCATAATAAAAAGCTACCTACTAGAAATATGGATAAAGTTGATAACCAGGGAAGGATCTTCAAATGCGAATTACTCTGCGATACAGGGTTGGAATCATCTAAGGCAAAGAGTTGGCGCGATGCCAATGGGTCTAAGCGATCGAGGAAGTTACTTAATACACCGTGCAAAGCAGCATCTTCATGAGAAATAAGCCAGCGATACTCAAATGGCTCACGACGATATAAGCCATCCACTCTGAGCTCATGTTTGCCAAGTTGCTTGATCAGTTGTTTAGCTAGCCGAATGGGTAGAACTAAGGCGTCTATATCATTTCGCAGGAGATCGAAAATAAGCTTCTCCGATTGGCTTGAGAAACTGGCTTGTGGATGAGCGGTGACTAGGGGATTTTCAAAACCACGATCAAAGTAAGCAATATTGACTGGTGAGATTGCTTTATTGCTCTTGGAGTTGGTTGTGAGAACAGCATCATGACCCCAGAAAATTGCTTCTGATAAGGACCCGTATTGAAGATACTCATCAGTTAATGTGGGCGGATCAATGATGAAATCCACTTCTCCATTGGCCAATTGCTTCAATCCCTCTTGTTCAGTCTTTCTCCATTTGGGATGGAATTCTTGATGGGTAAATTCTCCAAGTCGTTTTAAGAAGCTATAAAAGATACCAGAGTCACTGTTTGCGTCTTTCTGGAGGTAAGGGGCATATTTTTCATGGATGCTAAAGCGCACTATGGGATGGGCATCGATCCATCGTATTTCTGCTGGACTTAGCGAATTTGAGCGGGCTAAGCCATTGGCTCCACTTGCTAACAGGCAAATAAAAAATGTAGAGCGAATGGTGAATCGATGCATGCTATTTTTAACTCTCGATAATGTTGTTCATGCGGCAAAACAAAATCAAGTCAGCAATATTATTAATACCCAGCTTGTCAAAGACTCTGGTCTTATAGGTGGCTACGGTCTTATTGCTGATGTGTAGCATGTCTGAAATTTGTTGGTTGGTATTTCCTTTGCCGAGGTATTTCATCACCTGCAACTCACGATCGGAAATTAAGGCTAGCTTATCGTTATCACTCAATGAGCTATTGCCATTTTTCCCATGAGTAAAAAAGTTATACCCTTGTGAAATTGCAACGCAGGCCGCTAAGATCACATCAGCACCAGCTGTTTTATTAACAAAGCCGTGGCCACCGAGTGAGCGAACCCTACCACCATAAACTGCCTCGTCCATGCTCGATAAAACAAGCATTCGAACTTCTGGATGCATTAACCCAATGCGCCGAATAACGTCAAAGCCATCGGTTTTAGGCATATCGAGATCTAATATCACCATATTGGGATTCACTTCTTTCATAGACCTAAGGCACTCCTCGCCATTCTGAGCTTGGCCTACTATTTCAAATAACAACTGGTCTTGCAACATACTTTTTAGAGCCATCAGCATTGCCGGATGGTCATCTACCAACATCACGCGTTTTCTCATTACTTGTCTCCGTTTTGGTTTAGGTGTTGATGAGGGTGCAGCGAAAAAATGGCTTTAGCAATGCGGCTATCATTGATCTGAAGCATTTGATGTCTACTCAGTGGTGCCATCATCAAGCCGCCATAGCAATGATCAATCTGCCAATGAGTAGCATTTTCTAAGTCCTTCATAAGCAATACATTGCTGGCATAAATTTGGGTTGGCGAATAAGGTGAATTTCTGATCTGAGAAAGTACATCGCTCGATAGCGTTTGATCACGAAACTTCCGCATATCAAAATGAACACCTTCGATTTGCATTTCCGTAATCCAGCGCAATTGTTCTGGGCTCCCTGAAAAATCGATGAGATGTAGTAATACGCCAAGGCGTCGCAAACGCCATAAGCCCTCTTTGCAAGTGGCAGCACTCTCTGGATCTGGTGGTAAATTGATGCCTAGAGCAATAAGACCTACAGGCAACCGTGAGTTGAGAATTAAATCGCTGAGAGCTTCAACATAGCCATTAGAAGAAACGGCATGCATTGGAATCGGCAAGATGCCGGGTATATAACGGCCACTGCGATACCAGTAGGCAATCGTATCTAAACCCTCCATAAATAAGCGCAGCAATTGCACATCCGTGGTTTTTAGCAATGGTCTAAATAAAGAGCCGGTCAGTTTTGTCCCCTTACAGTTAAAAATGGGTTCATGACTAATCGCTTGTCGCTTGGACCAGGATTGGTGATCTTCAAGGGCTTGGCTACTAAGGCCAAGCCAGGGCGCGCCACAAGCGTCGCGTACTTCTTGGAAGGGTTTGTTCTTCCATGCCTTTACAAGCGTGTACAGCCGGGATTTCGGGCTCATCAGCATTCTCCAATCGGTGACTGTCCAGTCTAGGCAGGACGGATTGGAGTAGTAAGGGCTTAAGGCTGATTTATCTGTAGGAATCGACCTACCAGCCTATCAATAGTATAGATGGAGGGTTAATTCCTTAAAGAATTTATGGAGATCTGCTCTTGAAATTCCAGGAATCAGACCTATATAATCAGCACTCCCTACATGAGAGTGCTAAAAATGCGTTTCCAAGCAATTTTTCATGGATTGAGATTGTAAAGCACTGATTTATATAGATTTTTAAATAGTTAACACTTACTAACATAGGAGAAGAGATGAATTTGCGTCCCTTACATGATCGCGTAATCATCAAGCGTTTAGATCAAGAATCAAAAACTGCTTCCGGAATCATCATTCCTGACGCTGCTGCAGAAAAGCCTGATCAAGGCGAAGTTTTGGCAGTGGGCCCAGGTAAACGTGATGACAGCGGTAAATTAAACGCACCTGACGTCAAAGTAGGCGATCGCGTTTTGTTTGGCAAATATGCTGGTCAAACGGTTAAGGTCGATGGCGATGAACTTCTCGTAATGCGCGAAGAAGACATCATGGCTGTTGTACAGAAGTAATTTCGGTATTTAAGAGAGGAATTCAATCATGGCAGCAAAAGACGTTGTATTTGGAGATAGCGCTCGTACCAAGATGGTAGAAGGCGTAAACATTCTCGCGAACGCAGTGAAAACAACTTTAGGACCAAAGGGTCGCAATGTTGTAATGGAGCGTTCGTTTGGCGGTCCAACTATCACTAAAGATGGTGTATCCGTAGCGAAAGAAATTGAACTCAAAGATAAGCTTCAAAATATGGGCGCTCAGATGGTTAAGGAAGTTGCTTCCAAAACTGCTGACATCGCTGGTGACGGTACCACTACCGCTACTGTTTTGGCTCAATCCATCGTACGTGAAGGCATGAAATATGTAGTTTCAGGTCACAACCCAATGGATTTGAAGCGCGGTATCGATAAAGCAGTGACGGCTGCTCTCGAAGAACTCAAGAAAATCAGCAAGCCTTGCACAACTACTAAAGAAATCGCTCAAGTTGGTTCTATTTCAGCTAACAGTGACTACAGCATTGGTCAGCGTATTGCTGAAGCAATGGAAAAAGTAGGTAAAGAAGGCGTTATTACTGTAGAAGATGGCAAGTCATTAGAGGACGAACTTGAAGTAGTTGAAGGTATGCAGTTTGATCGTGGTTACCTCTCTCCTTACTTCATTAACCAACCTGAAAAACAAGTTGCCATATTGGAAAGCCCATACGTTCTCTTGTTTGACAAGAAGGTAAGCAACATTCGTGATTTGCTCCCAGTGCTCGAGCAAGTAGCGAAATCTGGTCGTCCTTTGTTGATCATTGCAGAAGATGTTGAAGGCGAAGCCTTGGCAACTTTGGTTGTGAATAACATCCGCGGCATCATCAAGACTTGCGCTGTTAAGGCTCCTGGCTTTGGTGATCGTCGTAAGGCAATGTTGGAAGACATCGCCATTTTGACTGGCGGTACAGTGATCGCTGAAGAAATCGGCCTCACACTTGAGAAAACTACTCTTGAGCACTTGGGTCAAGCGAAGCGTATCGAAATTGGCAAAGAAAACACTATCATTATTGACGGTGCTGGTGATGCTAAAGCGATCGAAGCTCGCGTGAAGAATGTTCGCGTTCAGATCGAAGAAGCGACTAGCGACTATGACAAAGAGAAATTGCAAGAGCGCGTTGCCAAGTTGGCAGGCGGTGTTGCAGTGATTCGTGTTGGCGCTGCCACTGAAGTAGAAATGAAAGAAAAGAAAGCCCGCGTTGATGATGCATTGCATGCAACTCGCGCAGCAGTAGAAGAGGGTATTGTTCCTGGCGGCGGCGTAGCCTTAATTCGTGCTATGCAAGGTATCAAGGGCTTGAAAGGCGATAACGCTGATCAAGATGCTGGTATTAGCATCGTATTGCGCGCCATGGAAGAGCCACTTCGCATCATCGTTTCTAATGCTGGTGACGAAGCAAGCGTTGTTGTAAATGCAGTATTGGCTAGCAAGGGCAATAACGGCTACAACGCTGCAACTGGTGAATATGGCGACCTCGTGGCTCAAGGTGTGATCGACCCTACTAAAGTAACTAAAACTGCATTAGTAAATGCAGCTTCTGTAGCAGGCCTATTGTTGACTACGGATTGCGCTATCTGTGAAGCACCAAAGGATGAATCTGGCGGTGGCGGTATGCCTGACATGGGTGGCATGGGTGGCATGGGTGGTATGGGCGGCATGATGTAATAGGCTGTAACCTCCAGCTAACTCGCTGTAGAAATAAAAGCGCCCAGTTCAAAAGACTGGGCGCTTTTTATTTGGTACAGTTGATTGCATCAATTTCACTAAAGAACGGGTATCGATATGGCGCAGAGCAAAAAAGCAGCACTCACTCTCAAGTTGCTTTTGTTGTCTTTGAGTACGGTATTCATCGCTGAAACTGCGCACGCTCAATCCATTCAGCAAAAACCACCTGAATTTGCAATGTCTGTTTCCAATCTCCGTAATCAGCGTTATTGCGAGGTGCTGTATGGCAATCGCAATTGGCTTACGCTGGAGGTAAAGGTATTCAATACCCAGGGTCTCAATCTATGCCCTGAAGATCAATGGAAGGCTCTATCGAAAGATGCAATTGCCAAAGCCGTAGATGCTTCATTTGTATTGCTAAATGGCCCAAGGTACTGGACCATGGACGAAATTCAGGCAGCCGGAAGTACAGTGAATAATGTCAAGGAATCTTTTGGTGGTATTGAAATGAACTTGCGGGCAGTAGTAAAAGTCGACTTATTTAAGCAACTGATAGGCAGCAAGCAATACAGCCCTAATGAAATTATTCGCACAACTAACTTTATTTATAGATCTGGAAGTACTGTTTATGAGTTGACCTCTTCTGCTGGAGACGTTTACGTGATGCAGTCTTATTCACAAATTGTAAATCCTACTTTATCTATTAAAGACTTGTCTACCCTAGAGCAGCAACTGAAGATGCCGGCAGGTTGGTCTTATAAAAGCAGAGTCTTAGAGCGAGACTTATCCTTAGTAGCCAATGGAATTGCTTATGTCTTACAGGATAACCTCTCTAACAGCTATCAGAGACGCTAATATCTTTCATGCTTCATTGTTCGTCTCACAAGCTAACAGTAATAAAATCAGTAAATGAACCCCCAATTACAACCCATGCTTCAACAGGCTATTCAAGCCTTTCAATCTGGTAATTTTGATGCCGCTGATTCAATTCTGAAAAGATTGATCCAGGTTGATGCAAAGAATTTACCGGCTCTGCATGTTTTGGGGTTAATAAAAGCTTCACAGGAAAAATACAAAGAAGCTGCCGACCTACTATCTAGGGCTGCAAGACTGAACCCTGGGGATGCATCCATTCAATATAATTTGGCTAAAGCGTTAATGGATTGTGGATTGATCCGGGAATCAATATCGCATCATAAAAAAGCGGTTGAGCTTGCGCCAGGCAATTCAGAGGCCTGGTTAAATTATGGCAAAGCAGCTTCTGGCTTAAAAGATTTAGAGCATGCTCTAGCTCATTACAATCAGGCCATCAAGTTAAAACCTGATTTCGCTGAGGCTTGGTGTAACAAAGCAAATGTGCTACGTGAACTTAAGAAGAATAATGAGGCCTTAGCTCACTTCGATCAGGCCATCAAGTTAAAACCTGACTACTTAGCAGCCTGGTCGAATAAGGCAGCTTACCTTCAAGAATTAGGAATGTTTGATGAGGCCATTGCTCACTACGATCAAGTAATCAAGTTAAAACCAGACCTTTTTGAAGCTTGGTCAAATAGAGGCGGCAGCCTTCATTGCCTAAAGCGCTATGAAGAAGCACTCACGCACTATGATCAAGCGATCCAACTGAATCCAGAGTATGTAGAGGCTTGGAACAACAAGGGCTTGACATTGGCAGAGCTAAAGCGCTATGAAGAGGCATTCGCTCACTATGATCAAGCAATCCAACTGAACTCAGGGTATGTAGATGCTTGGTATAACAAAGGAAATGCCCTGCGTGATATTAATCAATATGAGCAATCAATTGCTTGTTACGATCAAGTATTAAATTTAAGACCACTTTATACCGAGGCTTGGTCAAATAAGGGCACAATTTTTCAAGTATTAAAACGTTATGAGGAGGCTATAGCTAGCTTTGATCGTGCCATAAAGATCAATCCGGATTTTCCGGGGGTTTGGCTAAATAAGGGAAGTGTTTTGAGCATCCTTAAAATATATGATGAGGCAATAAATCATTACTATCAGGCATTAAATCTTAAACCTGATATGGACTGGGCTCTCGGAAGCTATATTTTTACAAAAATGGGCATTGCAAAATGGGATGGATTGAAAAAATCTCTTGAAGACATTTTTGAAAAAGTGCACTCCCATAAAAGGGTCATACAGCCATTTGAAATCCTAGCATTATCCGATGATGAAGTCTTGCATAAAAAATGTGCCGAGACTTATGCTGAGGATAAATTATTATTTAATCCTGCATTAGGCGCAATCGCGAAAAGAAACAAGACGGATAAGATTCGTATTGCATATTTCTCAGCCGATTTTAAAAGCCATCCTGTAGCATTCTTAACTGCAGAATTATTCGAAATTCACGATAGGAGCACTTTTGAAGTGTTTGCTTTTTCTTTAAGTAAGCCTGAAGAAAAGGATCGTATGAGCGAGCGTTTAATGAAAGCTTTCGATCATTTTCTGGTTGTGGATGACAAATCAAATATTGAGATTGCGGGGCTTTGTAGAGAGCTTGGAATTGACATTGCCATAGATCTTTCGGGTTATACCGAAGGATCAAGAACCGGCATATTTGCCTATCGCGCTGCCCCAATTCAAATAAATTATTTAGGTTTTCCTGGCACTTTAGCGGTCGATTATATGGACTACATAATTGCTGATCGGACAGTAATTCCTGAATCAAGCATCAAATACTTTACAGAAAAAGTGATCTATTTACCGCATACCTATATGGTAGATGACACATCAAGAAAGCCCTCGCCAAGAATTTTTACTAGAAAAGAGTGTGGAATCCCTGATGACGTTTTTGTGTATTGCTGCTTTAATAATTCTTATAAATTTAACGAACAAATTTTGGATAGCTGGTCAAGAATTTTGCAGGCTGTCGATAATAGCGTGCTTTGGATTTCAGAAAATAATATTCAGTTCAGAAAAAATATAATAGCGGAGTTTGAGAAACGAAAAGTTAGTTCTAGCCGTATTATCTTTGCGCCAAAGTTGGATTCAATATATGATCACTTGGCTAGAATACGTCTTGCCGACGTATTTTTAGACACTGATATATACAATGCTCACACTACCGCCTTAGATTCTTTAAAAGTGGGGGTACCTGTAATAACTCGCCGAGGGAATTCGTTCGCCGGTCGTGTCGCTGCTAGTTTATTAGCTGCAATTGACTTAGCAGAGCTTATTACCCTCACATCTATTGAATATGAGGATCTAGCAATTGATCTGGGATCGAATACACAAAAACTTGAGAATATTAGGCAGAAGTTGGCTGTAAATTGTAATAACAGCCCTTTGTTTAATACTAAACTTTTTGCTAAAAATATTGAATCTGCGTATATAAAAATATATGAACGGTATCAGTCAGATATAGCGCCAGATCATATATTGATTGACTAAAAAGTTGCTTTACTATTTGAGTTATATTGAATCAATCAGATTTGCTTTTCTTTTGGACATATAAAAGAATGGGCTTTGATTTCGTGTACCAGTCATCCCATTGTGATTTATTAGTTTCAACCCTAAAAAATCCCTTTGAAGTTAGCAATTTATATATCTTATCTCTCTCGGGCATGTAATTGTGTTCACACGTAATCACCCTAATATCATAGGCATCAAAATTGAAATTAGATAGGATTTCATATTCACTTCCTTCAGTATCTATGGATAGATAATCAATTCTTTTAGGTGCAGAGTATTTTTTTAGCAAATCTTCAAGCGAAATAGTTTGAACATCGTATTGTTTTCCCTCTAGCCTGTAATCCTTATTCCCGTCAGCTATTGTCCGTAAGGAATTCACCGTTGAAAGAACGGCTGTATCTGACTCATGAAAGGAAAGAACCTCACCCGATTTGCTCCAAACACATTGGGTTTAAATGTTGCAAGACCTATTTTTTTGTAGCTCTTCGTGCCAAATTTTTGCCGGTTCAGCTAGAATTCCAGCCCATCCAAATTCTTTTTCAAGAAGGTGGGTATTGCTTAACTCTAGCCCGTCGGTTGCACCAAATTCTATGAAGTAGCCATCTCGTTTGAAATCATTTTCAATTAAGGCAAAAATTTCCTGACCTAACTGAGATTTGCATTTGTAAGCAATAGAAGACAAAAGTTCCTGATGCTTTGGTTTGATATACGACATAATGGATTCACTATTTATAAATTATTCTGATTATTATCTTATGACTTCATAATTACTATTTAAGTTATTTGGGATTAGCTAGATTTAACTTAACGTAGCCTTTTTGTAGCAAGCCTCTAGTCCCTATGAAACATCTTAATATGATGACCCTAATTATCCAAAATCGAAGTCTATTAGTGGCGTGCTGATGGCGTGCTTAAACTTCGCAGGAGATTTATCAGTTAGATTTTTTCTAGATGCACAGGCGTAGATCCATGGCGACTCCAAGTTGAACGCAAACTTGCCGTTTTATCTCGTAATTGGAGCGGTTTTTAACCTTTGACGCTCTTTTTTGCTTCAAAACCTTGTTGGGTAATGCTTCTACGTC
>Ga0194060_10001500_pt1 | contig 16675 bp, 13 predicted proteins | sample SepL225m_MetaG_FD_163427 | JGI IMG/M metagenome (GOLD analysis project Ga0194060, IMG submission 163427) | Anoxic zone freshwater microbial communities from boreal shield lake in IISD Experimental Lakes Area, Ontario, Canada - Sep2016-L222-5m | ecosystem: Environmental > Aquatic > Freshwater >...
AAATCAAACACGGCCACTCGTTTGGCGCCGGTGGCTACCGCTTCGAGCGCAGCAATCGCAACATTGTTCAGGTAGCAAAAGCCCATCGCCCGGTTGCGCGTGGCGTGATGCCCCGGCGGGCGCATCAGGCTGAAGACCGTTTCACCGGCACGCGCGGCCTTCAGCGCGTCCAGCGCGGCAGCGACGGAAGCGCGAGCGTAATCGGCAAGCTTCGGGTAGGAGGGAGTGTCCTCGTCGTAGTCTTCCAACCGGCCCAGGCGGGCGAGATGTTCGGAGGTGTGAGCGCGCAGGATGGCCGTGTCATCGCCGGGACCCGGCGCGCTCCAGGTGATCGGCAGTTCGGTTTGGCTGCGCAGTCTCTCCCAAGTGGCCCGAATGCGCTCGGCCCGTTCCGGGTGACCTGGGTGCGAATACCCGGTGCAGCGTTCGTCAGTAATGATTCTCACGTTCGGGCGGGACGATTATACATACAGATAGACGTAGATAGCGAAGGCAACTGCCAGCAGGCCGGCGGCGGCCGCGAGCGCCCACAGCAGGTTGCGCTGCCGGGCAGCCATGGCCAGGGTGGAGACGATGACCCCAAGCTGTGCGGCCAACATGCCGAAGAAGAAACGCTGGCTCCGATCGTGGTGCCGCTCGGCGGAAATGTTGCTCTTGCGAACCTGCAGTTCGTAAAGGCCCGCGATGGCTTGATTTAGCCGGGCTTCGAGCTCATACCGCAGCGCGGCATAGCGCAAACGCGCAGCCGTGAAGTCGCGGGTGAGGGAAGCACCGGACGCCGGCGAGGAGCCCTTACCCTCCAGGCTGGCCGCTTGCCGGGCCAACAGGTTCTCGAACTGGTCAATCGCCTGGTTGACCGGCTTGGTGGTCGCATCGAAGGCCTGCGCGCGGTCGCGGGCGGCGAGGAGCGCTTCGTCCAGCATTTTGAGGCTCACCGGTGCAAGAAGCAGGGTAACCTGGGGCTCAGGTGCCAGGTTCTCGACCGCTGCCAGCGCCGCCTTCAGGCTCGGGTCCAACTCCAGCGCCGCGGCCGGCTGCGGCACCTCTCCCCGTTGCAGCCAGGCGAGCGCCTGCTGTCCGGTTGGGGATTCCAGCACCGCCAGCATTTCGCTCCTCCCCTTCGCCGCGTCGGATTCGCTGGGTTGGGCGGGCCATTGCTCGGCGGCAGACTTTAGCCCCGCCGCAGTCACCGGGTGCAACTCCACGGTGCTTTGCAACAGGTCTAGCGCGTTGCGCTGAAGTGCGCCGCGCAGCCGTTTGGCCTGAAAGAAACTCCACTGGTCGCCCACCTTGGACTGCTGCTGCGCGGCCAGGGCACGGTCGTATTGGGCGCGGGTCATCTCGCTGGAGGCCAAACCAGCCAACAGCGTAGCGATCACCGCCATCACCACCGGCGTGGCGGCCAGCATTTTGCCGTAATTATTCTGCGGCACATCTGCCTTCAGTTCATCCGGTATCTCAACCTTCATAATGTGTAATCCTTTGCCATACCCGTGCTGCGGACGGAAGCATAACCCTCAAAAACGGCGTTTCAAACCACCAAATACGAATACCGAAGGCCGAAATAGGTTCAAACTCCGCAGCCCGAAACAACCGCCACCCCAGCAGACCGCCACTTAGCTCATATCTTGTTCGGATTTCGGGTTTCGGCATTCCTTCGAGTTTCGGGTTTCGGCCTTCGGATTTCCATACCACGCTGGCACCGCGGGCAATAGAATGTACTCCGCGCGGCCTGCACCCGCCGCTTGATGGCCGTCCCGCACTCCCGGCACGGCTTGCCAGCGCGATCGTAAACCCGCAACCGCTCCTCATAGTAGTCCAACGCCCCGGGCGCCTTGCCGAAATAAAAGAGCCCATCCCGCTGCCCCTGCCCCGCATAATTCAGCGGAACGGTGCTGCCGCAAGCGATGGCCTCCCGGAGCACCGCGCGAACGGACCGCCAAAGCCTTTGCACCTGTGTTGCCGCTAATCTCCGCGCCGGCAGCGTGGGCGCAACCCCAGCCCGGAACAGGGCCTCGCTGGCGTAGATGTTCCCCACGCCCGCCAGCAGGGATTGGTCGAGCAACCTCACTTTGATGGCCTGTCGCGAACGCCTCAGCGCCTTCGCGAAGCCTTTTGCCGTAAACTCCGCGCCCAGCGGTTCCGGCCCCAGCCTGGCCAGCGCGCCGCCATCCAGGGTGAGCCGGCCGAAGTAACGGGTATCCTCGTAAATGAAGTTCTCCCGGCCCAGATTGAGAACGACCGCCACATGCTTGGGCAGCCGGTCCTTGGCCGGCAACAGGTACATCCGCCCGGTCATGCCAAGGTGCCCCACCAAGGTCAGCGGCTCGGTGCGTCCCACATGCCGTAGCTGGAACACCAGGTATTTCCCCCGGCGCGCCAGGCTGCAGAACTTCGCTCCACGCACAGCCTGCGTGAAGTCACGCGTGGACGCCGGCCCAACCACCTTCGCGCGACGCACGTGGACAGAACGAATAGTCCGGCCGTCCAACAGCGGCCTCAAATGACGGACCAGCACTTCGACTTCAGGTAGTTCGGGCACGGGGGGGAGGTTAGTCCGTCGCGGGAGAAGGCAAAAGCAATTCGGCAAGCTGGTGCGTGGTGCGTGGTGCGTGGTGCGTGAAACGTGAAACGTGAAACGTGAAACGTGATGGGCGAAGGGAAATCCAAGGCCAAATGGGCTAAACACCACACGCTTCACGCTTCACGTTTCACGTTTCACGCTTCACGTTTCACGTTTCACGTTTCACGCTTCACGTTTCACGTTTCACGCATCACGCATCACGCCCATCACCTCCTCATCGGTCGTTTGCGCAAACACGTCATAATACCGGCCCACGGCATCGAATTCCGGGTCCACGCGCAGCACCCGCACCTCATCGGCGACCCGGGCGAGGCGCTCGACCGCACTGGGCGATGCGACGGGGGCGGCCACCACAATGAAGCCCGCATTCCCTTTCCGGGCCGACAAGACAGCGGCCTCAGTTGTCGAGCCCGTCGCCAGACCGTCGTCCACGAGCAGCACCGCTTTGCCCGTCAGATCCGGTGCGCCTTTGGGATGAAACCTGGCCTGATAACTGCGCAGGCGGTCCTCTTCCTCCCGGATAATCTCCTCCAACTCCGCGCGGATTACCGCGTTGGTTCCAATGGCCTCCTCGTCCAGAACGATCACACCAGCCTCAGCCAGTGCGCCGACGGCAAATTCACGGTGCCACGGATGCCCAATCTTGCGAACGACAAGCACGTCCAGCGGCAGACTTAGCGCCCGCGCCACCCCCGCCGCGACGATTACCCCGCCGCGCGGCAGTCCCAGCACCAGGTCAGCGCGAACCCTTTGCTCCAGCAGGCAACGACCCAGCTTTGCTCCCGCGTCCTCGCGTGATGCGAACATCACAATACCACTCGGTCCATCGAGCCACTAAATCAAATAGGACCAGACTCAAAGCGTCACCAGCGTGCCCACTTTTTCGCCCATCACCACCCGCTTCAGGTTGTGCGGCCGGAACAGGTCGAACACAATAATGGGCATCTGGTTGTCCATGCAGAGCGAGAAGGCCGTCGAGTCCATCACCTTGAGCTGCTTCTGTAACGCCTCGGCGTACCGGATTTGCGAATAGCGTTTCGCCTTCGGGTTCTGCTTGGGGTCGCTGTCATAAATGCCGTCCACCTTAGTGGCCTTGAGCACTACTTCTGCGCCGATTTCGTTCGCCCGCAGGGCCGCCGCCGTGTCCGTCGAAAAATAGGGATTGCCTGTTCCGCCGCCGAAGATGACCACCCTGCCCTTCTCCAGGTGCCGCACCGCGCGCCGGCGAATGAATGGCTCCGCCACCTGCGCCATACTGATGGCGCTTTGCACGCGCGTCGGCACCCCGATCTTCTCCAGCGCATCCTGGAGCGCCAGTCCATTGATGATCGTCGCCAGCATGCCCATATAATCGCCCGTGGCGCGTTCAATGCCGCGCTTGCTGCCGCTCAGTCCGCGGAAGATATTCCCGCCGCCGACCACGATGACCACTTGCACGCCTAAATCGCGCACCTCGCGAATTTGGACCGCCATGCTCGCCACGGCTTCGGCGCAGATATTCACCCCGGTCGAGCCGCCGAGGGCTTCACCGCTAAGCTTTATGAGAATCCGACTGTACTTGGGGCGTTTCGTTGTCTTCATGGTTTGCATCCTGGTCGCGATTCTGGTTCCAATGACAGTGATTTCTACCACCGCGCGACCCGGAGGTCAAATCAAAGCGCGGATCAATTCCCCGTTAGCCCTCCCCGAGGATTCTCGCTGCGGCTGCGAACATCGGTGTTAGTGATGGTCGTGAGCTGTTTGTCCGAGGAAGCGAAGAACTCGGCGTTGCTGTGCTACCCAGATACTCACCGCCAACTTGCCGTCCTTTCCACAATTTGGAACTCGGCGATCACCCACGGAGGACGGCACGGCACTCAGTCCCTGAGAATAGCGCTCGCTCACGGGTCGGCCATTTTACCTGTCTCCCGGAGGGCGAGCACCGTCGCGAGCCCTGAACCAAAGGCTCCGCACCGTGAAAAAAGGGGTGTTGATTTGCAGCCACTTACATCAATTCAGCAAAGTATTTTCACCCCCCAACCAGCCCCTTCCCGTGCCCCGATAACGTTAACGGTATGCGTAACCATTTGCCCATCAACCACTTCCCGCCAACACTATTCTCACCGAACCGATCCCCTATATATGAGAGGCACAATTATTTTTCGCAGCCTGCTGCGAAGTTGGTAACCGGTAGCTCCTCCTTACGCGGGCAGTGCCCGAATCCGTTTTTCGTCCCGGGTGTAGGCCGTCCCAGCGAACTGGCCGCATAGGGCGCCGGTGGAGTCGGCATCATCGCCCCTATACTGGGTGTCATGGGGCTGCCTGAATAGGTGTGCCTGTCGCGAGAGACGACTCGGTAACTTCACCGAATGAGTGTCAATCGGTCCCGAACCGAGCAGGGACTTGCACCTGCGGAGTGCAGCGATCGCACGGTAACCTGCCCACCACCGATCGAAAGTTTAGTTGCCAAAACGTCGGCGGCTGGCAACTCTAGCGCGGCGGCCAAAGTTCGCGTGGCCATGAAACGTGCGCTGGCTCGCCAACCGACAACACAAACGCATCCATGAAAGGTATACCGATTCTGCATGTCGAGGGTGACTGCATCGCCCGCGCCTGGGAAATGTCCCTCATCGAACTCCATCAGCGGGGTTGCAACCTCAAGACTGAATACGACAAGCCGGATGATCCGCCCAGCAAGGACGCCACGATGATCATTACGATCACCGATCCGCTGAGCGAGCCGATGATCCACAAGGATTTCCCGGGCGGCCCGGCGGAGCTGCAGGAATATGTCATGGAAGTTTGCGAGGGCATCAAGGACCACCTGGTCAGGAATCCAGAGGACCCGAAGGACACGCGCTGGGAATACACCTACCACCAGCGGCTGTTCAAATACGAGGTGCCGTCCCTGAAACCCTTCGACCAAATCGAGATCCTCTGCCAGAAACTGGCCAAGACCTCGCACACTCGCCGCGCCCAGGCCATCACGTGGAAGGTCTGGGAAGACAACGACTGCTACGACCCCGCCTGCATGCAGAGCGTCTGGTGCCGCCTCCTCGAGCAGGAAGGACAGCGCGTCCTGAGCATGAACGTGCGCTTCCGTTCCAACGACGCTTACAAAGCCGCCTTCATGAATATCTTCGCCCTGGTGCAACTGCAGCAGCGGATCGCGAACCGCATCGCTGAACTCAGCGGGCAACCGGTTCAGGTCGGCCGTTACTGTCACATGGTGGACAGCTACCACATCTACGGCTCCTACTTCAAAGAGTTCGAAGGCCGGTTCCTGGGGATGCTCCAAAAGCGCTCCTTCGAGCAGCGCACCCTGCGTTACGCGGACATGCGTGAGATGATGGAGGAGGCGCGCCCCATCATCCTCGAAAAGGCCCAGGCCATGGGGAACGTGTGAGATCCTGAAGGCGCAGCCTGGGGAGGCTCAACGCCTTGAATACCAGTAGTTCTCATTGGGAGGTTTGGTGTCCACCCTTTAGGGTGTCCGAGGCCGCACGGGATCATCCGCCATCCGTCCCGTTCCCCCCATCCGTCCCATTCGTCTTTGCTCCTGCTGGGTTTTCAGGGACCGCCCGCGATGCCGCTACGTGCTCTCCTGGATGTGACCGTCATCAATGCGCAGGATGCGGTCAGCGATGTCTTGGATGCGCGGATCGTGGGTGACGATCAGGATGGGACACCCCTGCGTCCTGGCCACGTTGCGCATCAACTGCACGCACTCGTGGCCGTTTTGCTTGTCAAGGGCGGCGGTCGGTTCGTCGGCCAGCACCAGACGCGGACGATGCGCCAGCGCGCGGGCGATGGCTACGCGCTGTCTCTCGCCGCCCGAAAGGGTCGCCGGATAATCGTCCAGATGATCGGCCAGGCCGACCGCCGCAAGCGCCTCGGCGGCCCGGTTGTAGCGTTCCTTTGTGGGAAGCGGTTCGGCCAGGAGATTCAGCGACATCATGACGTTCTCGCGCGCCGTGAGGAACGGCAACAGGTTGCTCGCCTGAAATACGTAGCCGACTCGCCGGCGCACGCGCGTTTGCACCTCGGGCGTCGCGCCGTTCAACTCCTCCCCTGCCACGCACAGGCTGCCTTCCTGCACCGCACGCAACGCGCCGATGAGAGTCAGCAACGTGGTCTTCCCCGAGCCGCTCGGGCCGGTGATGAGCGTCAGCTCGCCGGGGCGCACTTCAATATTCACGTCGTGCAGGATGGTCTTGCGGCGCAAGCCATCCCCGTAGGTGTGAAAGAGGTTCGTGGCTAAGACGGCTGGTTCCATGGTCAAAACATGTCGGCAGGGTTGGCGGCGCGCAGCCGCCGCATGGCCAGCGAGCCGGACACCAGGCACATCGTCATCGTGAGCAGCAGGACCAACGTGGTCTTCCCCACGCCCAGCGTCATGGGCAGGCCGGTCGAGCTCGCCGTCAGATGATACAGCCCGAGCGAGGCGGCCCAGCCAGGCACAAAGCCCAGCAGACCCAGGATGAGCGAGGCGCCGGTCACGATGCCCAGCATGAACCGCTGGGTGTAGCCCATTGCTTTGAGCGTGGCGTATTGCGCCAGGTGAGTCGAGATTTCAGCGTATAGGATTTGATGCACTACGACGATGCCCACCAGGAACGCGATGACCATGGCCGTGTTGAAGATGAACCCGATGGGTGTTGCCTGATCCCAATAGTCGTGCTCCTGCTTCACGAACTCGTCGCGGGTCATGACCGCCACGTCGGGTGGCAGGAGACGCGCCACTGCGGCTTGCGCGGCCCGGCGGTCGGCGCCGGGCTTCAGCCCGAGAATGCCCACGCTCACCTGAGAGGCATTGTGGCTCGGAAAGAGACGCAGGAAATTGAGGTCGCTGGTGATGAGGTTACCATCGGTGGCGAATGATCCGCCGAGCTGGAACAGCCCTTCCACCTTCGTCCGTCGTGAATTGATTTCCACTGTGATCGGTCCGTGGGCCTTAACTGTGGCGGCCACCGGGCCATATTCCCGCCGCGAACGGCCATCGAATAACACGCTGTCCTTCAGCCGGATCGTGTTGAGGTGCTCGCGCACGCCGGGCAGTTCCAAGGCACCAACCGCCGGGTCAATCCCAAGCACGAGAATCCCCCGGGTCCGCGCCGTCCATGGACTCTTCCACTGGGCGACGCCCACATAGAGTTCAGTGGCGCTCTGCACCTCGGGCACCGCCAGCGCCTGCTGCACGCGGCGCCGGGGAAACTGGGACATGAACACCAGCCCCACGTTGTCGCTCTGGCGGCGGATGATGAAGAGATCGCCGGCCAGATGCGATTGGATGCCGGCGGCGCAGACAAAAAGCGCGTCGCGAAATCCGATTTGCATGAACATCAGCACCACGGAGAACACCACCCCCGCGATGCCCGCCAAGAGCTTGCGCGGCTCGTGGCGCAACTGGCGCCACGCAAGCTGAAACGCGATGGCCATATCCGTTAGTTAGCCTCGATGACGACCTGCACCTGCATATGCGTCAGTCGGGCCAGCTTCGGTGCGTCCTGTGCATTCACCCGCACGCGCACCTCTACCACTCGCGCGTCAATGTCGGAGATGGGGTCCGTGCTCAGCACGTCCTTACGTCCGATTTCCCAGCCGACTTGGACGACCTCGCCCCGCAGCGGATCCGGCAAGCCGCTCACGAGAATGCGCGCGCTCTGGCCACAGCGCACGCGCATCACGTCGGTTTCATAGACCTCCGCCACGACGTGCAACTCATCCAGGTTGCCAATTTCCAGCACGCCTTCGGGTCCGGGTCTCTCGCCGGGCCAGGTATGAATCTTGAGCACAGTGCCAACCACTGGCGCGCGTAACTCGCCCATGGACAGCGTCGCGCGAGCGTATTCCAGAGTGGCGCGGGCGCTGACCACCCCGGCCTCAGCCACCCGCACGTCCACCGGCCGCACTTCCGCGACGCTGGTCAACGTATGTTCCGCCGCCTGCCGCTCTGCCACAGCTACTTCCCAGGCGGAGCGGCGAGTGTCAATCTCACTCGGAGAAATCACCTTTTCATGGGCCAGCTTCTCGAGTCGGTCGAGTTCCCGCAAGGCGTTGGCCTCCGCCGCGCGCGCGCGCACCACTTGCGCCTCGGCGGCGGCGATGACGCCCTTCTTCGCGCCGGCCTTGACTTGTTCCAGCCTCGCCTCAGCCGAGGCCAGATCCGCTTCTGCCTGATGGACGCCCGCCATGCGCACCTCGCGATCGCCGAACCAGCCGAGCAACTGGTCCGGTTCCACCCGATCACCCTCGCTCACGTTCAGAGCGGTGAGCCGATCCGCCGACAGCGACGTGGGGGGCGCTAGCCGGCGCACACGCGTGGCCGGTTGGACGCGCCCCAGGCACCCAATGTTAAGAGCGGCCTTCGAAGGGCCGGCCGCTGGCAGACGTTTCTCCGCCAGGAGCCGCTGCAGCGGCAGGCCCAGGCCCAATCCCAAACCCACGACGACGGCCACGCCCAAGGCTATTTTCAGCCAGCGCGAGCGCAGTGATAACGATAAAGCATTTCTCATGACAAACAGAACTGAACCGAGCATACACTAACGCGTCACAATGTGAAGCCTTTCTTATGCGCCATCCGTGCTAGGTTAGGCGGTATCGGGCGGGGCTGCGGACATTCTTGTCCGCTCCCGGAGCTCAGTCAACCCTGAAGCGGACAAGAATGTCCGCGCTCCGAAAGATTTAAGATGCGCACCGTGCTGGGTAAGGCGGTATCGGACAGGAGCTTGGTGGAGAGGTCTGACGGTAATCCTTGTCCGCTTTGTTGCTGGCAGACAGCGCACCGGCCCGCCTGCTTGTAAAAGACAAACGGAGCGAGCCGTCAAGGCCCGCTCCGTTCGGCACTTATTAAATGGTTCTATTGCTTGGCAACAAAATCCCTGATGGTCTCGATGAGCTTCTGCATATCCACATTGAAGCCCTTGGCTTGATCGGCACTGGTCGGGGCAGTGCGGACCTTCTGAGAAATCACGGAAACGCCTGCGTTGTCGGCCATGTCAACTGCACTGGATAGATCCATGTCGAAGGGGCCGAATTCGAAAGGCTCCGTATTCTTGCTGCCAGACTTGCCATCGGTAATGGTGGACAATTCCGGTTTGCGGTCCTTCGCCATTGACACACCGCTCTGCATCCCAACCAGGAGGAAGCTGAGGGGGCCCTTCACGTCGCCGAGCGTGAATTGCTTCCCAAACGCGTTGCCGAGACTGATCGAGTCCCCGCCGCCATCCATCAACTCACTGAGCGTGCCTTGCAGCTTTTCGGCCGGCGGCAAGGTCACCGTCAGGGGTACGCCATTCGAGATCGTGACGGTAAACGTCACCACACTGCCGGCGGGAAGGGCGATGACGGCGCCGTCTTGAGCGTTGCCATTGATCTTTATGCTTCGCACATCGCCCGAGACCTTGGCGGAAACGGAAACTGGCAGGCCCTCTGCCACGGCCCATTGCGTCATGCCCAGCGCCAGTGCCATGGTCCCGGCGAGCAAGCTTTGTTGAATACTTCGGTTCATAATCATGTGATGTTCCTGTTCTTTTTTATGTTGTTGGTTTCGTGTTGGCCTGTCCTCAGCACCCGTTAGCGCTGAACAGCTTGTTAATTATACCCGGATTAACGGCGGCAACCGCCGTTTGGTTACAACATTCTCCCAGTTGGGCCGCGGAGGCAGGCTGAACCAAGCGTGGCCAGCCAGCAGCGTCCGGCGGGTATGAGCGTGGAAAGGGTCCCTGACGAATAGGCCCTCTACCCGTTGAGCTCTCCAGCCTATCGCTTGGCCGACTCGGGCATTGTCGCGGGGGGGGTGGATTCCTCGTCGGCGCCGATCCGCGCGAAATCTATCGGCTTGCGGAACCACGAGGTTCGCCAGGCGCCGTAGAGGATACCCAATCCGAGCCAGCAAACCCCGACCATGAGCGTGATCCAGGCAAGGCTGACCCAGAGGTAAAGACAGATGAGGAACCCCAAGACCGGCGCGATCAGGTAGCGCAAGCGCCGGTCACGACCACGGACAAAGTAGTGAATAAGGGCCGAAACATTCACGCCCATGAAACCAAATAAAGCGCCAAAGTTGAGCAGTTGCGCTCCCAGATCGTAGCCGCGCTGATCGTAGTCCAACACAAACGCTCCAACCAGCGCGATGGCCCCGACCAGCTTGATGTTGTTGCTGGGAACGCGAGTGCGGGGATTGACCGCGCCGAAAAACTTGCGAGGGATGGCGTTGTCCCGCCCCATGCCATAAAGCAGACGCCCGGCGCCGAGGTGGGCCCCCATGCCGGAGCCGATGGAGGCCACCAGCAGAGAACCCGTCACAATGACAAACAATGCGCGCCCACCGACCAGCCCGGCAACGTGTGCGAAGGCGTTCTCGATGCTGGGAAAGGCTGAGGCTGGCTTCAGCCAAACCAACTGGGCCGTGTAAACTTCCAGGGACGCGAGCACGCCGGTAATGAGGCAAACCAGCACGGTGGCCAGCAGCACGTTGCGGCGGGGATTGTGAACCTCCTCGGAGAGCGTGGAGATACCGTCAAACCCGATATAGGTCAGCACGGCCAGCGCCGCCCCGCTGGAGAGGGCCTTCCATGAGAATGTTGCCGGATCGTAGAAGGGCCGCGTCAGGGCGGCGGCGTCCGCGGGCGGGGTCTGAACAAGATGGCGGATCGCAGCATAGAAGAAGAGCACGATGACCACCCCTAAGCCAGCGGCGATGATGGCGTTGGTGCGCGCGCTGGCCTCGATGCCACGCAAGTTTAGCCCGGTGAAGAGCAGGGCGTAGGCCACAAACCAGGCCTGCACAGGAACGCCTGGGAGGACGCCTAGATCAACCGTTGCCTTGCTGCACCAGATGACGCAAATCACCGGGTTCATCACATAATCGAACATCATGCTCCAGCCGGTGAGATAGCCGGGCGCAATGTGGATCTCGCGGCTGACATAGGCGTAGGCCGAGCCGGCGCTGGGATAGGCATTGGCCATCCACCCATAACTTAGGGCTGTGAACAGCATCGCCACCATCCCGATCAGGATGAGCGTGACTACGTGGCCGTTGGCCTTGTCATAGGCCAGGCCGAACAGCGGCATCGGTGCCGTCGGCTGAACCAGAATGATCCCGTAGATGATCAGCGCGGGCAAAGTAAGGACCCTTTTCAGGCCAGGCCCGGCAGCAGAGACTGATTGATTAGAAGTCATGATTCCCTTCCCAAATCGCCGCCTTGCGGCGGTCTTTATGCGATTCGCCGGGCACCAGCTCGAACAGGGCCTCCATTTCCCGAGGAACCCCGCGCGGACGCCCGGTGGAAGCGTCAACGAACACCCATTCGGTTTCTCCCTGCGCGAGGACCTTTTGATCCACGGCGCGGACGAATCTGTAGCGGCGCAGCGACCGCACCTTGCGGAAATCGGCGATCCAGGTAAGCACAGTAAGAACATCACCCGCAAAAGCGGGGCTCAGATATTCGATCCGATGCATCCGCGCCACCCAGGTCGCGCCAATCGCCTCGGTCAGTTGGGTGCAACCCGTCGCGGCCGAATGTCGCACAGCCGCATCCTGCATCCACTGCACATAGGCAACATTGTTCACGTGCCGGTTTCGATCCATCACCTCTGCGGGCACGAGGATCTCAATGCGATAGACCGGTTCCATGCGAAATCACGGGTTCTGCTATCCTTCCAGGTGTTCAGTCTGCACACCCGTTCGTACCCGGGGGCGGGATATTGACGGGCCGGTTGGTTTGGCGCCATTCCGGAAATCAGTCGGCGAGACCCCCGTGTAGCGCGCAAAGACCGTGCTGAAATACTGGCCGCTGCTGAATCCCGTCGCCAGGGCGATTTCGGTCACGGACCGGCTGGTGTGCCGGAGCTGTTCCTGCGCCTTCTCCACCCGCAGCCGCTGCAAATAATCATTCGGCGTAAGACCGGTCTGCGTCTTGAAAAGGTCGAACATGCGCGCGCGACTGAACCCGACATGCCGCACCAATTCGTCCATGCTCACCGGCTCCGCCAGACGCTGTTTAAGAAAAGCGATGGCCGCGACAACAAATTCCCTGGGCTCGGTCGGCGGGACCAGCATCTGGCGCATGGCCTCGACCAGGACCGCACAGATCAAGGCCCGCAGCACGATGGCAGCCTCCGCGGGGCGGGGATTCCCAGGATAATTGCCCGTCTCTTCAATCAATCGCCGCACCAGCCAACGCAACGCGGGATTGAACGGATGCGCCTTCAGGCTGGCCTTCTCCAACGCGCTGCGCAGGCTGTCTACGTCCGAAGCGGTGAACGTCGAATGCTTCCAACTACTCGGTCGTGAGGCCTTCAAGGCCAGGCCGCAAATGGTCGAAGGTGAACGCACATTGTGGAGGCCGCGATGCACCAGGCTTGGCGGCACCACCAGAAAATGCCCACCGCGCAGCTCCACGGCGACATCCCGCGCAAACTCGTAGGCCGTGGCCCCCTCCAGCAAGAACAGCAGCTCAAACCCCTGATGCGAGTGCCAAGTGACACGGCTGGCGAGGTGGCTGCGAACCCGGCTGACGTGGATGAGCATCGGCAGCTCGATCTCGTTGCCAAAGACGTAAACAGATTTATCGTTCATGCCGGCCGCGCTTCTTGCGTCGGCATCCTAGCCTGGACTTTCAAGATTGTCCAACAGACAAATACTTCCGCACGCGCACGGCCGCGCTTCCTGGTCGCCCCGTGTGTCCGCTAAGGATTCGGGCATTGTGGCTTTGGGGTGCCAATCACTTGGCTTTGTTATTAATTCGAGGCTCTCTGGGTTGAGCATCCAACCGTCAACCGGGCAAGGTTTGCCCCAGCACCGATTTCTTTTGGCAGCATAGCGGCTGCACAAGTGTCTTGGTTTGGGCCCAGTGGTGTCTCGATGCCGACAACGCCGCCATAGGTCATCGCGGCAGAAGTGTCTTGGGTTAGGGGGAGTGGTGTCCGATTCTGACACATCTGCTGGTTTCGAGACCTATAGCGATCCTTCAGCGTGCGAGGCACAAGGGATGCTACTCTTGCCGCATGACTATTCTACTCATCCCCAGGCTAACCCACCAAAGACCCAGAAAGAACTTTGCACCGCAGCGAAATCTTGCTAGCCTGATTGGATAAATTCACTAGGCTTGCCTTAATCAGTTCACCGAATTTGAACGACACTGAATGATTATGAGTTCAGCAGCCAGAAACTCTCGCAGCGAGGGTTGTCTCGGCTGCAACCAGCAAGCCTCAATCCGATCAAGTAATAATCCAATGAAGAAGTTCCTTCCGTTTATTCTGTATTCCAGCGCGACGGCGCTTTGCCTGGGCGCGGTCTCCACCTATGCCGGCTTTGTCACGCCCAGAGTCCCCCCGACCGCGAGCACGCTATTGGTCTCGTCCTTTGCCCCCGCGGGCCTGCCTACGGTGCGGACCGTAACCAGCGTGCATGACCACGGGCACGGCTCACTGCGCCAAGCCATCGCCAGTTCCGCGCCGGGCGATGTCGTCAACTTCGCCCTGAAGTGGCCGGCCGTGATCGTCCTGACCGATTCGCTGACCATTGATCACGATCTGACTGTGCTCGGCCCGGGCCCGGGCGAATTGACCGTCATGCGGAGCGACGACACGAACACGCCGAGCTTCCGGGTGTTGGACGTTGAGGCCGGCGCCGTCGCTATCGCGGGCATCACCATCCGCAACGGCAGCGCGTTCAGCGGCACGAATATCCACGACAACCTTGGCGGCGGAATTCTCAATCGGGGAAACCTGACTGTGAGCAACTGCGTCATCACGGGCAACAGCGCGCCGACCACCGATTGGGGCACGAACGCTGTGGGTTTCAGGTACTCGCTTGGCTTTGGTGCCGGCATTTTCAGCAGCTTCGGCCAGCTTACCGTGGTCAACTCGACGATCAGCGACAACCAGGCCACCGCGGCGGGCGGGGGGATATGCACGTTCGAGACCGAGCCTTTCCTTGCCCAGGGCTGCACGGTGAACGACAACTTCGCCGCTATGCAGGGTGGCGGGCTGAATTTCCAGGGGCACGTGGGCACTCTGCAGAACTGCACCGTTGCTGACAACGCGACCGCTGCGAACGGCGTCGGCAGCGGTATCGCGAGCGTGGCCTTTGAGTTCGAGGCCCCGACCATGTTCACGGTGACGGCCTGCACAGTGGCCGGCAATACGGGCGGCGTGTACGGAGCCTTTTGTATTCTCGGTTTAAACAACGACCTGGGGCTTACCAACCGGCTGCTATCCACGCTGGTCGCTGCCAATGTTGGACCGAATTTCTCCTTATGGGGCGCGAACACATTCCAATCGCTCGGCAACAACCTGGACAGCGACGGCACGAGCGGACTCCTGAACGGGGCGAACGGTGATCAGGTCGGCACGGCCGCCAGCCCCATCGACGCCCGGCTCAGTCCGCTGCAGGACAATGGCGGGCCCACGTTAACGATGGCGCTGCTCCCGGGCAGCCCGGCGCTCGGAACCGGTGCTTGCACGGACGCTAAGGGCGCTCCCCTGACGGTCGATCAGCGCGGATTCCCGCGCCCGCAGGTCACCGGATGCGACATCGGCGCGTTTGAAAACCAGGCGCCGACGCTGTTTTGTCCCGTGGCTCAGAGCGTCCCAGGCTGCACCCCGCAGGATGGCACGGATGTGACCCTGATCGCCAAGGTGGCTGACCCCGATGGCGACGCCCTGGTTGTGATCTGGAGCGTGAACGGCGTTCCCCTCCAGACAAACAATGTCGCTGCTTCTCACCAGCCCCATTCCCAGGGCGTTAAGTTCACGGCTTCCTACCCTCAGGGCACGAATATCGTCGGCGTGGTGGTTTCAGACGGTAAAGCTGCGCCGGTGGGATGTTCGACCAGCGTGATCGTGCGCAACCCGCGGTCACCTAGAATTCATTCGATTCAGGCTAACCCGGCCCAGCTCTGGCCGGTCAACGGCAAGCTGGTGCCCGTTACCGTGACCGTGCAGGCAATGGCTGAGTGTGGGTCAGTCACTAGTAGAATTGTTTCTGTCAGCAGCAACGAGCCGCCTGATGGCACCACGCCCGACTCGATCATAACTGGAGACCTGACCTTGCGCCTGCGTGCCGAGCGTTCGCCTCATGGACACGGCCGCGTTTACACAATTACGGTTCGTTGTACCGATGCCTCGGGAGAAAGCAGCACAGGGACTGTCGTTGTGAACGTGCCCAACAAGGGCCGGGACCAAGTGAAAAACTGAACCACCGCTCCATCTCCCGGGCTACGAGTTTCCCCCGCCGGTCCCTCTGGTCCAAGGGGGGGCAGTTCTCCCAGCCTGTTCACCCTCGTAGCATCGAACGTCAGTTCGATCATATTAATCGGGCAGTCGCTTCCACAGTAATCAGTAATCAGTTAACTATGGCTCACGACACTTGCCAGAAGTTTCCCGCCACCTGCGGTGAGCACACAGACCCGCTGGCCTGGTTCGGCGGCATGATCGATCATTGCTATGATTACGCCGAGGCGGCCCACAGCGCGGGGCGGCCGATAGTGGGGATCATGTGCGAGTTCACGCCGCGGGAGATCATCCTGGCGGCGGGCGCTGTGCCGGTATGCCTGTGCGGCGGATCGGCCGCGACCATCCCGGCGGCTGAACAGTATCTGCCGGCCAATCTCTGTCCGCTCATTAAATCCACCTTCGGCTACCACGTCACCGGGAAGAGCCCCTTCCTGAATTGGGCGGACGTGGTCGTGGCCGAGACGACCTGTGATGGCAAGAAGAAGATGTTCGAGCTGCTGGGAGCCTCCAAACCAATGTACGTCCTCGAACTGCCCCAGAAGGCCAACGAGCCCGATGCGCTTGAACATTGGGTACTCGAATTGCGCAAGTTCCAGCAGTTCCTGACCGGTCGCTACGGGCTCAGTATCACCGGCGGGGCTTTGCGCCAGGCCATCGAATTGATGAACCGTGAGCGTGGGCTGCGCCGCCGGTTGGCGGACCTGATGGTAGCCGACCCTCCGCCCCTCACCGGTCGGCAGTTGTTGGACTTCAAGAGCATCATCTCCGGCATCGAGGCCGACCTGCAAGCGTATGAACGTGTACTCCAAACTTATGCGTCGGCAACCGCCGAAGCCCAAATCGCAAATCGTAAATCGCAAATCGTAACTC
>Ga0194060_10001501_pt1 | contig 16674 bp, 16 predicted proteins | sample SepL225m_MetaG_FD_163427 | JGI IMG/M metagenome (GOLD analysis project Ga0194060, IMG submission 163427) | Anoxic zone freshwater microbial communities from boreal shield lake in IISD Experimental Lakes Area, Ontario, Canada - Sep2016-L222-5m | ecosystem: Environmental > Aquatic > Freshwater >...
GAAGTTTGACTCATTAAATTTCGTCCGATTACTTTGTTAATTAATATCTTTGAACCACTGCAAGATAATCAATTAAGCTTAAATTAAAACTATGTTTAAAATACCTGCCAAGCATTTGGACTGGCAAATTAATAGCCCCCAGGTGATGGGTATTTTAAATATTACCCTGGACTCCTTTTACGAAGCGAGCAGGCATTCAAATATAGAAAGCGCTTTAGCGCAATCGGATCTGTTTATTCAAGAAGGTGTAAATATTATTGACATAGGTGCACAAAGTACAAGGCCTAGGGCCAATATGGAGGGCGCGGCAATTGAAATAGAAAGGTTAGTTCCTATAGTTAAAGCCATTAGTGATAAATATCCCCAACAATTAATTTCGGTGGATACATTTTATGCAAGTGTTGCCGAAGCTGCTTTAGAGGCTGGTGCGCATATTATAAATGATATTAGTTGTGCGAGTATTGATGAAAATATATTAGCTGTAGTGGCTAATTACAATGCAGGCTATATTGGTATGCATTTAACGGGCGGTATTGATTCCATGCATAAAGTGGAGCCTAGAGAAGATATAATGGAATCTCTCCTATCCTATTTTGAAACCAAAAAGAAATTATTAGCTAAATATGGTATTTACAATTGGGTCATTGACCCAGGTTTTGGATTTGGAAAAACGATTGAGGAGAATTTTACCATTGTAAAAAAATTAAGATCCTTAGAAATATTGGGCCTCCCTATTTTATTAGGGGCTTCTAGAAAATCGAGTTTATATAAAACCTTGGGCATTGAATCCAAAGAGGCATTAAATGCTACCACGGTCGCCAATACTGTTGCATTATTAAATGGCGCAAGTATTTTAAGAGTGCATGATGTGAAAGAGGCTGCTGAAATAATTCAACTGCTACCCTATCTAAAATAAAAATGCTCCTCTTATTAGGAGAAGCATTTTATATTTTCAATTGCAAAAAGAATTTTTTTAATTATTCTTCGAAGACTTATCTTTTATAATCTTTTATTTTGCTACTGGCGGTGGCGGCGGTGCAATGGTGCCTGCTTTTGGAGCAGCAGTTACATCTTTAATCTCAATATCGAAAGCTAAGTTATCATAAGCTTTAATGACACCATTTGCTTGAGGGCCATAAGCCAACATAGCAGGTATATATAAAACACCTTTTCCTCCTTTACCAAAATACTTCAATCCAATATCCCAACCTGGAATCACACTACCTGTACCTACTTTTACATCGAAAGGTTTAGCAGCCGGATCGTTTGCTTTGATATTAGAGTCAAACACTTCACCTTTTAATGTATATCCTTTATAGAATACGCTAGCCACTTTTGTAGAATCAATTCTGTTGGTAGCATCTCCTGCTTCTTTTGTTACAACAAATACGCCTTCTGGAGATTGTACAGCCGTAATTTTGTTTTTAGCTAAATAAGCAGCAATAATGCCAATCTCTTTCGTTTTTTCTTTGTCTTGCTCTTTCTTGTAATCTGCATCTACTAATTTAACATCAGTGAATACGTCCACAATTTCAGCCTTACCTAAAATGATATCTTTAGTCTTAAACACTTCATTTAATTGTAACACTTTCATACTTACTAAAGTATCAATGCTTAAAGAGAATTCAACTTTATCTCCTTTTCTACATTTCATAATTACTTCAGTGAATGTATACTTACCTAAACGAGCAGTATCAATTGGGAAATAAACAGGTATTACACCAAAAGTTGAACTTAAAGTAGTGTCTTTAGATTTTAACTTGTACTCTACATTTAATTTAACGAACTGGCCTTGTTGTAATAATTTTTCATTACCACTACCGTGTGTAATTTTGTAAGGCATACCAGATGGGGCTTTTTCATATTGATTACAACTTGCAAGCAAGACAATAGCAGCCACTAACTTTAAACTTGATTTTATCATTTTTATTTTAATTGTGTTAATTGTGATGTATATTCTTTTATAATGTTTTTAAAATCGGTTGCGGTTTCTTCCACAGATTTCGAAGATCTTCCTCCAGCGGCATTCGCATGTCCTCCCCCTTCAAAATGTGTGCGTGCAAATATATTAACATCGAAGTTACCTTTGCTCCTAAAGCTCCATTTTCTTTCTTCTTCACGGTCAATAACAATAGCGGCTAGCTTAATGCCTTCAATTGATAACAAATAATTAACCAATCCTTCAGTATCCCCTGTTTTTAATTCAAACTTATATATATCGGTTTTAGGAATGGCCATAAAAGCCGTATTTAATTCAGGGATCACCGTCATTCTATTTAAAAAGGCATTGCCCATAAATTTCAATCTTCCCTCTGAAGAATTATCATATATTTTTTCATGGATCAATGAATGCTTCAAACCTAATTCTTTTAAATGTGCTACTATTTTATGAACAGATGCGGATGTAGAGGGGAAGCGGAAAGAACCTGTATCGGTCATAAGCCCTGTATATAAACAAGTAGCAATATCAAGGTTTAATAAATTACTATGCCCCGACTCTACGATGAAATTATAAATCATTTCACAAGTGGAGCTCATCATTACATCACTAATACCATAGGCAAAGGAAGGTGTATCGGGTTGTTGATGATGATCTACTAATATTTTAAGTGCTTTGGCTTCTTTAATAATGGGTTCCAAATGTTTTGTTCGGTGCAGTATATTAAAGTCTAAACAAAACACATAATCGGCTGCCTGTATAATACTAGTAGCTTTTTCTTTATTCGCTTCAAAGTCAATCACATCATCCGTGCCTGGCATCCAATCTAAAAAGGAAGCCCAATTCGTGGGAGATATCACCGTTACCTCATGACCCAACTGCTTTAAAAAATGATATAGACCCAAACTAGAGCCCATCGCATCGCCGTCTGGCTTTTGATGCGAGGTAATAACAGCCTTAAAAGGTTGATTCAGAATGGGGTAAAATTGTTCAATTGATTGCATAGAGGCACAAATTTAGCGTAAATCAGATGTTTTTCAGTAAATTTGCGCCTGCAATTAGCAACTAATAACAAATTAACTATGAACCGCACATTTACAATGATTAAACCGGATGCCACTTCAAAAGGCTATACTGGAGCAATTTTAGACCAAATTATTAAGGCTGGATTTAGCATTAAAGCCATGAAATGGACAAAATTAACGGTTGAACAAGCTGGTCAATTCTATGAGGTTCATAAAGAGCGCCCTTTTTATGGCGAATTAGTAGCCTTTATGAGTTCTGGCCCTATTGTGGCAGCTATTTTAGAAAAAGACAATGCTGTAGCCGATTTTAGAAAATTAATTGGTGCAACTAACCCTGCTCAAGCTGAAGAAGGAACTATTAGAAAGAATTTTGCAGCCTCAATGGGAGAAAATGCTGTTCACGGAAGTGATAGTGATGAGAATGCACAAATTGAAGGAAATTTCTTCTTTGCTGCTACTGAAAGGTTTTAATATTAAAAAAGCCCTTAAGAAAATGTAAGGGCTTTTTTATTTTGAATAATATTTTTATATCGATGATTTTTATTTCTTGCCTCCTCTTGAAATAGGTTTGCCGTATTTTTTCTGCATAATCTCTTTTCGGTTCTTTCGTACATTCACTTTACTATTCTTAGCCGATTTTTCATGAAATGCAGGGCCCGATTCTTCTTTCTTAGGCACTTTAATTTGAATAATTTTCATTCTCACTTTTGGCTTCTCGTCCTCTGTTAAAATGGTAGATATTTCTAAATTATCTGGTAAGGCTAAATGTGGAATGGCTTGCTTCATTAAAGTTTCAATTCCTTTTTGTAAAACTTTTTCTTTCTCTGTTACAAAGGTCATGGCAATACCTTTTTTATCTGCTCTTCCTGTTCTACCAATTCTGTGAATATAATTTTCAGGCACATCGGGCGTGTCAAAATTAATTACATGTGTTACTTCTGCTACATCAATACCTCTAGCCATTACATCGGTAGCAATTAAATATTTATAGACTCCTGCTTTAAATTGTTTAACGGTATTGAAACGGTGATTTTGTTCTTTGTTAGAATGTATCACTCCTACTGTTTCTGGGAACTTTTCATTTAATTGTTCAAAGAGTTGATCCGCCAAAGCCTTGGTAGCAGCGAATATAAGTACCTTGGTCATGGCCTCATTGGAACTTAATAGAAGCTCTAATAAATTTACCTTGGTATTGAAATTAGGAACATCATAGGCATGTTGAATAATATTTTCAAGCGGTGTACCTGTTGGTGCTGCTTCTACTCTTACGGGTGCGCTGAAATAATCATTCATTAATTTTTCTACGTCATCGGTAATGGTAGCTGAGAAAAGTAAGTTCTGTCTTTTAGCAGGAAGTAATTCTAAGATATTCGTGATTTGTTTTCTAAAACCTAAGTTCAACATTTCATCCATTTCGTCAATCACTAGTTTTTTAATCATTTTTGTTTTAAAGGCTCCGTTCATGATTAAATCAAATAGTCTTCCGGGTGTGGCTACTATAATATCTGCCCCGCTTTCTAAGGAAATTTGTTGTGTATTAATATTCACTCCTCCAAATACGCCTACTGCAGACACACTCATATAAGGCGTTAATTTATTAGCTGCTTCCACTACTTGTACCACTAATTCTCTGGTGGGTACTAAAACTAAAATTTGAGGGTCTTTATTTTTATCGAATTTCCATTGTCTTAAACAAGGCAATAAATAAGCAAAAGTTTTACCAGTTCCTGTTTGTGCAATACCGCATACATCTCTACCTGACATGACTATTGGAAATACCCTGTGCTGAATAGTGGTTGGTTCCTTAAAACCTAGTTCATCAATGGCTCTTAATAAAGATGAATTTAAATTTAATTCTTGAAATGTCATATTGCGTAAATGTGTCGCGAAGGTAGTTTATTATAAGCGCTATTTTAGTATAAATATTGAAATATTTCAATTCTACATTCATATAAATAACTGAATGCCATTCACTTATGTTTAATTCCATATAAAAATACATAGTAGAAAGTTCAAAAATTATTCTGCATTAAATGAATACGTACTGCATTAAAAAAATTATATTTATTCATTGAAAATTTCAACCACTTTAAAATTAAATAAATGAAATTCAGCAGTTCCTTCAAGCAATTTAGTGTACAACTATTCAAAATGGTCACTATTCTAATTTTATCTATGCAATGTATGCAGGCTTTTAGCCAAAATGATGATAATATTAATAGTAGAGATATTTTATACCTCACTACGGGTGGAAAGTTACAACCCTTGCAAGCCATTATGGATATTAGACATTATAACATTGTCTTGGATGTAGATATTGCGAAACAATCTATAAGTGGCAGCACTGAAGTGAGTTTGAATTTGTCTAAAAAAACAGATACTATTTTACTGGATTTAATTCATTTATATAAGGTTACTAAAATTAAAGTGAATAATAAAGCTGCTGCTTATTATCAACACGACGATAAAATATTTATTACATCAGCTGCTGGTTTTGAAATTGGTAATCAAAAAGTATATGTTGAATACAATGGTATACCACCAGTAGCTGTTAAGCCTCCTTGGGACGGAGGATTTACTTGGAAAAAAGATAGCGCCGGAAATGATTGGGTGTCTATTAATATACAAGGAGAAGGTGGTAAAATGTACTATCCATGCAAGGATCATCCAAGTGATGAACCTAATGAAGGTGCCGATTTAAAAATTACTGTACCCGCTCCTTTAGTGGTGGCAGGGCCAGGATTATTAATGAATGTAAGCACTAAGAAAAATAAAACTACTTATCATTGGAAAACGAATTACACTATTAGCAACTATTGCATCTTATTTAATATTGGAAAGTATAAAGTGTATAAAGATGAGTTAACCACTATACTAGGTAATAAAGTACCTATTGAATACTATGTTTTAGAAGTAGATACCATGCATGCCAAGAAAGTAATTGAAACTAAAAAAAGAGATACTAAAATTCTAGAAAAGTATTTTGGAGAATACCCTTGGGTGAAAGAAAAAATTGGGATTGCAGAAGTGCCTAATTCTGGTATGGAGCATCAGACCATGATTACTTTCGATAATAAGTTTAGGTATAAAACTATTAATGGTCAAGAGTATTCAGACAATTTATTTCATGAATACGCACATGAGTGGTGGGCGAATAAAGTAACCAATAAGGACTGGGGCCATATGTGGATACAAGAAGGAATTGCTACTTATGCAGAAGCATTGGCTATGTTAGAAATTGGAGGTGAGCCTGCTTATGATGAAATTATTGCAGGTCATAGACGTAATTCAAAAAATAGAAAGGCCATTGTTCCAGCTGGTGATGAGATAACAGAAGAAGAAGTGTATTCAGGTGGAGATATTTATGGTAAAGGATCTTTTTTCATGCATAGTCTCAGATACTTAATTGGAGATGCAATCTTCTTCCCTACTTTAAAGAAATTATCTACCGACCCGCAAACTACTTATGATAATTTTGTAACTACCATGGATGTAGAAAAATTATTTAGTACTGCTGCTGGCAAAGACTTAAAACCTTTCTTTGATTTCTTTTTACGCACTACCAATGTTTTAGATATAACAGTGAAAGAAGTAGGTTTCCAAAAATATCAAATTAAACAAAATAATTTCTTCATGCCTTTACCATTGGAAATTACTGCTAATGGTCAAACTGCTCGTACTATTATTCCTAGTGAAGGTATTATGGTGAATGCTGCAACCCCTCCACAAGTGGATGCAAAAGGATTTTATTTGAAAAAAGTAACGCTTCAATAAAATATTTAATAAAATATACAATACGATTATCCTAATGAAAAGAATTATTTATTTATTGAGCACAATGCTTCTTTTAGTATCTCCTTATTCTTCAAAAGCAGATACCTACCCTATTAATAAAAACCTAGATGTTAAACACTATGTATTTAATTTAAGTTTATCAGATGCCGATAATGAAATTACTGGAACTACACTAGTAACGGTTAGTTTCAAAGAAGCAGGTATGAAAAATTTTCGCCTTGATTTTATTAATAAAACTACAGCCAGAAAAGACAAAGGCATGGTGGTGGATGCAGTTAGTATTAATAAAACTGCTGTGGGCTATACACATGAAAACGATGAGCTTATTATTAGTTTACCAGCTCCTTCTACTAAAAACCAAACAATCACTTTCACCATACAATACCATGGTATTCCTTTTGATGGTTTAAGAATTGGGGCTACTAAATTAGGTGACCGTAGTTTTTTTAATGAGAACTGGCCAAATAGAGGAAGACATTGGTTGCCCATTGTAGATCATCCACATGATAAAGCTACTTCTGAGTTTATTGTAAAAGCACCTTCTCATTATAAAGTAGTTTCTAATGGTTTATTATTAGAAGAATCTGAATTAGGTAATAATACCAGACTTACCCATTGGAAACAATCGGTTCCTGTCTCTTCTTGGTTATTTGTTTTAGGTGTTGCCAATTTTGCTGTTAAATATGTAGATGAATTCAAAGGAAAATCTATTCAGACATGGGTGTATGCTAAAAATAGAGAGGCTGGTTTTTATGATTTTGATGAACCCACTAAAAAGGTTTTGGAATTTTATTCAAATTATGTGGGCCCCTATGCTTATGAGAAATTAGCGAATATTCAAACCCCTAGTGTGAATGGTGGAATGGAAACTTCTTCTGCTATTTTTTATGGCGAGGATTTAGTAACGGGTAAGCGTGATGAAAGAACCAGAAATGTGGTGATACATGAAATTGCACATCAATGGTTTGGTAATGCAGTCACAGAAACTACTTGGGATGATGCCTGGTTAAGTGAAGGCTTTGCTACTTTCTTTACTTTATTATTTATAGAAAATGAATTTGGTAAAGAAGAATATACCAAAGGCATTATTAAAGCAAGAAAGACAGTGTATGATTTGTCGGCTAAGATGCCCGATTTTAGTATTGTAAGTGAAAGAACTGCAGAAAAAGAACAAGTCACTAGTGGTATCACTTATCAAAAAGGTGCTTGGGTATTACATATGCTCAGAAATTTTATAGGAGAAAAGAATTTTAAAAAAGGAATTCAAAATTATTACGCAAAGTATTTTAATGCAAATACAAGTACCGACGAATTTAGAGTAGAGATGGAAAAAGCTGCTGGCAAGGATTTAAAATTATTTTTTAAGCAGTGGTTGTATCAGCCTATTAACCCTACAATTAACGCTAGTTGGACTTATAATACAAGTGCTAAGAAATTAAATGTGCATTTAAGTCAAGCGCAGCAATTTTTATATAATGTACCTGTTGAGATTGGGTATTATAAAAAAGGATCTTCTACCCCTACTATTCTTACTATGAATTTGAAGGACAAAGACCAAGTGTTTAGTTTTCCTTTAGCTGCTGATCCTGAGAAATTGGAATTGGATCCTAGGAATGTACTATTGAATAATGGGAATTTGAGTAAGGAGTAGGAAATTTTTAAATACATCTTATATGAGTTATTTGACTTATATTTAAATAATATAATAACTTTTAAATTTAATTTTTATGTTTTGTGCAAATTGTGGTAATCAAATTGATGATAAAGCGGTGATTTGTGTTAAATGCGGAGTAGCAACTAATAATTTATCTCAAACAACTTCTCAACCTATGCCTGCAAATAGTTTTGACTGGCTTACAACAGTTTTATTATGTTTTTTCTTAGGCTTCTTGGGTGTTCATAGTTTTTATACAAAGAAAACAGGGATTGGAGTATTTCAATTACTTACACTTGGAGGATGTGGAATTTGGACTTTAGTAGATTTTATTATGATATTAACTGGAGGATATAGAGATGGAAATGGCAATGCTCTATACAAAAAATAAACTTTTTACGATTCTATTATTAACGATACCCATTATCATTTGGTTTATTGATTATAATGCCAATGATAATGGGTTTTCTTTCTGTTTATTTAAAAATATTTTCGGTATTAAATGCTATGGATGTGGAGTAGCCAGAGGCCTTTCTGCACTATTACATTTAAAATTCCAGAGAGTATATGAACTGAATAAACTAAATATTATTTCAATACCTATTTTGATATACTTGTATTTGAAATTACTTATTAAATCGGATTTCCGTCGCTTCGCTCTTCCATCTATTTAACTTTTTTAGAAAAAAAAGTAAAGAGGATTACCTCACTTCGTTCGGTGATCCTCTTTACCCATATTTTACAAATATTGTAAAAAGGATTCCGTCGCTTCGCTCCGGCATCCTTTTTACCCTCAGTGCAAAAGCATAAAAACAACAGCCTATTTCATTTCATTCAATAGGCTGTATGATATTTCCATTCGCTCACAAATTCAAGCAAGCTTGATTTGTTCTCTCTTGCAAATATCAAAGCCTTAACTGGCGTTAAGGCTTTTGTTTTCTTTTTTGGTCGGGTGAACAGGATTTGAACCTGCGACCACACGCCCCCCAGACGTGTACGCTACCGGACTGCGCTACCACCCGATCTAATCTATACTATTCCCAAGTTTCACTGAAATTCAAGCTATTGTGCTGATTTTGAGCCTAAAATCACAGGATTTGGGGCGCAAATATAAGCCTAAATAGAAAAATCGGGGTATATTGCATTAAAATTTTAAAGGCACGATGACAATTCTTCTACGACAAGTCAAAATTGCAGATACAAAGTCGCCTTTTAATGGCTTGGTTAAAGACATTTTACTCCAAGACCATCAAATCATTTCCATCTCAGATAAATACAAAGGCGAAGCAGATCAAACCATTGAATTAAAGAATGCTTTTGTAAGCCCAGGCTTTGTTGACCCTTTTGTACATTTTTGTGATCCAGGAATGGAACATAGAGAAACTTTACAATCTGGAGCAGCAGCTGCACAGCAAGGTGGATTCACCACTGTTTTTGTAATACCCAATACACAGCCCGTTATTGATACAAAGTCTCAAGTAACTTATATCAAACAACATAGCCAAGATTTACCCATTCATATTTTACCCATTGGAGCGCTTTCCAAAAAATTAGAAGGAAAAGATTTAGCTGAAATGATTGACATGCATTCAAATGGTGCGGTTGCCTTCAGTGATGGTTTATATCCTGTACAATCTACCCTCTTATTCTTAAAAGGTTTACAATATGTAAAAGCTTTTGATGGTGTAGTGATACAAATGCCCATAGATAAAAGCTTAGGAAGCTTAGGATTAATGAACGAAGGTATTTTATCAACCAGATTAGGACTACCGGGTATACCCGCAATTGCAGAAGAATTAATTATTCAAAGAGATATAGAATTACTAAAATATACAAGTTCAAAATTGCATATTACTGGAGTTAGCACGGCGAAAGGAATTGCTTTAATTGCTGCAGCTAAAAAAGAAGGTTTGCAAATTACTTGTAGCGTTACACCTTATCATTTGTTCTTTACAGAAGAGGACTTAAAAGATTACGATACTTTATTAAAAGTATTCCCTCCACTAAGAACCAAAGAAGATCAAAAAGCAATTATTGCTGCTGTTGAAAATGGCACAGTAGATTGTATAAGTTCACATCATATGCCTCAGGACTGGGATGGTAAAACCATTGAGTTTGAAAATGCCAAAGCAGGTATTGCTTCTATTGAAACAAGCTTTGCCGCTGTAAAGCAAGTAATACCTTCACTTTCAGAAACAAAATTATCGGAACTCTTTTCAACGAATGCTAGAAATATATTCAATTTAAATGCTGCAACTATTTCAGAAGGTGCTGAAGCTGAATTAACTCTATTTAGTGCTCAAGAAACGACAAACTTATCTAAAGAAAATTCGAAAAGTAAATCGGCCAACTCTCCTTTCTGGGGTATTTCCTTAAAAGGAAAAGTCTTAGGCACTTATGTTAAAGGCAAAATATCAATTAATAAATAATTCACTAATAAATAAATACTATGGAAAATTTAGATAGCACCAATAATCAAGTAACTACGCATATTGTGAAAGGCTTAATATTAAGTGCCTTTTCTATTGTATTTAGTGTGGTGATGTATGTTTTTAATTTATTTGAGTACAGCTGGTTAAGCTGGGTGAGCACGGCTGTGGTAATGGGAGGTTTAATTTATGGCAACATACTTTACGCCAATCAAAATAATAATAATGTAACCTTTGGTAATTTATTTGCACATGGCTTTAAGACCACTGCTGTGCTTATAGTTATTACAACTGCCTATACAGTGCTTGCTTTCAAAGTATTATTCCCTGATATGATTGATTTGATTTTAGAAATTTCTAGAAAGAAAATGTTAGAGAATCCTAAGATGACAGATGAGATGATTGAGCAAGCTATGTCTATGACTAAAAAATTCTTTATTCCATTTGCTATAGGCGGTACAATTTTAGGTACTGGTTTTACAGGTGCTATTGCATCTTTAATTGGTGCAGGTATTGCTAAAAAGAATCCTATTGATCCTTTCTCCAATCCAGCTTCTTAATAATTATTTATGCAAATTTCTGTAGTAATACCTTTATTTAACGAAGCTGAATCATTGCCTGAATTAATGCAGTGGATTGACCGTGTTATGCAAAAGCATAATTACAGCTATGAGGTAATAATGGTGGATGACGGAAGTAAGGATAACAGCTGGAATACAATACAAACTTTAAGAACTACCTACCCTTCTTTAAAAGGAATTAAGTTTCAACGCAATTACGGAAAGTCTGCAGCATTGAATGAAGGTTTTAAAATGGCGCAAGGCGATATTGTGGTGACCATGGATGCCGACTTACAAGATTCTCCAGATGAGATTCCTGAATTTTATGACATGATTACTAAAGAGGGTTATCATTTAGTAAGTGGATGGAAGAAAAAAAGATATGATAATACTTTCACTAAGAATATTCCTTCTAAAATTTATAATGCTGTTGCAAGAAGAAGTTCTGGAATAGTATTACACGATTTTAACTGCGGTATTAAAGCCTACCAATTAAAGGTTATAAAAAGTATTGAAGTATTTGGAGAAATGCACCGCTACATTCCTATTCTAGCTAAATGGGCTGGTTTTTCTAAGATTGGAGAGAAAGTAGTAGTACACCAAGCTAGAAAATATGGCACTACTAAATTTGGTTGGGAGCGTTTTGTAAATGGTTTTTTAGATTTAATGACCATTCAGTTTCTATCTAAGTTTGGTAAAAAGCCCATGCAATTTTTCGGATTAATAGGTAGCTTATTTTTCCTCATTGGTTTTATTTCTTTTGGCAATATTGTATTTGATAAATTTATGAATCCCGATTTCGGCGTTACGAATAAGCCCGCATTTTATATTGCCTTAGTTTCTATGATAATTGGTGTTCAATTATTTTTAGCCGGTTTTATTGCAGAATTAGTGAACCGCAGTGCGGTTGATAGAAATACTTATTTAATTGAAGATAAATTAGGGTTTAATAGCTAATCAATAATCTTTTCAAATGAATAAGAAAGTGATTATTATAGGTTCTGCTTGGCCACTAAGAGCAGGAGGATTAGCCACTTTTAATGAGAGACTAGCCAAACAGTTTATACAGGAAGGTTTTGATACAAGCATTTATACTTTCTCTTTACAATATCCCAATTTTTTATTTCCAGGTTCTACACAGTTATCCAATGAACCCGCCCCCGCTCATTTAAAAATTAAGGCCTGTATTAATTCTATTAACCCACTGAATTGGGTAAAAGTAGGTAATGAACTTAGAAAGTTAAAACCTGATTATATAGTAGTTCGTTTTTGGATGCCTTTTTTTGGCCCTTGTTTAGGTACTATTTTGAAATTAGTGAATAGAAATAAGTTCACTCAAATTATTTGCATAGCCGATAATGTCATACCCCATGAAAAAAGAATGGGCGATACATTATTAACCAAGTATTTCTTTTCATCTATTCACCGCTTTGTTACCATGAGTGAAAAGGTAAACCAGGACTTAAAAACATTTACACAGAAACCTTCCATTAATATAGTGCACCCTATTTATGATAATTTTGGTGACATCATTTCTAAAGAAGAGGCGCGTAAGCATTTAGCCTTACCTGTGAATGAAAAAATAATATTATTCTTTGGCTTTATTCGTAAATATAAAGGCTTGGACTTATTATTGGAAGCCATGAATAATGCAAGTATTAGAGAGGCCAATATTAAATTATTAATTGCAGGTGAATTTTATGATAATAAAGAAGAGTATGAATTAATTATTTCAAAATATAATTTAGCCAACAGCGTATACTTAAGAACACAATTTATTGACAATAGCGAGGTGAAATATTATTTATCTGCCTCCGATTTTGTAATTCAGCCATACAAAAATGCCACACAAAGTGGCGTTACACCACTGGCCTATCATTTTGAAAAGCCAATGCTAGTTACCAATGTGGGAGGCCTTGCAAATTTAGTGCCCCATATGGAAGTAGGTATTGTGACAGAACCCAATGCAGACTCTATTGCCGCAGGTATAATGAAGCTATACGAATTAGGAGAAACCCATTTTTTAAAGCATCTTTGTGAAGAGAAAAAGAAATTTAGTTGGGTGCATTTAACCGCAGCTATCATTGAAAATAAATAGACTGAATATTTGATTAATAAATACAGATGAATTAATTATATGCAAACGAAAATTAACAGTATTATCAATGCTTCTATTCAAGTGAAGCAAGACATTATAGAAAAGGGAGAATTAGCCGTTACGCTTGAAAAAGTAATTGCTGTTATTACCCATGCCTTTCAAAATGGGAACAGTGTTTATTTTGCAGGTAACGGAGGAAGTGCTGCAGATGCGCAACATTTAGCTGCTGAATTTTCTGGTCGTTTTTACAAAGACCGTAAAGCTTTACCTTCTGAAGCCCTTCATTGCAATACCTCCTATTTAACGGCAGTAGCCAACGATTATAGTTATGATGTTATTTATTCAAGACTACTAGAAGGGTTAGCAAAACCAGGCGATGTATTAATTGGTTTAAGCACTTCAGGTAATTCAGGCAATATTGTGAAGGCTTTTGAAAAATCTAAAGAATTAAAAGTGGTAACGGTAGGTTTTACAGGTGCTGAAGGTGGTAAAATGAAAGAACTAAGTGATTATTTAATTAATGTACCTTCTACCGATACACCTCGTATTCAAGAGAGCCACATTTTACTAGGCCATATAATTTGTGAACTAGTGGAGAAAAATATCTTCGGATAATTTTAAAGCTGGATAATTCTAAAGTAGAATATATATAACAAATGTTTGACCTTAACGCCATAGACAATAGCTGGACTTTATTTTTAGATAGAGATGGTGTCATTAATTTCGAAAGAAACAATGACTACGTAAAAGCTTGGGAAGAATTTAAGTTTTACGATGAAAGTATCAAGGCCCTACCCCTTTTAGCAGCAAAATTCAAAACCATTGTTATTACCACCAATCAGAAAGGTGTGGGCAGAGGCATTATGACGGAAGAATCTTTACAAAACATTCACCATAATATGGTGAATGAAATTGTAAAACTAGGTGGAAGAATAGATCATATATTTTACTGTACCGATTTAGATAACAATTCTATTAATAGAAAACCACAGCCAGGTATGGCATTACAAGCCAAGGAAAAATTTCCAAGTATTGATTTTGCAAAGTCCATCATGGTAGGTAACAGAACCAGTGATATGGAATTTGGAAGAAATGCAGGACTGCATACAGTGTTTTTAGCCACTACGCATCCAGAAACAGCCTACCCTAATGCTTTAATAGATTTCAGATTCAATCACTTACTAGAATTTGCCGCAGCTTTAGAATAAAAAAAGCTCCTAGAATAATCTAAGAGCTTTAATAATTTTTCAAAGTATATTATATTTAAACTAATATATCTACTTACTTATTTATTTATGTACTAGTCTAATTTAAGTACCGCTAAGAAAGCTTCTTGTGGAATTTCCACATTACCTATTTGACGCATTCTCTTTTTACCTTCTTTTTGCTTCTCTAATAATTTACGCTTACGGCTAATATCACCACCATAACATTTAGCGGTAACATCCTTACGCATGGCAGATATATTTTCTCTAGCTACTACTTTAGCACCAATAGCCGCTTGTATAGCAATTTGAAATTGTTGTTTGGTTAATAGCTCTTTTAATTTTTCACAAAGTCTACGACCAAAATCGGAGGCCTTGCCTCTATGAATTAAAGCACTTAGAGCATCTACTTTTTCAGCATTTAATAAAATATCCATTTTAACAATATCGGCGTCTCTAAATCCTATTTGAGAATAGTCAAATGAAGCGTAGCCTCTTGTTTGACTCTTTAATTTATCATAAAAATCAAATACAATTTCCGTCATCGGCATTTCAAAAATTAATTCAACTCTTGTAGGGGTCAAATAACTTTGATTCAATAAAATTCCACGCTTGCTTAAACAAAGGGTAATAATATTTCCAATATAATCGGGAGAAGTAATAATTTGTGCACGAATATAAGGCTCTTCAATATGCTCAATTTTTACAGGATCGGGCATTTCAGAAGGGTTATTCACGATAATTTTTTCACCTCTTGTCGTATAAGCTATAAAACTTACGTTGGGAACGGTGGTAATTACTGTTTGGTCGAATTCTCTTTCTAAACGCTCCTGGATAATTTCCATATGTAGGAGACCTAGAAATCCACATCGAAATCCAAAGCCTAATGCTTGAGAAGTTTCTAATTCAAAAGTTAAAGAGGCGTCGTTCAATTGTAATTTTTCCATACAATCTCTTAACTCTTCAAACTCATCGGTGTTCACCGGATAAATTCCTGCAAAAACCATGGGTTTCACTTCTTCAAAACCATTGATCATTTCACCTGGGTTATTCGCCAAGGTAATAGTATCTCCTACTTTAACTTCTTTAGCCACTTTTATGCCGGTAATAATATAGCCCACATCTCCTGCTCTCACTTCAGCCTTCGGTGTCATGGCTAATTTTAATACGCCTACTTCATCTGCATTATAATCTCTACCGGAAGCCACAAAACGAATTTTATCATTCTTCTTTAATACCCCATTCATAATACGGTAGTAAACAATAATACCACGAAAACTATTAAACACACTATCAAATATTAATGCTTGTAGTGGTGCTTCCGGATCACCTACTGGAGCGGGTATTCGTTCTGCAATAGCTTGTAAAATTTCTTCAATACCAATACCTGAACGACCACTGGCTAGTAAAATATCTTCTTGTTTACATCCTATTAATTCAATAATTTGATCGGTTACTTCTGGAATTTTGGCACCATCCATATCAATCTTATTAATCACTGGAATAATCTCTAAATTATTTTCCAATGCTAAATATAAGTTGCTAATAGTTTGTGCTTGTATACCTTGAGAGGCATCTACTAATAATAAAGCGCCTTCGCAAGCCGCCAAGGCTCTACTCACTTCATAACTAAAGTCAACGTGACCTGGTGTGTCAATTAAATTATAATTATAAGTAACGCCATTGTGTACATAATTAATTTGAATAGCGTGACTCTTAATGGTAATACCTTTCTCACGCTCTAAATCCATATCATCCAAAACCTGATTCATCATTTCACGCTCAGTAATCGTTTTAGTATGTTCTAATAAACGATCTGCCAAGGTACTTTTACCGTGATCAATGTGTGCGATGATACAAAAATTTCTAATATTCTTCATGTAGTTGTAACTAGTCTTTTAATTAAGAGAGTGCGTTTATAATAGCGGTGAATTCAGTAGCTACTAAAGAAGCGCCACCTACTAGTCCG
>Ga0194060_10001502_pt1 | contig 16671 bp, 11 predicted proteins | sample SepL225m_MetaG_FD_163427 | JGI IMG/M metagenome (GOLD analysis project Ga0194060, IMG submission 163427) | Anoxic zone freshwater microbial communities from boreal shield lake in IISD Experimental Lakes Area, Ontario, Canada - Sep2016-L222-5m | ecosystem: Environmental > Aquatic > Freshwater >...
GGCGCGACGGTTCCGACCATCACCGCGAGCTTCAACCCGCCGAATCCGAGTGGTGTCACGGTGACGTGCTCGACCACGGCGACGTCCACCAGCCCGGTGGGCAGCTACGCGAGCACGTGCACCGGGCCGGCGTCCACCGGCAGCTACCAGATCACCTACGTGCCCGGCACGGTGGGTGTGAGCCAGGTGCCCCTGAAAGTCTGGGGACCGAACGTCTCGATGAAGGCCGGCGGTACGGTTCCGGCCCTCACGCCCGCATATACGGGATTCGTGGCGGGTGATACCGCAACAACGCTCACCGCGCCGTCCAACGCGCCGGCGCTTTGCACAACAGCGGTGGTGGCCACGACCGGGATCGGCAAGTATCCGGTGACATGCTCCGGAGCCGTTGACCCCAACTACACGATCACGTACGTGGCCGGAAACGTCACCGTCACCACGGGATCGCTGACGATCACGGCGCCGAGTCCGTCGATGACCTACGGCGGACCGATGCCGACGTTCACGCCTGTGTATAGCTTGGCCCCGGGTCTTCCGTTTACGGCGCCGGCGTGCACGACGACGGCGACCAACTACAGTCCGGTGGGCACCTATCCCATCACCTGTTCCGGGGCCATTGGCACCAGCTTCACCATTGCCTACGTTTCGGGGACGTTGACGATTACGCCAGCGCCGCTGTCGATCGTCGCCCCGAACCCCACGGTGACGTATGGCGGAGCCATCCCGACGCTCACGCCTGCTTACACAGGCTTTGTGGCTGGTAACACCGCCGCGACGTTGACCAAGGCACCGAACGTGGCGCCAACCTGCGCGGCGACGGCCACGAGCCCGGTGGGGACCTATCCGGTCACTTGCTCGGGGGCAGTGGACGCCAACTACTCAATCGCGTATGTGGGTGGAACGCTGACCATCAGCCAGGCACCGTTAACGATTACGGCCAGCAGCGCGACGGTGCAATACGGCGTAGCGGTGCCGGACATCACGGCCGCCTTTAGCGGGTTCGTGCCCGGAGAGACCTCCGCGGTGCTGACCTCGCAGCCGGTGTGTTCGACGACGGCGACGTCAGCGAGCAGCGTCGGCAGCTACGCGAGCACGTGCTCGGGAGCCGTTGATCCCAACTACACGATCAGCTACGTGGCGGGGTCGATAACCGTGGCAGCGGAGGCGCTGACTATCACCGCCCGCAACGGAACGATGGTCTATGGCGGCACCGTGCCGACCATTACGGCCATCATCACCGGCTATGCGAGCGGCCAGGGCGCCGCCAACCTCACGACGCCGCCGTCGTGTTCGGCGGTGGCAACGCCAACGAGCACGGTAGGCAGCTATGCGAGCTCGTGCACGGGAGCCGTCGATCCCAACTACACGATCAACTACGTAGACGGTACGGTGAGCGTCACTCCCGCGCCGCTGACCATTACGGCCGACAGCGGCACAATGGTCTACGGTGGGACCGTGCCGGCAGTCGTGCCCATCTACAGCGGGCTCCTGAACGGGCAGACCGCACTGACGCCGGCGCCGGCCTGCTCGACGACGGCGACAGTGAGTAGCGCGGTCGGGACGTATCCGAGCAGCTGCTCGGGTGCTTCCGATCCGAACTACGCGATCAGCTACGCGGCTGGCGCGGTGACGGTCAGCCAGGCGACGACGGCCACGGCCATCACGTCCAGTCTGCCGAACCCGTCGATTCTCGGCCAGAACGTGACGGTCAGCTTCGGTGTGGCCCCGCAGTTCACGGGCGTGCCGAGTGGCACCGTGACGGTGACGGCGAGCACTGGCGAAACCTGCAATGCCGCGCTGGCGGCGGGGGCAGGAAGCTGCACCTTGACGTTCACGACCGGAGGGTCGCGGACGCTGACGGCTGCCTACGGCGGCAACGGCAACTTCCAGCCGTCGGCTTCGGCGGCGGTGACGCAGGCCGTCAGTTCCCTCAGCATCAGCACGACGTCGCTGGTGTTCGGGAACCAGCTCGTTGGAACGTTTAGCGCGGGCCAGACCGTGTCGCTCACGAACGTGGGCAACACACCGGTGACGATCTCGAACGTGGCCTGGAGCGCGAACTTCTCCGACAGCAACAACTGCACGGGCACGCTCCGGGCTGGGAGGAGCTGCACCATCAACGTCCGGTTCGCGCCAACGACGACGGGCGTGCTCACCGGGACGCTCACCATCACGGACTCGGACTTCACGAGTCCGCAGACGGTGGCACTGACCGGCACGGGCGTGGCCCCGGCGGCGGCGGTATCACCGACCTCTCTGGCGTTCAGCTCGCCGCTGAACGTGACCAGCGCTGGTCAGTCCGTCACGGTGTCGAATACCGGGACGGCGCCGCTGGTGATCAACGGGATCACCAACGGCGGCACGAACGCGGGGCGGTTCACGGTGACGACGACGTGCACCACGGGCACAGCCGCTCCGCTGGCTGCTGGCTCGAGCTGCACCATCACCGAGACGTTCCGACCGAACAACGGGACGAACCTCAACTACACGGCGACGCTCAATGTGAGCCTCGCTGCTCCGGCGACATCGCAGTCGGTGTCGCTGACCGGCACATTGCTCGTGCCCACCTACACGGTATCGCCGACGAGCCTGGCCTTCGGCACGCAAGCCAGGAACACGACGACCACGCAGACCGTGACGGTGACCAACGGGACGACGGCGCCGGTGACGGGCATCAACGTCAACATCACGGGGGCGAATGCCAGTCAGTTCAGCCGGACGAGCACCTGCGGGACCTCACTCGCCGCAGGCGCCTCGTGCACCATCAACCTGTCGTTCAGGCCGACTTCTACGGGCGCCAAGACCGCGTCGTTGAACTTCAACGTCTCGGCTCCTGGCACGTCGACATCGGTACCGCTGTCTGGCACCGGCCAGTAACGCGGGCTAGCTAGACCCAGGGGGAGGGAGCGCGGCTCCCTCCCCCTGTTTTTTTGACCGAATTTCGGCTGGGCACGACGGTTCCGCGAAGATTCGCAAGGGCTTTCACACTTCTCCGGCGCGTGGCCTGCCGGAGTGAGCGAGAATAGAGCGAGGATGACCATGCAACAACGATGGATGGCGGGGCTGGCCTTCGGGATGTTCGTCACAGTGGCGACCCTTCACGGCCAGCAGGCGAGCGGTGGCCCCGGGGGCGCCGCGCCAAAGACGGAGAAGGAGTTGCGCAGCTACGCATTGGGCGCGGATCTCGGGAACCAGCTTCGAAAACTCTCCGTCGAAGTGGACCCGGCGGTGTTCGCACGAGGCCTGGCCGATGCGCTCGCGGGCGGCAAGACGTCGATGACCGACGACGAGGTGAAGGCGGCCATTTCGCGGTTGCAGTCGGACCTCAAGGCCAAACAGCTGCAGACGACCACCGGCAAGGAACCAGCGAAGTGAGGACGTCCGTTGTGCGCGCTGGAACAGCGATACCCACGCTGCTGCTGCTGGGATTCATGAGCGTGGCCCTGGCGCCAGACGCGTTCGCGCGAGGCGCGGCTGCGCAGGCGGTCCAGGATACGGTGAGCGTCGTGCTGCCGGCCGTGACGCTGACGCGGAGCGACGGTTCAACGGTGGCGCTTCAGGACGAGCTCGACGCGTCGAAGCCTGTCCTGCTCAACTTCATCTTCACGACGTGCACGACGATCTGCCCGGTCATGAGCGCGACGTTCGCACAACTCCAGTCGGCGCTTGGCCCCGAAGCCGACCGCGTGCGGCTCGTGTCGATCTCGATCGATCCCGAGTACGACACGCCGTCCCGCCTCGCGGAGTACGGGCGCGAGCATCAGGCCGGACCGAGCTGGCACCTGCTGACCGGCCGTCCGTCGGACGTCACGGCCATCCAGCGGGCGTTCGGCGCGTTGGCGGCGAACAAGATGGGCCACGCTCCGCTGACCTACCTCCGCTCGGCAGGTGGAACCGACTGGGTCCGCATCAACGGCCTGGTCAGCGCGCAGCGGCTTCTGGAGGAATATCATAAGATCACTAAAGTCGCCCCTTGAGCAGATGTCGAATGTCAGGCCCCCGGTCGCCTAGTCCCTGGTCACCGGGCCCATTGTGGCCTTCGGGCCGCGTATGGTCGCTGGCCCTCCTCGCCGCCACCCTCGTCCTTTCAGCCACGCTCGCCCGCGCCGCCGATCCCGCTTCGGCCGGACGACGACTGTTCGAGGAAGGCATCCTGCCGTCAGGGCGCCCGTTGCAGGCTCTGGTCACAAGCGACGTGCGCATGAGCGGCCGCTCGGCCGCGTGCGCCAACTGCCATCGTCCTACCGGACTGGGATCGCTCGAGGGTGCGGTGTTCACGCCCCCGATTGCGGGAGGTTATCGGCCGAGCACGGCCACTTTCCTCGTTCCCGGACCTCTTCAACTGCGGTTGGAGTTCCGGGCGCCGAAGTACACGCCGCCGCTCTTCGCGCGCGCGGTGCGCGATGGCATCGCCCCGTCGGGCCTCCGGCTCGGCGAGACCATGCCGCGTTACACGATGGACGATGAGGCCATGCGGGTGCTCGTCGCGTACGTCCGGTCGCTTCCCGGTCCGCTGTCGCCCGGTGCATCCGACGGACAGATCGATCTCGCGACGGTCGTCGACCTGCGGATCCCTGAAGAGCGGCGGCGGACGTTCCTGCAAGTGCTCGAGCGATACCTGGTGTGGCGAAACCGGGAGATGCGGCCGCTGGCCACCCCGACGGATTTCCCGACTTCGCAGGCGCCGCGCCTCGGCCGCGAGTGGAAACTGCACGTGTGGACCGTGGACGGCCCCCAGGATGGCTGGGCAGCGCAGCTCGCCCGGCAATACCGCGAACAGCCCGTGTTCGCCGTCGTCAGCGGGCTGGTCCAAGGGCCCTGGAGTCCGGTGGCCACATTCTGTGAGACCGCGGCGCTCCCGTGCCTGTTTCCCGTCACCGATCTCCCGCCGTCGGCGCCCGGTCGCTTCTCGATGTACTTCTCGCGCGGGCTGGCGCTCGACGCCGACTTGATCGCCCGGCACCTCGTCGAGCAGGGCGCCAAGGCACCGAGCGTCCTGCAGGCGTTCACCGACGATGAAGTCGGACGAGCGGCGGCACGGGAGCTCGCCGCCGCGTTCGGGCGGGCCGGTCTCGGGGCGCCTCGCGACGTGCCGCTCACGGCGGCGAGGCCCCTGGCCCCGCAGATCATCGGCGCAGCCGATCCTGATCGTGCGGACGCGTGGCTCATCGCCTGGCTCGACGCCAGTCAACTGGAAGCGCTGACGCCGCTCGCCAGCCACTTCAGCACGATATTCCTGTCGTCTTCGCTCATCGGCGCGAGCTTCTCCAGCGTTCCGCCCGCCATTCGACCGCAGGTCCTGCTGTCCCATCAGTTCTATGACCCTGGAGCGCCCTTCGGGCGCACGCAGGCGGGGGGACGCGACAGCGGATCGATGTTCTTACGCTGGGAGCATTCGGCCGGCATCGTGCCGACCGACGAGCGGCTGCAGACGAGCGCGTATTCCGCAGCCATGATTCTCGAGGACGGCTTGATGCACATCGGTGAGAACCTGTACCGAACGTTTCTGCTGGAAGCGCTCGAGCATGATCTCGATGCGAGCCAGGCGCCGACAATCTACCCGAGATTGACGCTGGGGCCCGGACAGCGGTTTGCGTCGAAGGAAGGCCTGATCCTCGGGTTCGCGAGTGGTTCATCCGCGGTGCCGCATCGGGTCGCCGGTCCGATGAGCCCCTGATCACGGTGGTGATGGGGTCGTGTTCACTCGTGGCGTCGGGATTGGCTCGTTGTGGCTCGGTTTTCCGTGAGGGTGTGGCGATGCGAACCATGATTGTCGGGATCGGCCTGGTCTTGGCCGCCATCGTCGTCCAGGCGAACGCGGTTGACTTGAAGCCCATCGTCGAGTCGTATCTCCGTATTCAGCGGGCACTGGCGACGGACCGGCTCGACGGTGTCACGTCCGCTGCGGGCACGATCGCCCGATTGGCGGCTGGACTGGGAGCCGACGGCAAGCCGATTCGAGCCGCGGCAGACCAGCTGCAGCGTGCAACTGACCTCGAGACGGCGCGCGCTGGCTTCGGCGAGCTCGGTGATGCGATCATGACCGCCGCCAAACGGTTGGGCGTGGAGGTCGGCGACGGCGTCAAGATCGCGTACTGCCCAATGGTCCGCAAGTACTGGCTGCAGACCGACCAGACAATCCAGAATCCCTACTTTGGCAAGGAGATGCTGGATTGTGGCCGCTTTGCCCCCGAGCTCCCGGACCTGAACGACGACGATAAGACCCCCCAGTAGCAAACCTCGCCCCGTCAGACACTCACACCGAACCAAATTGCGGCGGCGATAGACACTCGCCGGGCCGTAAACTGCTCGTGGAGAGCAAGATATGGCCGATACTGCGCCATCGTGGTCGAACTGTAAGTTACTACGTTGAACTTTATGGTACTTTTTGGTAGTATGTCCGTCCGAGCCCGAACATGCTGCCTCAACCCTTGATTCGGTTCATCATCGCTGACGACCATCCCCTGTTTCGCGATGGGCTGCGTCGCCTTCTCGAAGCCGAGCCCGGCTTTTCCGTGATTGCCGAGGTCGGCGACGGCCAGGAGGCGCTTGATGAGACGCTGCGCCTCCGCCCGGACATTCTGTTGCTCGACCTCTCGATGCCGAGGCTCTCTGGCCTTGATGTGCTGCCCAGGGTCACCCGCGATTGTCCGACCGTCCGGACGGTTCTGCTGACCGCGTCCATCGACCGGCGGCAGGTCGTCGACGCTCTCAAGGACGGTGCTCGGGGGGTCGTGCTCAAGGAAACGACGTCGCACACCCTCTGCACGTGCCTCCGCGATGTGATGGCCGGAGGTTATTGGGTGGGGCACGGCGCTGTGAGCGACCTCGTCAAGGCGTTGCGCGACCTCGAGCAGGGCGCACGCCGCGAATCGGCGCCCGTGACGCGCCTCACGGTGCGGGAGCGGCAGATTCTCTCTGCCGTTGTGGACGGCGCGACCAACGAGGACATCGGCCGGCAGTGCGGACTGCGCAGGCAGACGGTCAAGAATCACATGACCAACATCTTCGATAAGCTCGGGGTATCCAGCCGGCTGGAGCTTGCGATGATGGCCATCAGCCATGGTCTGGTCGACAACGCAGGTGTCGGCAAGGACGCATTCGCGTCGAATCCGGCAACCAGTCACGCAGGGCCAGAGATCCACTCGAATTCGGCCGATTGACGAATGGCGGCTCCTCGCTGGACTCTCCAGAGTCGCAGCCTGGTATTGGAGCTGAATCGCCGTTGAGGGAAGCCATCATGCCCGGCCGGCTCTTCTCTAATTCGATTCCTGGATCCGTCGGCTCCTGGTTCGCGCCTTCCGACCGACTGTCTCTCGAACGGGCCCTGGCGCTGGGACGGCTGTTCCTGGCATTGGCGACGTTCGGCGGCGGATACCTGGATCCGGGCGAACCGCACGCCCAGATCACTGAAACTCTTGCGGCGCTCTATTCGATCTATTCGCTGGGCGTCCTGGCGGCTCTGGTGCTGCAACGTCAAGGCAGCCGCTGGCTGCCTCGGGGGCTGCACGCATTTGACGTCCTGTTTGCGGGTTCGCTGACAGTTCTGACGGATGCGCCGTGCAGCTATTTCGTGCCGTTCTTCGTGCTGTTGGCGGCCGGGGTTCGCTGGGGCCGACTTGAAACCTACGTCACGGGCGGGGCCTTGGTCGGGTCATTGTTCGTCGAGGCGCTGCTCGGTTTCAGTCAGAGGGCGGTCGACGATCACGTACGCGTCCTTCACCTCGCCACGGGAGCCTCCTATTTCATCGTCGTGACCATTCTGGTGGCGGACCTCTCGGAATGGCAGAAGCGCCTGCGCGAGACCGCGTCCGCAGCCGTGCAGATCGTCAGTCTCGTTCGTCCACAGAACGGTCTCGGATCGAGCCTCCGTGCGGTGCTGTGTGAATTGCGGTCCCTCTTCAAGGCAACGTCGGCGCTGCTCGTCGTCGAGGAGGTCGCGACAGGCGAGCTTCTCCTCTGGAACGTGTCGGGCGGGCGCCACCAGCACCATTGCTCCGTGCACCTGAGCGAGTTGCCGCGCTCGATGCACGAGTCCTTCTTCTTCCCGGTGCCCGAGGGCATTGGCGCCTGGTTTGCGCGCCAGCCAGGGAGTCGGCTGCCGTGGCGGCCTGCGTCCATCGCCATCGATGCACACGGACAACGGGTGGACGAACCCGTCGCGTGGCCAGACGCGTTCGCCACAGCGCACGGGGCGTCAGCGGTGCTGTGCCTGCCGGAAGTGCTCCTCGATGACTTTCGGGCGCGCCTGTTTCTGCTCGATCCCCAGGGCGGTTGCGCGGTGCCTCAACTGCGGTTGCTACAGTCAGTCGCGCAACAATCCGGTCCGCCTCTTCATAACCTGTTCCTGGTGCACCGCCTTCGGTCGAAGATCGGAGAACGCGAGCGAGCGATGGTGGCCCACGAGCTCCACGACGGCGTCGTCCAGTCGCTCATCGGTATCGAGCTGCAGGTTGACGTCATCAAGCGCAGCGCAGAACCTTCGTTGGGGCCAGCGGCGGCCGGCCTCGAACACGTCCAGGGGCTGCTCCGCGAGCAAGTGGTCGGCGTCCGCGAGTTGATGCAACGCCTGCGTCCGCGCGAGGTCAACACGGACCGCTTCGTCGAAACCGTGTCACAACGGACCGAGCGATTCAGTCGAAGGACCGGCATTCAGGCGCGCTTTGTCTCCACGCTCGAAGAGGTGCCGCTGCCCCCACGTGCGTGCCGCGAGCTGGCCAACGTGATCGACGAGGCTCTCGTCAACGCGTGGAAGCACAGCGGCGCTCGCAAGGTGGTCGTCCGCTTCGGCGCCGTGAACGACGATTTGGTGCTGACGGTTGAGGACGATGGAAGGGGCTTTCCGTTCGAGGGGCGCCTGGAGCAAGCCGAGCTGGACAAGCGCCGTCTCGCCCCGGCCGTCATCAACGCGCGGCTGCAATCCATCGGCGGCCATCTGGCGATCGATTCACGGCCGGGCCGTGGCGCCACGCTCGAGGTCTTCTTCCCTCGCTGCCGATACGCCTGGGAGCCGTGCAGCAACAACCGTCTGTGTGTGGCGCGCAGCCGTCGAGCCGTTGCGGAATCGCTGAGGGCTGTCCACGCTGCTCGGAAGGACGTTGACCATTCGTCCGTCGTGCCGGAATCCGTCGGCTCAGGGACCGGCGGATAGGCAGGCGCCGCCGGGCGATTGCCTCTGCGGTCGTGCCGCTCCTCCGCCTCCCGGAGGCGGGTTGACTCGTTGTTTCCCGCCACGAGGGCTCCCGAAGCGGTGGCGACCACGGCTCCCCTTGGATCGCGCACGGTGACCGAGAACGTATCGCGCCCGCGGCCAGGCTCACCGGTATCGGTCGCGTCGACCGTGAAGGTGTAATCCGCTCGACCGAGCGGTTCGACCTCAACCCTGATAAGCTGGACGCCGTATGGCGTGGTTCAAGAAGACCCGCAAGCCCATGGCCGCCCCGGCGACGGAAAAGCCGAGCCGCGTCCCCGAGGGCCTGTGGGTCAAGTGTCCGGGCTGCGCCCAGGTCATCTACAACAAGGATCTGGTCACCAATCTCAGCGTCTGCCCGAAGTGCGCCCACCACTTCCGCATCAGCGCGATCGATCGGCTCCGCGTGCTGTTCGACGACTCCTGGACCGAATACGATCCTGGCCTGGTGTCGACCGACCCGCTCACCTTCACCGACACGAAAGCCTATGCGACGCGCCTCAAGGCCAGCGCGGCCAGCACGGGACAGAAGGACGCCGTGGTCATCGCCTCGGGCACCATCGACGGCATCCCGACGATGGTGGCGTCGATGGAGTACGGGTTCATCGGCGGCAGCATGGGCGTCGTCGTCGGCGAGAAGATCACCCGGGCGATCGAACGCGCGATCGACGGCCGGATGCCAGTGGTCATCGTGTGCTGCTCGGGCGGCGCGCGGATGATGGAAGGCGCGCTGTCGCTGATGCAGATGGCCAAGGTTTCTGGGGCGCTCGCGCGCCTCGACCGGGCGCGGCTGCCGTACATCGCAGTGCTCACCGACCCGACCACGGGGGGCGTCACGGCGAGCTTCGCCATGCTCGGCGATCTCAACATCGCCGAGCCGAAGGCGCTCATCGGGTTCGCCGGTCCGCGGGTCATCGAGCAGACCATCCGGCAGAAACTGCCCGACGGGTTTCAGCGGAGCGAGTTCCTGCTCGACAAGGGCATGATTGACCTCATCGTCGATCGGCGCGAGATGAAGGCCGTCATCGCCAATGCGCTCCGGTTCATGGGCGCGTCACGCGCAGAGGGTGCATCGGCACCGGCTGCGACGACCGCGGCGCCGCACGCGTAGTTGGATCCCCTCTCCTACCTCTTCGGCCTCGAGCTCTTCGGGATCAAATTCGGCCTCGAGAACATCTCGGCGATCGTCGCCGGCCTCGGGCATCCGGAACGCACGTTCCGCGTGGTCCACGTCGCGGGCACCAACGGCAAGGGTTCGGTGACGGCGATGGTCGAGGTCGCGCTGCGCGCGGCCGGCCACCGGTCGGCCCGCTACACCTCGCCCCACCTGGTCGATCTGACCGAACGGTTCGTCATCGACGGGCGGCCCGTCTCACCGGGCGCGCTCGCCGCCGCGGTGGCTGACGTCCGCGGCGCCGTCGAGGGCCTGCGGCGCAACGGCACCCTGTCGGTCCAGCCGACGTTCTTCGAGGTGACGACGGCCGTGGCGTTCGAGCTGTTTCGGCGAGCGGGCGTCGATGTCGCGGTCGTGGAGGTTGGACTCGGCGGCCGGCTTGACGCCACCAACGTGGTCGAACCCGTGGTCACCGCCATCGTGTCCATCGCGCTGGACCATCAGCGTTACCTGGGGTCGACGCTCGCGGACATTGCCTTCGAGAAGGCCGGCATCATCAAGACCGGAGTGCCGGTGGTGGTCGGCGACCTCGGGCCTGATGCGATGGCGGTCGTGGAACAGGTGGCCCGCGACCGCGGCGCACCGCTGGTGCGGACGTCGCCAGCGGACGTCGCGGGATTCGCCATCGGCCTGCTCGGCGAGCATCAGGTTGCCAATGCGGCGGTGGCGGCCGGCGTGCTGCGCGAATCGGCGGCGCGAGGGCTCGGCGTGCCCGCGGCGGCGCTGGCCGAAGGCCTGGCCCACCCGGCGTGGCCCGGGCGGATCGACGTGCGGCGTCTGCCCGGCGGACGCGAGGTGACGCTGGACGCCGCGCACAACCCGGCCGGCGCCGCCGCGCTGTCGTCGTACCTCATGGCACAGGCCGGCGCGAAACAACCGCTCGTCTTCGCGGCCATGCAGGACAAGGACGCGGCGGGTATGTTCCGGGCATTGCTGCCGGCGGTCGAGCGGTTGATTGTGACCCGTGCGTCGACGCGGCGCTCGGCCGATCCTGTCGCCCTCGCCGAGCTGGCGCGAACGATTGCGCCGACGCTCCCGGTTACGGTCGAGCCCGAGATCACCGCCGCGCTCGCCGCGGCGTACCGCACGTCTCCACGAATCGTCGTCGCTGGATCGATTTTCCTGCTCGGCGACGTGATGAAGGCGGTCGCGTGATACGCTTCCTGCACGGGATGACGATATTGTTCCGCGCGGTGGCAACCTTCGCCCTCCTGCTCCCTGCGGTCCGGGCGTTCGCGCAACAGCCGCCGGCCGGCGCCCCTCCAGGATCCGAAACTCAGCTGAGCGATTCGCTCGAACGCCTCGGCGACAAGCATGTCCGCCGCATCGGACACGTCGAGCTCAATTACCCGAACGGCTCCTCGATCTACGCGGACCAGGCCGAAATCTTCGAGGACAAGGATCTGGCCATCGCCACCGGCAACGTGGTGCTCGCGCAGGGCAACAACCGCATCTCGGCGGAACGCGCCGAGCTCAACACGAAGACGGGCCTCGGAACGTTCTACAACGCCAGCGGCATCGCGAACGTCCAGCCCCCGCGGCAGCCGCCACGCCCTGGCACGATCGCGCCACCGTCCCTGCCTGGCCAGGAAACCATCGTGTACTTCTTCGGCGACAAGGTCGAGAAGATCGGGCCGAAGAAGTACCGGATCACGAAGGGCGGATTCACGACGTGTGTGCAGCCCACGCCGCGATGGGACCTGCACGCGGACACGGTGACCCTCAACATGGAGCATTACACGTTGCTCAAGGGGGCGGTGTTCACGGTGAAGGGCGTGCCGATGCTCTACCTGCCCATTCTGTACTACCCGACGAAGAAGGAAGACCGCGCGACGGGCATCCTGATCCCGACCTACGGTGCCTCGTCCCTGCGCGGCCAGTCGATTTCCAACGCCTTCTTCTGGGCGATCAGCCGCAGCCAGGACGCCACCGTCCTGCACGACTGGTTTTCGAAGACAGGACAGGGCGTCGGCGGCGAATATCGGTACAACTTCGGAGGCGGGTCTGACGGAAACGTCCGGACGTACGTGCTCAATCAGCACGACACGACCCTCCTCGGCAGCGACGGCAGCGAGACGCTCTACCCGGGAAGCCGCAGCTATGAGGTCCGCGGCAGCGCCAACCAGGTGCTGCCCGGCAACCTCCGGGCCCGGGGACGGGTGGATTATTTCTCGAGCATCGCCACCAGCCAGACGTTCAACACGAACATCTATGACGCGTCGCGGAACAGCCGGTCCTTCGGCGGCAACGTGGTGGGCGCGTGGAATGGGTACTCGCTGAACGGCACCTTCGACCACAGCGAGTATTTCTACGACACGACGAACTCGGGAGTCACCGGCAGCTGGCCGCGGGTGGCCGTCGCCCGCAACGAGCGGCCGCTGCTCGGCTCCCCGGTCTACTTTACGCTCGGCACCGAGTTCGCGCACCTGCTGAGCAACAACAAGTCCGCGTCTGCGGACGTCGACAGGAGCCAGAGCCGGTTCGATCTGTCTCCCCAGGTCCGGTATCCGTTCAAGAAGTGGCAGTGGCTGACCGTGAACTCCGCCTTCAGCTGGCGGGATACGTTCTACACGCGCAGCTACGACCCGGTCGCGACCTCCACCGTGATCGACGAAGGCGTGAACCGGCGGTTCTACACCTACCAGGCCCAGCTGGTCGGCCCGGTGTTCAATCGCATCTGGGACACGCCGGGTAACGGCTACGCGGAGAAGTTCAAGCACTCCATCGAACCGGTTCTCACTGTGCAGCGCACGTCGCTCATCGGCAACTCGAAGCGAATCGTGGTGATCGACGGCACCGACTCGATCGTCGGCGGCAATACGACGTACACCTATGGCCTGACCAACCGCTTCTACGCCAAGCGCCGCCTCGCGCCTGGCGCTCCGGCCCAGGCCCGGGAAATCGTCAACGTCGAGCTCTCGCAGTCCCACTACTCGAATGACGCCGCGTCGAATTACGACTCCCAATACCAGACCAGCTTCGGGGGCTCCGCACCCAGCAACTACTCGCCGGTCGCCCTGAGCGTGCGGGCCCTGCCGAGCACGGCGCTCTCGGCGACGATGCGCGCGGAGTTCGACAGCAAATACCTCGCGCTGCGGACGATTTCGGCGTCCGGCACCTACGCCGCCGACACCCGCCTGCAGACTACGGTCAGCTGGAGCAAGCGCGCCTTCATCAAGGAGCTCGCCGGCTTCAACGATCCGGCGTCCCTGGATCAGTACCTCAACGTCTCGACCACGGCCCGCACCCGGGACAGCCGCTTCGGGGGCGTGTACGCCGTGTACTACGACATCCTGCACGCGACGGCGCTGCAGCAGCGCGTCTCGGGGTTTACAACGCTCAGTGCTGCGGCCTGGCGGTGGAATATCAGACGTTCAGCTTCGGCGGCGTCAGCGCGGCGTCTGGCGTGGCCGCCGACCACCGCTTCTTCCTGTCGTTCACGCTGGCAGGGCTCGGCAACTTCTCCCCCTTCAACGGCGCGCTCAGCGGGGCGCCGCGATGAGGCCTGACGCCAGATGTCGCGTGTGATTCTCGTCACTGGTGCGGCTGGCTTCGCGGGTAGCCACCTGCTCGACCTGCTGGCTCGCGACGGGGCTGACATCGTCGCCTGGCACCGGCCCGGCGAAGCGCTCCCGCACGGGATGTCGGGCCTTCGCTGGGAGCCTGTCGAGCTTCTCGACCGGACCGCCGTGACCCGGGCGATTGCAGGCCTGCGGCCGTCGGTCGTCTACCACCTGGCCGGCGCCGCGCACGTCGGACACTCGTTTTCAGCGAGCGAGGTGACGTTCGCCATCAACGTGCGCGCGACCCATCATGTCCTCGACGCGCTCGAGCGCACTGGCGAGAGCGTGCGCGTGTTCATACCAAGCTCGGCGCTGGTGTACGCGACCACCACCGAGGCGCTCACAGAGGAGCACGCCCTCATTCCGGCCAGCCCGTACGGCCTGAGCAAGCTGGCGCAGGAAATGCTGGGCGCGAGGACTCGTGGCCGCGTGGCGGTGACCATTGCGCGCGCCTTCAATCACTTCGGACCCAGGCAGCAGCCCCAGTTCGCCGCCTCGAGCTTCGCTCACCAGATTGCCGGCATCGAGACGGGCCGATGGCCCCCGGAGATTCCGGTCGGTAATCTCGACGCCCAGCGGGATCTCACCGACGTCCGGGACACCGTTCGCGCGTATCGGGTGATTCTCGAGCGAGGCCTGCCGGGGCGCCCGTACAACGTCTGCTCGGGTCACGTCATCACGATCCGTCATCTGCTCGACCTGCTGATTCAGCGTGCCCGAGTGCCGGTGACCGTGACGGTTGACCCGGCTCGCTATCGCCCAAACGACACGCCGGTCCTGCTCGGGGACCCGACGAGGCTGCGCGACGAACTGGGGTGGACGCCGACCATTCCGCTCGAGCAGACGCTCGACGACCTGCTCGACTACTGGAGAAGCCAAGAGCCGGCCCGTTGACGATCGACGGCTGGCTCCCACGGGCACATGGCGGCATCGCGTCGCGCTCAGCAGGGCGCGCTCGCCGGTGATCCGCCATTCGGAACGGGCGCGGCAGTGGGTCCACATCGGGGCCGGCGCGCTCGCGCTGCTGCTGCGCGTGTTGACGCTGTGGCAGGCGGTGGCCCTCGCCGCCACCGCATTCGTCTTCAACCTCGTGATCCTGCCGCACGTCGGCGGCCGCCGCCTCTACCGCCCCATCGACGAGTCGCGCGGCTTTCCGCTCGGCATCCTGCTGTATCCGCTGGCCGTGCTGCTCCTCATCCTGGCGTTCCCCTCGCGACCGGACATCGCCGCCGCGGCGTGGGGAATTCTGGCGCTGGGGGACGGAGCCGCCACACTGGTCGGGATGCGGGCGGGCGGCGGCCAGGTGCCGTGGAACCGCGGGAAGACGGTCGGAGGAACGGTCGCCTTCATGGTCTTCGGAGGACTCGGCGGCGTCGCGCTCGCGCTGTGGACGCGACCGGCGGTGATGCCGTTGCCGCCGCTGATGTTTGCCGTCGCGGCGCCGCTCGCCGCGGCCGTCGCCGCCGCGCTCGTGGAGACCGTGCCGGTGAGACTCGACGACAACATCTCCGTGCCCGCAACGGCCGCCGTGGCGTTGTGGGTCGCCAGCCTCATGACGTCGGCGCCCGCCGGCGTGAGTGTCGCGACGGTGCTCGTGGCGATCGGCGCGAACGTCGTGGTGGCGTGGATTGGCTACCGGGCCCGCACCGTGTCCCGGTCTGGCGCGATCGGCGGCGCCGTGATCGGGTCCACGATCTTCGCGGCGGCCGGCGCAGGGGCCTGGGGCCTGCTCATGCTGACGTTCATCGTCGCCTCCATCGCCTCGCGCCTCGGGCTCGAGCGAAAGACGATGCTCGGCATCGCCGAAGAACGAGGCGGTCGCCGCGGCGCCGGCAACGCGGTGGCGAACTGCGGCGTCGCGGCCATCGCCTCCATCGCCGTCGCGACAACGGCGAACCCTCCAGTCGCTCTGCTCGCGCTCGTGGCCGCACTCACCGCCGGCGGCAGCGACACGGTCGCCAGCGAGATCGGCAAGGCGTGGGGACGATCGACGTTTCTGGTCACCAACCTCGGCCGCGTGAAGCCGGGGACACCGGGCGCGATGTCGGTCGAGGGCACAGTCGCGGGCATCGCCGCGGCCTTCGCGCTCGCGGCAGCCGGGGTCGCCCTTCGCCTGATTCCCGGGTCAGCGGTGATCGCCGTCGTCGTCGGGGCCACGGCGGGGGCAATCGCCGAGAGCCTGCTGGCGGCCACGCTCGAAGGGCCGGGCATCCTGAACAACGACCTGCTGAACTTCATCAACACGGCCGTCGCCGCGGGTGTGGCGCTGGCGATCGCGTGAGAGCCCTCCGGACACGGGCCGATGGCAGACGCCTGGGCTCAGGCCTGATGCAGCAGGGCCTGGATGCGCTCGGCCGTCGGCGGGTGCGTGCTGAAGAGCCCGAGCAGAGCTGACGGGGAGAAGGGCTTGATGATGAACATATGGGCCGTCGCCGGGTTCGCGTCGAGCGGCACCATCTTCGAGCCCGCCTCGATCTTCTTCAGCGCGCTCACCAGGCCGAGCGGACTTCCCGCGATGGCCGCGCCGCCGGCGTCGGCGTCGTACTCGCGCGAGCGCGAAATCGCCGCCTGAATGAGCATCGCCGCGACCGGCGCGAGAATCATCGTCGCGAGGAGCGCGACCGGGTTGGAGCCCTCCCGGTCGTCGCGGGAACCGCCAAAGAACATCGCAAACCGCGAGACCATCATGATCGCGGCGGCGAGCGTGGCCGCCACCGAACTGATGAGAATGTCGCGATGCTTCA
>Ga0194060_10001503_pt1 | contig 16659 bp, 11 predicted proteins | sample SepL225m_MetaG_FD_163427 | JGI IMG/M metagenome (GOLD analysis project Ga0194060, IMG submission 163427) | Anoxic zone freshwater microbial communities from boreal shield lake in IISD Experimental Lakes Area, Ontario, Canada - Sep2016-L222-5m | ecosystem: Environmental > Aquatic > Freshwater >...
GGCTTGGCACACCGGCATGGCTGGGGATGGTGTTTTTGGCAGCGTCAAGTCTGGCGTCGTCGAGATCTCCAATGTGGATTTATCGCAGGAGTTCAGCGATCTGGTGGTGATGCAACGAGGCTACCAGGCCTCTTCGCAAATCATCACCACCGCCAACGACATGTTGCAAGAACTCTTCGCAATGAAGAAGTAGACGGCTCCAATGTCTGACACCTCCAGATCGCTTGAAATAGCGACACGCATTTGCTCAGGAGAGTCCGCCTGGCTTTCGCTGGCCGAATCACACCAGCGTGTGCGTGCCTTGCGGAGCTGGACGCAGGCGCAACAGCATGTCGTGGCCAGCCTGTTTGGGCGCGTGTGGTCGGGTTGGGGGCAGCAATGGGGTGTCCTTCTCAGCACCCAGGACGAGCATGCTGTTGGCGTCACGCCGCTACCCTGCGCGACGGCCCAGACCAGTGGCCAAATGTCAGCCTTTGACAATGCGCCTGAGTGGGCATTGGCCCCCACCGGACAAGCTCAGTCGACAGGCACGACCCCTTGGTGGGCCTATTGTCCGAAAGTGGCCGCGCCGGGGTCGAGCTTTTCAAAGCAACACCCAGCTTCAGCCGATCCTGCATCATCGTCTCAAGTTGTGCATGCACTCGAATTTGTCCTGTTTGGCAGCGCGCAACAAACAAACAGGCCCGTGCTGGACGAGCCGGGTTTGGCGACGCATCTGGCGCAGGCCGCGTGGCTGGATTGGTGGCAGCAGGTCAGCGACACTGTTCAGGCAGGCGCTGCCACGGATTCCTGGCCTCCCAAGCCCTGGTCAGGCGCCTTGCAAATCAATGTTCCGTGGGGCACGGGCTGGCTGGCCATAGGGCTCGGTGCTGCGCAGGTTCAGCAACTGCTTGAACACCATGCGCCGCAGAGCTTGCGTGCGCCAGAAAGTCCAACAAAATTGCAGGCGCAAGCTGATTCACCTCGGGCCCCAGTTCAGGTGGACTTGCTACAAGCCATGGCCACGCACGTGTTGCAGCTGCGCGCCGAACTGAACGAAGTAGAACTTAGCCTGGGGCAACTGCAGGGATTGCGTGTGGGCGATGTGGTGCCTCTTACGCACCATTTGGAAACCCCTGCCAACATCGCGTCGCAAGATGGGCGCACGATTTGTCTGGGGTGGCTCGGCCAGCAGTCAGGGCATGTTGCAGTCGAATTGGCAGCTGAAAACGTGCCGCCAGCGACCCCGGCAGGACAAACCAGCGGATTGGGCAATGGTTCCCGTTCTGCACTCAAGCAAGCATTTGAATGAACAGTAGTCTGGAAAACCCAATGAAATCTAACGCCCAACGGTGGCCTGGTCCGGCAGAACCCGAACCGGTGCCAACCGTGCACATGATTGCGCTGCCCGAGTTATCGCCTCACGCCGATGCCATGGCTGGCCGACCGGATAACGCCGGTGTGAGCAGCACCGCAGCCCCTGTGATCGCGGCTGCTTCCCTTGGCGCCGCCATGCATCCCCTGCACCAAGTCAAGGCCAGGTTACAGGTCTGCGTCGGTGAAGTCTCGGTAACCGTTGGTGAATTGCTGGCGGCCCAAGAGCACCAGGTGCTTCGGCTAGAGCGCAGCTTGGAGCAGCCCGTTGATTTGCTGTTCGAAGGACAAGTCGTAGCCCGTGGACAACTGGTAGCAGTCGATGGTCATTTCGCCGTGCGCATAACCGAGCTTCCAATCCCCCTGCAACTCAGCAGCACGCCATGACTGAATCATCCATTGGCATCAGGTTGGCTGCTGCGCTAGTCTTTTGCTGCTGCCTGGTCACGGCATTTGCAGCGCAGCCCAACGCCGCCACTGCCTCCATGCTGAAATCAGAACCGTCGGCAGCGGCGCCAGTGCTGTCGGGTTTGCCGGCAAGCATTCCGCTGCGACGTGACTCCCCGATGCTGGCGGAGTCTGCAAACCTGTGGCCGTGGTTGACGCTGTTGGCCGTTGCCGCGCTCGGCAGCGTTGCGTACGGCCTTCATCGGCGCCGTCCCCAGCATGTCAACTTCGGCAATGCCGTGGAATTGCCCGTCGGCAAAATGCGCCACGGCGCTGCGGGTCTATGGAAACACTGGTTCACATGGAAGCCTGGTACCGACATGGAAATTGTCTCCAGCACACGGCTCACACCGGCGCACTCCGTGCACGTGTTGCAGTGGCGCGGCCAGACCCTGTTGCTGGGCTGTGCGGGGCAAACCATCACGGTGCTTGCGACCCAGGCCACGCCAAACAGCCGTGCAGACCAGGAGACCCCAGCACCATGAATCCCGGCGATCTTCAGCGTGAACCCGGGCATGACCCGAGCGGGTTCTCCTGGCGCGCTGCTGTCGCGTCCATCCTGTCCTTGATCCTGGGACTGATACTGTGCGTTGGCATGACTGCGCACGCACAAACCACGACCGAACCCGATTCCAGCGCCTTGCGCCAGCCCACAACGTCGTCAAGCATCGAACCTCCCGCTGGCAAGTTGTCCGAGCGCAGGGCCACCAATGGCGCCAGCGCCAAGACTGCGGCAAGCCCGGCAACTGAAACCGCACAGGCGCTTCGCATCGTACTGGGGCTGACACTGCTGGCCATTCTGCCCGCATTGTTGGTTTGCCTGACCAGCTTTCTGCGCATCATCATCGTCTTGTCCATGTTGCGCCACGCTGTGGGCATGCCAGAGACCCCCCCCAATACCGTGCTGATCGGTTTGGCCCTGTTCATGACCCTTTTCACCATGTCGCCAGTCCTGCAAACCATCAACCATGACGCATTCCAGCCCTTCATGGCCGGCAAACTGTCCATGGAGAGCGGCTACACCAAAGGCATGGCGCCGCTGCGTGATTTCATGGTGCGCCAGACGCGTGAGCCTGACTTGGCGTTGATGGTCGAACTCTCCAAAGCGCCAACGCCGAAGTCCATGGAAGACATCAGCAATGTGCAGTTGATCCCTGCCTTCATGCTCTCAGAGCTGCGCGCCGCCTTTCAAATTGGGTTTGTCGTCTTTCTACCGTTCCTGCTGATTGATTTGATAGTCTCAAGCCTGCTGATGGCCTTGGGCATGATGATGATGCCGCCAACCACAATTGCGCTCCCGATCAAAATACTGATGTTCATCTTGATCGATGGTTGGAGCCTGCTGCTCAAAGCACTGGTGGGCAGCTTTCATTGAGGCACTGGCCATGCTGCCCCCGCGTGTTCAAGTCAAACCCACAGCGGCCGAATTGTCACAAGACAAAGCGCCGCTGGTGCCGTTGCCACCCTCTGAGGGCGATTTGTGGCAGCGCTGGCGCCATGATCGCGACATGCGCGCACGCGAACAACTGATTGGCCACTTCCTCCCCTATGCACGGACGATTGCCGCCATCACCTATGCACGCCGCACCCACGATGAAATCGAATTTGCCGACTATTTTCAACTGGCCTCGGTCGGGTTGATAGAGGCCGTCGAGCGTTTCGATCCCGAACAAGGTGCGCAATTCAAGACCTTTGCGCACAAACGCATGCAAGGCGCGATCCTCAGTGGCCTGGAGCGTCTGACCGAGAAGAACCAACAAATTGCGGCACAACAGCGCCTGCGTCGGGAGCGGCTGGAGAGCATCAAAGCGCATTCTTTGCTTGATGGCACTGAGCAAGGGAATGCTCAAGCGCCGCCCAAAGGGCACTCGCCCGAAGCGCTCTTCAACTACCTAGCCGAAGTCGGTATCGGGTTGGCTTTGAGTGTCTTGCTCGAGGGAACCGGGATGCTTGATTCGGAATCCAGCGGCGGCGCTACGGCGGTCTCGCCCGAGGTCAGCTATTTCCGTCAAACCGAACTTCGCAATCTCCAGCAGTTGGTGCGCGGACTGCTGAGCCGACTCAATGCACAAGAGCAAATCGTGATTCGCCATCACTATCTGCAGGAGATACCATTCGACAAAATTGCGGCCCATCTCGGCGTGGGGCGCAGTCGAGTCTCACAGTTGCACCGCCAGGCCCTGAAAACCTTGCGGGATTGCCTGGCGCAAAAAAACTCATGCGATCAGTTGCTTTAATCGTTAGAAACCGAATGACCGAAATTCCCCGCGCTACAAGCCTATATTCCACCTTACGCATCCGCCTGCAAGACACACTTGACATTTAGTCGCTCACAAAGATCACCATGAATGAAACTGCTGCATCCGCCCAGCCCACCGCGTCCAGCAAGGGCAGCGCTGTTCGCCAACGCCTGGACCGTTTAGAGGGCTATCTCCGCGAAGACCCGCAAAATCAGGCGCTCCTGATTGACGCATTCGAGACCGCACTGCGCTGTGGCGAATGGAGTCGCGCCCAGTTTCATCTGCGCCATGGACAGGCGCTTCAGACCGAGGCACTGGCGTGGCAACTGCGGGAAGGTGACTACTGGCTGGCGCAGCGCAACCATGCGCAGGCAAGGTTAGTGCTGGAAGCCCTGCTCGACAGCCCTAACCCCCCGCCCGGATTTGCCGATGTGGTACTGCACAACCTGGCCTACATTGACCTGCGCGGCGGCAATTTTGTTGACTGCGTGACACGTCTGGCAGCGCGGATGACGCCGGCACCGGCGTCCGGGCCGGGCGCAGCAAGCGCAAGCGAAGCCATGGGTGCGGCCGAGTCGGCGTTGCAGCAGCTTTGGCTGCGCGCCTTGCACCACGCTGGGGAGTTGGAGCGCGCCTGCGCTTGGGCCAGCAGCGCCGAGCAGGCGCACAGTCTTGACAGCCAAGCGGCGGGAGTAGCCAGCCTGGCGGCACTCGATGCAGGTCAAATGGAAATGGCGCAACGGTGGTCAGCGTTGGCTTTGTCAGGCGGCCAATCGATGGAGGCCTTGGTCACGCAGGCGTCGATTGCACTGGCTGCGCGCGACGCCGGTCGTGCAAGGCAACTGGCCGATGCCGCCCTGCAAATCAACCCGGGTGACGGGCGCGCCTGGTCGGCGCGCGCTTTTGCGCAATTGCTCGCTGGCGCGTTGCCTGCAGCACGGGATGATTTTTCGAGGGCGCTACAGGCAATGCCCGAGCACATCGGTACCTGGCACGGTCAAGGCTGGACCCAGTTGCTGCAAAAAGACTTTGCAGCAGCCCAGGCCAGCTTTGAGACCGCACTGTCCCTGGATCGAAACTTCGCAGAAAGCCATGGTGGTCTGGCTGTGGTCCTGGCGCTTCGACAGCAAGCCCATGCGGCGCAGGAACATATCGAACGGGCCTTGCGACTCGACAGCAGCAATCTGTCCGGACGCTACGCACAGGCGCTGCTCAATGGGGAAGTCAAAGACAGCCAGACTTTGCAGCGCCTGGCCAAGCGGCTACTGGGCAATCGGGCAGCCCCACTGGGCGGGCAAATGGCTGACTTGATCGCGCCCGGAACCGATGGCTTTGACGCCAAGACCCAGCCGCCCGCCGATTGATAAGTGCTTTAGCACGGCAAGGAGAAGCAACAACGACAGGGATGATTTGGAAACGGAATCAGCTTGGGCCCGGTACCGCAGAGTCTGCCAGTAGCAGATCGCCCGCTTCGTCCATCGAAGCGCGCAAATCCTGGTCTGACTCCATCTGCTGAAGAACTTCTTCCACCAACTGATCGAAAGCAATATCACCCACCAATTGCGGCCCCAATTCCTGTGCCAATACAGACTCCAGGAAGATGCGCAATGCCTTGCGTCGCCGCTGCGGATCCTCGCTTGAAAGGCCACGAACGCGCTGCGCGACCCAGGCCTGCATGGCGCTCGTCGGCGGCGCAGCAAGCGGCTGTTTGCCCGGCGCTTGCGCGCGCGATGGGCTGCTGGTTGCTGCGTCCACTTTGCCGTGGCTGGCCGGCTTCGCGCCGGCCGTGCGCTGCGAACCCAACTGAGTTCGAATCAAGGCTGCCAGTTGACTGGTTCGGTCAATCGTTGCCATGATCAGAAAAGCCCAAAGCAGTGGCCACGCCGATCTGAGCGCGTGTGCGAAGAACGCCGGCCCTCAATGGCGCGACCCGGGTGTTTGATAATTGGACAGCAGAACATGGATGCTTTCAGTCTCATCAGAGGTCGTGTCGGGGGCGTCAGCGGGTGAAGCGGGCGCGGTCGTGGCGCCTGGCGCTTTTGGGTTCAGGTCGGCGATCAAAGCCTTAACCCGCGCGATGACTTTGCGCACATCTCCCGACAGTGCCGGGTTGCTGTTGTCAAGTGCGAGCCCGGCCTCAAAATGGGACACCGCCAGTTCAAAAAAATCCTGCGCCAAAGCCGCGTAGCCGCGCACGAAAGATGCAAGCGCTTGGTCTGCCGGTTGGGCACCTGCCGGATTGAGAAGCGGTTGCCAGGTGACCAGCGCAAGAGCCGCTCGCCCCGAGCTGAATTGCAAAAGCCCCAATTGATAGCGGGCAATCGACATCTCAGGTGCCAGCAAGACGGCGTTGGCAAAAGCCACTTCGGCGCGTTCATACTCGCCCATCCCGGCCAACTCTGAAGCGCTCAAAAAATGGGGCACTGCCGAGGCCGGCGCCACCGCACTGGCCTGGGCAAACATCGAAAGCGCTGACTGAGCGTCATTCAACTTGCTCGCGGTAATACCTTGTTCAAGCAGGTGCGCGGCTGCGTTCGGATTCAAAGCTGAGTTTTCCATGGTGAAGTCGGTTTGTGTTGATGATTTCAAACGGCAAAGAGATCCTGAAACATTTCATGATATCCCTCGGGCGGCAACAGGGGGTTGGAGTTCATTTCTAGCCACCAGACACGATCCTGTTCGTCAAGAACACCATCAAGCGCGTAGAGCACGGGAGCTGTAACTTGCGTCATCAAAGCCTGCTTGATTTGTACCCCGGCAGCAGCAATTTGATCCCGCACGGGTTGTGACAGCAAGGCAAGCTGATTGTCTGAGACCAAAGCGCTTTTGGGAGGCTGATAGTCCCTTGAATACCGGTAGTCGATGAACAGGCACTCACCTGCTGCAACCGTGTCATCCATACCCCGGCCCTGGTAGCTCAGGCACGATTCGATCGCCGAGCGATCGGTGCAAGTATCCCAGGACAAGGCAAGCGTCTTCAAGCGCTCTTCAACCAGCTTCCGAGCCGTGGACTGGCCGTCTCCGATCACAACCGGATAGCTATGGCACTGAGCGAAAAACGCGCGCATCCCCCAAAACCAGACCTTGAGTATCTTCCCGCGAATGAACTGCTCGGCGTAAAGATCTCCCGCTGATTCTTGCGGCTGAACTTGCTGATCGGGCTTTAGCGCCTGCTTGAATGGCCCAGACAACTGGTAGCCGAAAGACCCGGTTGATCGCTTCAAAACATAGTCAGCGGAAATATCCGACAACGACTCTGCCAGCCAAAATTGCGGGGTTGGCAGCCCAACCGTCTGGGCATGCCGTTTGAACGTCAGCTTGTCGCGCGACAAGGCGTAGACAAACGGACGGTAGGGCAGCCACCCAATAAACCCGGTTACATCGGGCGTAAGCGTTGGCAAATAGGCGTAGCGACCATTGGGCATGCCGACGAACTGCGCAAACAGGAAAAAAAACCGGTTCCGCCAGGAGACCTTTAGTTCGAAGTTTGCGCAGTCAAGCTGAACCTCGGCGCCGGTCTCGCGCGCCCACTCAGACAGCGTTCGAAAATGGTTAACAAACAGGGGTGAGTAGATGATCATGAGCGAAAAAGATTTCTGGGTGCAACACTGCGCTAGGCCATTGGATGGGGAAACCGCCCGCGTGCGACCGTGGTGTCGGTCATACCAGCGGGCAGGGCGTCGTAGCCAAAGGCAATTGGAATACGCCCCGGAATAAGTGCTCTGACCGTCGCTATCTTTCGGCCATCCAAGGCACGGGGTCCATCCTTGGCCGTCACATCGCACCAGAACAATTGGTGTGGCGCATTTCCCCCGCGCAGCCGCTCACGCAAAGTGGCAGGCCAGCTGTTGAGGAGCGTCAGAAAATCGACTGCCGTTTCTGCCGGCCCAAGCAGCGCGTTGACCCGCTGAAAATAGTGCCGATGAGCGTACAAGTCAGAATGATCTTTTGGCGAGCGAACCGCTCGCACACCAGGCGCTCGCTTGGGCCGAGCGCCGCTCAGTCGGGCATGCGCCGCCACTGAGGCTTCGCTCATGGCATGGGTCAAAGCATCGTGCGCAGCAGGGCCGCTGGCCGTGCCGACCACACTGAAGCCCAGCGCTTGCGACTGAATCACAACCAGCATGACAGGCCCCAAGCCCAGTGCCAGCGATTGAATCGAACAGCTGCATGACTGCAACTCAAGCTGCCTTAGCTGTTCAAGAATCTCTGCTGGCAGTGATGCATTGGCGATGGCTTGCCCGCCGGTTTGCGTCAGCCAATGGCGAGCAAACGCATCGCGTTCAATCACTTCAAAGGCGGCCCGTTCGATCGCCACTTCGAGCACGGTATCACTGGCACAGCCAGACGAAGAGACCGCCGTGAGAGCCTGACCTTGGTAATCAAGCGGCAAACAGTTCAACGCGTACACAAACTCCACCGGAACCCAGCATTGCTGCCCCGACCCCCACTGCGTTGCCGCCGTCCAGAGACGCTCATCCTCCCTGCGAAAGATCGGACGGGCATGACCAGCAGGCGAGATCTGGTCGGGCAAGTAGGTGACCAAAGTCGCGGGATCAATGAAGGCGTCGAGCCTCAGTGCCGTACTGCAAATAACGCTCCCAAGCTGGCGATAGGCGTAGCGCTCGGCCGCTTCACTCAAGGCAACTTCACAAGCATGGCGGGCATCTGAAGAACGACCCCAGGCAACCAGGCCAGACAGGTGTTCGTCAACAAAGTGTGCCCTGGCCGTGTGCACACCGGTCTGCTGGTCGGTATCAAACCAGTTGATTTCTATCGCTTGCGGTGCTGGGTCGGGCCGAGGTGATATGCCCGAAGCCCCGAACGCAAGCAAGCCCATCAGCTTGTGATCGGTGTGATCGCAGAGCCGGAGCAATCTCTGGCTAAAGTAGCCGGTGATGACCCTGCAGTCAATCGGTAAAGTGCTGGCCAGCATACGTGCGGTTTCAAAAGCAGCGCCCGCTTGCAGCAGCGCCAACTGCAGCGCACGGTTGGCGTACCGGGGCGTGCCCAGAGCCAAATCTGCGCTCAGAACAATGCCCCACATGGCATTGCCCAGCGTATCCGGATGCGCGACGGCACGGTATAGCTCACTGCTGGCGCTTGGCAATGGCTGCAAGCGCAGGCTGGCGGCACCATCGTACGCGACCGCATAAACCCCCGCGCCTAGCGGTTCCATCGGCCGCAACAGAACCAGGGTGACCTGCAAGACCTGGAAACGCCCTTCAAATTCCGGGTCTCTCTCTGACGCCAGCGCGCACGGATCAGCGCTTGTCAATTCACCAATGGCTGACAAAATGGCCAGCAGCTGTGGGCACGTCAAATCATCTGCGCCAAATCGAGGGGGCGGCAAACCGCTTCGCAGCAACGTAGACAGAGCCGGCCTTGGGCTGCGTGCAAACACATGATCATCGCGTTCGTGCGGACTTGGCGCTACGCTTGGCGGCGCTGACCCTGCTGCGCGCGGCAGCACGCCACCCAGGCGCGTGGGCAATTGCGCCGCATCAAACGCATCGGCCAGACTGTAGTTTGCGTCGAGCAAAACACCAGCGTCCAGCAGTTCCTGAACGAAGGCCATAAATTGGGTGGCGCCCCATTTCTTATCTGCCGCCAGGGCAAGATCGGGCAGTGCCGTGCGGCCATCACACCAGAGTGCGATGGCCGACAGAAACCGCGACGATGCCCGAACGGTAACGGCCTTGTCGCCAAGGTATTGCTGCAATGTGGCGCCACGAATGACGCAACGCCCCCGCAGCATGGGATAGATGGGGGCTTTGGCCGTCATTTGGCACCCCTGCGTCATGGCTGCCAAAGCCGCCGTCACATTCAGCTTGCGGACTTCAGCAGCACTCACCCAGTAGCGCGGCAACACTTTGCGCCATATTCGCCGATGTCTCCAAGCCTTGCCATGGCGCCGTGGGGCCTTGCGCATTGAGGAGATGGCTAAGAACCGGAAAGCCCTCGGCAATATAGCTAAACCCGTCTTCAACCACCAGGTGGTACAGCTTGGTAGCCGGGTCCAGATGATGGTAAATTGGCCGCACATGCAGCCAACCGGTTTCATGCGCCACCTGCTCCGGCAGATCAAAGTTCAGTGGCGTCGGCAGCTCCCTGAAGTCACTGCCAGTCGTATTGCGAATTTCAAACAGCAGGTGGTTCAGGTTATAGACGCCCCACCATTCCTTGCGCCCGGCGCCCTTGGCCGGCCGGCTGACCCATAACGGGTGATCATCCGAGACCAGCAGGCACTCGTCCCCGACGCCCCTTAGCTCAATTGCTTTGCGCGTCATTCCCAGGGTCGTTGTCTCTGCCATTTGGACCGCCGACGGACCGCTCATCGTCATGACCCAATCGCCGGCTTTGATCTGCTCGATGGGCTTGCGGCTGCCGTCTGCCATCAACACACGATTGCCGGCCAGCAGGCAGGTGCAGTTTGTACAGCCGGCGTCTTGCAGCAAATCGGTTTCGGGTTCGGGCCGATACGGACGCGTTGTTATCGACCAACCGTCCTCCTTGTCCTTGGCGGCATCTCGGCATTTCACCGTACTGGCTTCACCGTTGACAAAGGTCGTTGTTTCTTTACGAATGGCACCCATCGCTATTCCTTTTCAAAAACTGAATCTGTTGAACCCAACGGGACAAACGGCTGCTCCCGCTCTGATACCAGTGGCTGGTCGCCCAAACTGCGCCTGCCTTCATAAGGCCGATGGCTGCGCGTTATCGGACCAGACCCCCAAGTGATCCAGGGATTCCGGCAAATGTTTAGTGCCGCGCCAAGTACTTGTGTAATTGAGTCGGATATGGCTAAACAAAAAGTGCAAATGCCCGATCTATTGCGAGTCATGCCGCTTGGGGCCCCAGGATGGCACCAAGGGTAAACCCCTTGAGGTTGCGGTTTCAACCAACTCTGCGAGATACGAAAAATGATAGCCATTGTCAGCGGCAATAGCCTGGGATTGAACTTAAGCTCACTGGCCACTTTGGGCCAGCGTGGTGTGTTTGGCAATGCGGCGCAGGGCAGCAGTGGCGAGCAGGCCTACGTCAACATTGCAACCGGCAACCTCGTGTTGCAGGAGCGCGATGACAAACTCGTCGGCCATGGCGCTGACGTGCTTGCGCTGCGAACCTACAACAGCAAGGGCCTGTTGACCGACGACAACGGCGACAACTGGACGGTGTCGCGCCAGGCCGCGAGCCTCAGCGGTACGCTCAACGCGGTGGGCAGTAGCATCACGCGCGTCGATGCCGACGGCAGCGCATCGGTCTATAGCTGGAACGCCGCCAAGGCCTGCTACAGCAGCAGCGACGGTGCGGGCGCTTACGACCGCTTTCTGGGCAGCGCCGGTCAACTGGTCTGGACCGATGGCCAAACCGGTGTCACCGAGCGCTACGACCAGGCCAGCGGGCGATTGCTGAGCAAGGCCGACACCAGCAACAACACCATCAGCTATGCCTACAACGCAGCCGGAATCATCACCAGCATCACCAGCGCCAGTGGTGAAATCAGCTACTTTGACTACGTCGGCACGAACCTGAAACAGGTGCGCACCGTAACGGCTGGCGGCGCCACCCTGACCCGCACGGCTTATGCCTACGACAGCAGCAATCGCCTGATCAAAGTCACGGTCGACCTGAGCCCGAACGACAACTCGGTTGCCGACGCCAGAACCTACAGCACCAGCTACACCTACGATGGCACCAGCAAGCGCGTGGTCAGTGTCGTGCAAAGCGATGGCAACAGCCTGACCATCACCTACATCGACCTCGGCGGCGGCGATGTGCGCGTGGCCAGCGTCAAAGACGGCCTCAACCAGCTCACCAACTACAGCTACAACACGGTCACGCGGCGCACCACGGTTACCGATCCGCTCGGACTCATCACCCTGTACGACTACGACACAGCACGGCAATTGACCGCAGTGACGTCGCCCGCCGTCGGCGGTGTTGCGCAAAGCAGCAGCTTTGTTTACAGCACTACCGGCGACATCCTGCGCGTCGTGGACGGCGAGGGTCGCGCCATCGACATGCAGTACGACGCCAACGGCAACCAGGTGCTGCAGCGCGACGCAGCGGGCAACACCGTAACCCGCAGCTTCGATGCCCGCAATCAGGTGCTGACCGAGACCGCCTACCTCAGCCCCGACCCCGATGGCGCAGGCGCGCTCCTGCCAGGCACGCCCATGGTCACACGCTATGTCTATGACGCCGGCCCCAAGAACCTGTTGCGCTATGTGATCAGCGCCGAAGGCCGCATCACCGAAAACCGCTACGACAGCTGGGGCCAGCGCGTGCGCACCATCCAGTACGGTGCTGCGCTCTACAACATAGCCGCGCTTGCGGCAACGGCAGTCCCCAGCGAGGCCGTGATGACGGCCTGGGTCGGCACGCAAGACAAAACGCATAACACCTTGATCGACCTGCAGCTGGATGCGCGCGGCCAGCTCCAAATCCTGACCCAATACGCAGTAGTCGACGCCGCTGGCAATGGCGTGAGTGACGGTAGCCAATCGGTGACAAAGTATGTTTACGATCAGGCGGGCCAGCTGCTCCAAACCATCTCTGGCACGGCCGGCGTAAGCAACTTCACCTACGACGGCCTGGGGCGCGTTCTGACCACGCAAAACGCCTTGTCACAAACCACCTCCACCCGCTACGACGACGCCGGCAACAAGACGACGATCAGCTATGCCAACGGCCTGAGCAGCACAAGCAGCTATGACAAGGCCGGGCGCCTGATCAGCGTGCAGCAAAGCAGTGTGGCAACGGGTGTTCTGGGCAGCACCCTGTACACATACGACGCCGACAACCGCCTGGTCATGGCACAAGACCCCAGCGGCGTGCGCAACTGGCTGCTGTACGACGAGGCTGGACGCAAAGTAGCCGACATAGACGGCAACGGCAGCCTGACCGAGTACGTCTACAACAAGAACAACCAACTCACCCAGACGATCGCCTATGCCACTGCCGTGAACACAGTCAGCCTGGTTACGGTTGCTGGCGTTCCCATCAGACCGAGCCTGGCCAGCGTGCGCCCGGCCCAGACCACAAGCGACCGCAAAACCTGGTACGCCTATGACACGGCCAACCGCCTGAGCAAGACCGTCGATGCCCAGGGTGCGGTGACCGCCACCCAGTACGATGGCGCCTCCCGTGTTGTGGCCACGGTTCGTTACGCCAACCTCATCAGCACGGCCAGTCTGGGCAGCGCCCCGACGGCGCTGAGCATCGCGCCAACCCTCAACGCCACAGCCGACCGCCTGAGCCGCAACTTCTATGACGCCGATGGTTTGCTGCGCGCCACGCTCGACGCCGAAGGCTACCTGACCGAGCTGCGCTACAACAGCGCCGCTCAGCTCAGTAGCCGCATCGCCTACGCGACCGCCACCACAGCGGCGCTGCGCGCCAGTGGCACCTTGGCCCAGTTGCTGCCGGCGACAAGCGCCGCCGACATGACGACCCGCCTGATACTCAACAGCAAGGGACAGGTTGCGGCAGAAATCGATGCCGAAGGCTATCTGACAGAAAAAGTCTATGACGCCAACGGCAACCTGACGCAAAGCGTGCGCTACGCCACAGTGGTTACTGCAACGGCACTGCTCAACTTCAGCAGCGCCACCTTGCTGGCCACGGTGCGCCCCGCCGCCAACGCCCAGGACCGCAGTACGGCCTGGCGCTACGACCAACTCAATCGTGTCACCCAGCTCAGCGACCTCGAAGGCACGGTCACCCAGTACAGCTACGACAGCGCCGGCAACCTGACACAAACCGTGCTCGCCGTAGGCAGCACGGACACGCGCACCCTGAATGCACGCTATGACGTGCAGGGCCGGCTGGTCGCAGAGCTCAGCGGCGTTGGCAGCGCCCTGCTCATAGGCAGCCTCACCCAGCCCCAGATTGATGCGATCTGGAGCCAGTACGGTTTGACCCACAGCTACGATGCCGCCGCTCGGCGCACCAGCACGGTTGACCAGATCGGCAACAAGACCCTGTTCTTTTACGACGTTGACGGGCACCTCACGCACAGCGTCAACGCCCTGGGCGAAGTCAGCGAGGACCAGTACAACACCCTGGGCCAACTCAGCGCCAGCGTGGTCTATGGCACCCGCATCAACCCGGCCCTGCTGACCGGCGCCAATGCCGGCGGGCTGGTCAATACCACGCTGACGAGCGCCATCAATGCCATCAAAAACACGACCCTCGACAGCGTCACGCGCTACACCTACAACACCAGCGGCACCCTGGCCAGCAGCGCCGACGCGCTGAACAACCTCACCAGCTACAGCTACAACGCTTTTGCTGACACCACCGCTCTCGTGCAAACGATTGATGTCGGGCGCACCCTGAGCCAAAGCAACAGCGTAGACCGGCGCGGCCTGCGTACCGGCTCGGTGCTCGACGCCAGCGGCATCAACGCCGTCACAAGCTCCGTCTATGACGCCTACGGGCGCGTGACCAGCAGCGTCGACGCCAACGGCAACACCCGCAGCCAAGCCTATGACCGCCTGGGCCGCGTCATCAAGACAACCGACCCATCAAGCGCCGTGATCAGTGCCAGCTACGACGCCTTTGCCCGGGTCTGCACGCAAACCGACGCGCTGGGCAACGTCACGCGCTACGCCTATGACAAGCTCGCGCGCAGCGTCGCCGTAACAACGCCCGAGGGCATCACCGTCACCACCCAACGCAACCGCCTGGGCCAAACCCAGAGCATCACCGATGGCCGCGGCAACGTCAGCAGCTACAGTTACGACAAAAACGGCAACCTGACCAACAGCAGCAATGCGCTGACCAGCACCAGCGCCAGCTTTGACCGCGCCAACCGCCTGCAGCTCAGCACCGACGCCCGAGGCATCGAGGTGACCCTGAGCTATGACGCCGCCAACCGGGTGCTGACGCGCAGCGTTGACCCCACCGGTCTGAATCTGGTCACCCGCTACGGCTATGACGCCAAGGGGCAGCAAATCAGCGTGACCGACGCCAACGGCACCGTCATGCAACTGGTCTTTGACCTCAAAGGCCAATTGATACGCCAGGTACTTGACCCCACCGGGCTGAATCTGGTCACCCTCTACCGCTACGACGCGCGCGGCAAGACACTGAGCGTGACCAACCCGGTTCGCGCCGCCGCGCCAACCGTGCCCGCGCAAGTCGACACCCTCTACAGCTACGACGCGCTGGGGCGGCGCACCAAAGAGCAAATTGATCCCAGCGGGCTCAACCTCACGCGCAGCTACGTCTACGACAAAGGCGGCAACCTCAGAAGCGCCACCGACGCCAATGGCAACCTCACGCGCTACGTCTATGACGCCAATGACCGCCTGGTCTTCACGCTCGAGGCGCTGGGCAATGTGCAGCAAAACAGCTACGACGCCCTGGGGCGCATCACCCGCACCAAGGCCTATGCGATCGCACTGACTGCGGCACGCCTGAGCGGCTTGGGGGCCACGCCAAGCGTGGCGCAAGTTCAAACGGTCGTGAGCGCCGACCTGAGCGCCAACAGCGCCGACGTCGTGCAAAACCGGGTCTATGACAAAGAGGGTCGGCTCAGCGCGACCGTGAACGCGCTGGGTGATGTCGTCAAGTACAGTTTTGATGCCAATGGCAACGTCACCGAACGCGTGGCCTATGCCAACCGCGTGAGTATGAGCGGCACCGGCGCCTGGGTGCCCGGCAGCGTGCCAAGCCCCGTGCTCGACAACGCCCATGACCAGCATCAGCGCACGGTCTACGACCAACTCAATCGCGCCACCTATACCGTGGACGGCACCGGTGCCGTTGTGATGCAGGTGTTTGATGCGAATGGCAACGTGGTAGAACGCATCGCCTATGCCAAAACCATCGCTACCAGCACAGCAGCCACCCGCGACGCCTTGAACAGCGCCGTCGCCAGCATTGCCGACGCCAGCAAAGACGCCCACCTGCGGCGGATCTTCGACAAAGCCGACCGGCTCACCTACAGCGCCGATGGCGTAGGCGGCGTCACCCAGCGCGTCTATGACAAGAACGGCAACCTGGTCCAGCAAACCGCATACGCGAACGCGATTGGCGCCGCAGCGCTGCCCAGCAGCGTCACGGCCAGCGTCAATGACCGCAGCACCGTCATGCGCTATGACAGCGCCAACCGCCAAACCCAGGTCACCGACGCGGCTGACGGCGTAACCGAGTTCAGCTATGACAAAAACGGCAACCTGACCCGGTGCCTGGCCTATGCCAAGCCGCTGACCAGCACGACGGTGGTGGCCGATGCGCTCAATGACCGCGTCACCCGCTTTGCCTTTGATGCCGCCAATCGCCAGGTCTTTGTGATCGATGCCAGCGGCGCAATCACCCAGTCCTTTTACGACGCCGTCGGCAACACCCGGCAAGTGCTGCGCTACGCCAACCAGTCGCTCATTACCGGCGTACTCAGCGCCAGTGCCACAGCGGCAGACATCAATGCCTACCTGGTCGGTCACGCCAGTGACACCGGCAACCGCCTCGAAACGCGCGTCTATGACGCTGCCAATCGGCTCGTGATCAGTGCCGATGCCCTTGGTTACGCCACCAAGACGCAGTACAACGGCGTTGGGCGCATCACCAGTACAACCCAATACGCCACGCCGATCGCCGTCAGTTCGCT